>Ga0209208_10010481_pt1 | contig 12013 bp, 8 predicted proteins | sample S1TSphfallax_3_FD_187694 | JGI IMG/M metagenome (GOLD analysis project Ga0209208, IMG submission 187694) | Host-associated microbial communities from peat moss isolated from Minnesota, USA - S1T2_Fd - Sphagnum fallax MG (SPAdes) (version 2) | ecosystem: Host-associated > Plants > Peat moss >...
TAATTGATATTGATTTCAACTCCTCATTACTTTTGATGTCATGACCTTGTGAGCTTGTGTCAAGGTTGGGGCGTGACAAAAGAAATGGATGAAAAATGAGGTCAATATTTCCATCGCCTCAAACACACTACTACATTGAGTGTGACCAAGTGCAAGGGAACAAGTTTTGATATTTCAAGGTGTTTGAAATCTTTGGATCAAGGTTAAGGGAGCAAATCTTGTCCAAATTGTGCCCTTTTAAAATCATTAGAGAAAAATATTTAAAATTATTATACTAAAATGAAGTTGCAATCCTAAAACAAAAACCTAAAGCACAAGTTATGGCCATTTGAGGAATAGTCAAAATAATTTTCAATCACTTAATCATTTGACAAAAAATCAAATAAGTTTTAATTTAAAATTGTGTTATGTTTTTGGAAAACCTTTTTCAAAGTTTCAGCTTTATCTTTGATAGCTCTCAAATGAAAATTAAACTAAGAAAACTATGAATCTCCAAAGTTATAAAACTCATAATGCATTTGACAAAATGTAATCATTTATCTCATTCAATGTTTTAAAAAAATTGAGCATATAATTTGTGAATGTAATACCACTTCATGAAACTGCTTTATAAAACAATTCAACACACCAAAAGAATGCTTGAATTTTGAAAGAAAGAAAAAATAGAAGCAACCTCTTGTGATGTAGATGGTGGAGGTTCCTTGGGGTTTTGCTTGTTTCTTCTAGTGTCAGCCTGTTCTTATTTTTAAGAGAACTTTTGGTCCCATTACCAACTTTTTGTAAAATTTGAAAGAACCCTTGGTTCTGGTTCAATAATTTTTTTTGAAATAATTTATAGAACCTTCAGTCTAGACCTAGTTTTTCACATTTCAAAGCCCTCAATTCCCAATTATTTTAAAACAATTCCTATATGGGTTTGGTTCAAAACCGAATTTAGTTCTACATACTTATGGATATCCCCAAACTGCATTTTTTCTAGTTAATTAACAATGCACCACCAACAAAATGTCAACACCTATATCAACTACTTGCCTTAACTCAAAAATAATAATGTTTGAAAAAAATTGCATATTTGAAACAATGTTCCAAAAGTAAGAATTACATGTCTAGGAATGCCACCCAAGCCCAGCCCAACCCCAAATTATGATTCATAAAAATGTTGTTATTATTCAAAGCCTTGAATTGTTTTTCAAACTAACAACATGTCCAGCCCCAGGCATGAAAAAAAAAAATTTTAAATTAGATTTGAAAATAGTAAAGAACTAGAACCAGGGTTGTTTTTTAAAAACAATTTCCTAGATTAGGTGCACCGGCCAGGATCCCCAGTACTAATTATAGCATCAAATGGTGATTGTCCTAAGTGGGCTGTAGCACTTTTACAAAAAGTGCTGCTATAAGTGGTGACCTAGAAAGTGCCTAGGTCTAGATGTGGTTGATTTAATTATTTTTATTTCGAAAAATGGTCAAAATAATTCCTGAAAATAAAAGAACTTTCTTTTTTCATTTTCTGAATTTTTTTTTGCCAAGCTGCAAAATTTCACCACCCAAAAAACAACCCTATATAAAGAGGGTTTTGGGGCTGGTTCTGGTTTTAGCTTCAGGCTGGTTCCCAGTTCGAATCCGGTTTTTGGCTGGTTCCTGGTTCCGATTCTGAAATTTTTTGTTCATAATTTAGACCTAGTGCTCCAGATACCTGCTAACCAGAACCAGCCAATATCAGTCTCTTGTTTCTTCCTCCTGAAAAATGCTAGTAACGCTTACTTTTTGAAAGGTTGACATTTTCCCGAGTTACGACAATGAAGTATCATCATGGGTGACATAGAGTTAATGAGCATGACTTAATCAAAATGAAAATTGGAGGTGTGCAACCATTTTGTTAAGTGATCATGAATCCAAAACCATCAAGCATGCTATGAATTGGATGGCTCCAAAATATCACAAATTTTGACACTAAACTTTGTGAGGCAAGTGTGATTGAAAACCGTTTCCCATGGCGGTATTAAGAGCATGAGCACAAGTGCTCAGTATGGGACCCTGCAAAAATGTTTTTCACATCCAAGTTTAGTTATTTGCTTTTGTGCAAGCCCACCCCTAAAAATGAAACTCAGACAGTAAATAAGTGGGGACTACTAATACCAAAGGTGGGTCAATCAGAAACACTGAGCAGAAATTATGTTTGCCATTGTTGAGCCCCTTTTCATCTTACTCATTAGAAAATGGACCCAAGTACAAGCCCTAAGAAATAATTATGAACAAATAAGAAGATGCTACAATATATTACTTATAACATACTCATTTTACATGTTGATGTTAATTCAAGTACTTCAAAAAGATTAAAAAACAAAACAAAAGGATAAATTGACAAACCAAACTACATGTCATTGTGTAGTTCTCCCCTTAAGTTAAGGGCAAAACCAACAAACTACCTTCCTTTAAGAGACAAACTAATGTAGCCTTTATTGTTGGGCCGAGTGTAAACTATCTACCCAACTAATTTCTGCTTCCAGAATGAGTAATTTAAAATTTAGTTGAATTTTCAATGACAAAAATTCAATATCTCTCACATCTTATGTCTAAAAATTATGAAACCACCTTCATAAAATCGAACTCATTGACATTGAGGGCTTTCCAACAACATATGATATTGGGCTTCCCCAAAAAAACTATTTTTGAATTTTCAAATGACAAAATTGTTCCATATTTCTCACAATAAATCTAAACATTGCAAAACCACGTAAACGCAATCCTCCTCATTGAGGGCTTTTCAACTGTACCAAGAGCACAGTGCAAAGTACTATGGTTTGGGAGGTCTCAGAGTGACAAACAAACAAACAAAACAAACAAACTCCCTTTAATCTAGACAGATTCTACGGTTGGTTTGGACATATAACATGCAACTTTGGTCACATAATTGGTCAGTGCTGTACCACAAGAACACAACAAAACAGAACATCATGTGATACATGAACCAACAGAACATGTGTAGGACATGAAGTTACATGTAATGCGAGTGACCAGAACTCCATGTGTAGGTCACCACGTAGGTGAGTGTTAGACCCGAGTGTTATGTGAGTGTTATCAGAAGCACACACATGAATCATGCAGTGCAACTGAGCAGTCTAATAACCAGTCACTGTAGGGTGCAAATAATCAGGCTGGACCCCAGTGGCTGGTGAATGCAGCTCATGGGGCGGTGACTCCAGGAATGATCCAAGTTCAAAGTTGTGACCACATTACCCTGTTGCAAACAATTAGAATAAAGGAAAATTACCTCTCTATAGGCCAGTCCCCTGCAAGAAGCTGTGCAAAACTAACTAATCAGGCTGGAGCATCATTAATCCAAATGGATAAATAAGTACCCGCAGCTGTTTATAATTAGCCCAGGCCAAAAATGGTGACAAACAGTTTTGGAAATAGAACTTTCATGAAGCCAATGGGAAGGCTCAGCATGCACTCAAAGTGCCTTGATTTTTTTTCTTTTAAGTTTTGGGTGGGAGTGGGGGAGCGGGGGGAGGATTTATCTCATTTTTTCTTTGTTCCCAACATGTTCTCATCAAGTTCCCAATTGGTTCCTTATGTTCCAATGTGTTCCTCAAAGGTGTTCTCAATAGCACCTCACTTAATCCCATATGTTTTGCCCAAAAGTCCTCCCCTTCTCTCCTATATATAGGTGGGCCCAAGGAGCTAAGCATTTCGTCATTCCATAGAACCTTCTATTTTGAGGAGCGTTCATAGTTTCACTTTTTTGTTGGCTATGGCCAATCAAATTGGCTCATTGCTATAAAAAAGAAAGTTGAACTTGTGAGGCAACCCCAACTAATTAATAATGAAACAGAATAAGCATCCCAGTCCCTGCCATTAGCACATGTCAAAAATGGACACAACTAGTGTGAAGAATAGAAATTTCTAGGAGCCAATGACACTGTTGAACATGGTAATATACTAACTTATATTACCACAAAGTAATCCGAATGAATATAATGGCAGCAGGCGCAAAAACAAAAGTTTGCTTCAACAGAATCGATCTACTACTGCTGCTAAAAGTCTGTAACAACTGGAATATTTGTTGCAAGCTAGAACAAATCTAGAGACGTTTTCCATATTAATGCATTGATCGTCACATAAGACCTCTCGATCTCGGCTGATATATTATTATTCCTTTGAAACCAGCTCGCATCGCCGCTACATACAACATATATGCAGGTGCTAGAATGCTTGTCGGACACGACTTCTAAATTCCCTCTCATCGTGTGTGTCTCAATTTCTCAAGCTCGCAAACAAGGATTACGCTGGTCTCGAGCTATGCAGCTGCACCCAATGATCATGCAAAGCCTGGAAAAAATTCTATTATAGACGAAGGTGTAAGGTTGGAAAAAGATATGCATGCGTTTATAATGTTCCTCGCTAGAAGCTCCAGAGCTGAGAATCCCCGTAAGAATTAGAGTCCTCGTCGTCGCTGTTATGACCGTGTGTGTTAATGATGTGATCGGGATGATCATTCCTCATGAATGTTAATATAGGAGGTGAAAGTCCCATTGCGTTATACATGTTTGAGAGCTGCTGCTGCTGGGCCTGCACATTCGGCATCATGTTAAAATTGGCTAATTCCGCCTCATCAACTGCATCTGTCACGATCTGTGCAACCTGCTGCTGCTGTAGCTCCGTAACAGTAGTTATATGTTTGCTCATTATTAATGGTTGATCGCTAGGTTGAGCTGCAACTGTCGACTCCAAATCCTCTTGTCTTGTGTTTGACAACATCTCTTTGTTGCGTTCCTCCACAGCGGAGTCATGAGTAGTGGGGCCGTGGATTGGTATTCTAGTTACATATGTGACCGAGTCCGGCAGCTCTTCACTAACCAGTGTGCGTCCTGCTGCAGGCGGCATTGCCATGACATCATTTCTATGATGTGATCCTTGTAAATCCAATGTGGCATCATGTGGCAACGTTGCAAATATATGCGAAGAACTGAACCCATGAAGTGTGTTAGCGGATACAGTCGTAGATCCAATTACCTCCGGTAGGAGCATTCTGCAACTTCTAGCAGCTGGTGCCAAGCTGCATTGTGAGACGCTTAACTGTTCTTTTCCTCTTTCCGCCTTAGGTGTCGAACGACTCCTTTCGGCTGCTGCTGCGGACCCAGCTGTGGAAGGTGTACTTGCAATGTCCCCGATCCTTGGCGGTTGGTCTCCTCGCGGGCTCATTGCAAATCTAGTGCCTTCGACTTTTTTGGCAGAGCTTGAGCTGCTTGGAATCATAGGCACCGCTGAAGAACTGGATGGATATGACCTCCTCTCCAAACCTGTTGGGCAGCTGAGAACGTTGCAGCTAGTAAGTTTTTTGGTGTTTGCTGTCGAGGGAAACTCGAACTGTTGCGGGCGGTGTGGAGGCGAGGTGGTAATCCTGGAGGATGAACCCACACCAGTGTTCTCATTTGCTCGAGGCATTTCATGGGCCGGCACTGTTTTGGCCGGGCTTGCGGATCTAGGAGTCGATATTGCACTGATGTTCGCAGCAGCTGTAGCAGCAGCTTGGATGGACTTGTCCGAGAGATCCGCAGGCCGAGGGAGCGAGTCAGCAGAGCCGGGGAAATTAAGAAGAGCTGCAGGACCCCGGAGTGCGAGGGCAGCTGCATCGTAAGCACGAGCCGCCATCTCCGCACTCGCAAATGATCCCAGCCAGATGCGCGTCTTCTTCTTTGGCCTCCGAATTTCGGTCACCCAAATGCCCCACTGGCGTCTTCGCACCCCTCTATACACCGGATGACGAGTGTCCTGCACTGCACTGCTCACCTTCCATCGCTTGGCCACCAGCTGATCTTCTGATACATGACTCGGTGGTGAGCTACTAGCTTCAACTGCTTCACTAAGCTCTGCTGCAGCCTGCTGCATGCAGCGAGGCTCTTGCTCGCAGCTCAATACTCTGGACTCCGAACCGGGTTCCCAAAAATGTTCGGGGCTAATCGATTGCTCACATCCCTGCAGTAGAGATTGTCCTAGACCGCCCAGGTACTCCTCTTCACTCTGGTCGGAATTTTCCCTCCTTCGACTACTCCGTCTTCCGGGCGATGGCGACTCCAGCGACATGAAAGGAGGACATGGCAGCTGCAGCTGATCATCCCCACCTCCGTGAGGTCGACATGGAAGAACCCAAGAACCTATCAACGTGTGGCAAAGATTCCTTGGTGACTGCAAGTGCGCGGATTCTCCCCATGATCCTGCTTCCTGGGTTGGGGTTGCGGCGGCCAATGAATCCGCTGCATCCCCGAGTTCCACTTCGATATGCCCTGTAAGCACGTGTTCAAGGTTGCCATGAGCCCACCCAACATAAGTCGACGGTCCTCCTGCAGATGTTTCCGCCACTTCTCCTGCTCCATCGATGATCCAGCTCGCGGCTCTCGACAGATTGATCATGAGAGCTGCCCGGGAGCGCCGCGAGCTAGAGAGCGACGATGCTTTCTCAACCATTTGGCGGCGCTGCACGTACTCGCTGCGTAACCATCACCCACATCGTCCTGTAACGTCTTTCCTTCTACTTGCCATGAACTTACAGTGCACAACTGAAGCTACACAGGCTGCATGATATGACGTCTAATCTACATTTCTGGATTCATTTCTCCAGAATGCAAAGCATTTACATAAGATCCGAAGCTGCAACTAGCTCTGTAACTGCAAATCCGAATTCCCCCAATCTAGAGTACGAGCTCCAGGATGGTCAGGTGAAAAGCAAAAGATAGCGGTATAATAATGTGTAGTTGCCCTCACCGGGGTACTAGTTACGGGCTGCAGCAGCGCAGTCTGTTACTGCCAGATCTGGGGAAAGTTTCCGACACGGCCTCTGATGAAAAGGAGGAGCTGGAGCTGCAGATGCCGTAAGGAGTGAGCAAGTGCGTGTTGTTTATCGTTTCCTGGTTTGATGAGCGCGCGCGCGACTGAAACATTACTTGTGTACGTACTGCACCAGGCTTTCTTTGTGATTGATCATCTGTCGTGAACATGTGAATATCCTTGTCGTCAAAAGACTACTGTACCTCGTGCTTCTTCATCAGATGCCCTTTGCAGCTTCCTGCACGACATTCATGATGCCAGTTATAAGCTTGCAACAATCATTGCACAACGTCCATGATTATGAATTATGCTTGCAAAAAGCATGATGAGAATCTTATAAGTAATAAATCTGTCCAGAATGCAGCTCTTACATCCAGATCACCGTCACAGCAGTACTGTAGATTTCCTAATCAGGCATTCTTCTGAGCGACTACCAACAGCCGGGGAAATATCAAGGACTTACCATCTGATCTGCAAAATCTTCGACACCAGCCGCGTCGCGCAAAAGTCAAGACTCGTTCACTGACGGACGCCACACATAAACTGATCAAGTGATCAACAACCACATGTCCTGCAGCTATACTGTAAGAGGCAGCTTGCCCCAAGGCCTGATCTGTACACCTATTGGCGTTCGATGTGAGGACTGGTCTGGTCCTTCAGTCAGCTCTGTACCGCCCTGCAGCTTGATGGGTTTTGCGTCTAATATTGAGGAGTCCCAGGCGAGCTGCACTTATCGTCCTCTGCTACTCTGCAGGTTGTTGCATGATTCAGATTGTGTTACTTCTTCTTTAGGCATTCTTTTCTGCATCGCCCAACGGCAGCTGTTGCAACCAGAGACATAAACTGTGCTGCATTAGCTTTAGCTTTTACAACTAGGAGCCGGATGTCTGTGTTGCTAGATAAGGATTAATGGACTGCTGAAGTGTGGATACCTCAGCTGCAGTAACTGACAGAGCTCCCCGCGAGATTCCGAGGTCTTTGAAAAGATCTGGAATGTCGATCAACACTGCGAGATAATATATAGAGAGGCATGTTCAACAAAAGGAGGTGTTGCTCCCAAGCAGCAAAGTTGCACCCAAGTCTTTGAGCGAATCCTAGCCAGGAAGAAACCTACAGCTGGCTCACTAGGGATTGATCAATACCAGTAGAGAATTACAAGGACGTGGAAATTATTCTCGTTCTGGCCAGCTCTTCAAGATCACGAATTTGAGCTCCGCCAACAGTACATGAGCTTCTTGACCTCCATTTTCTGCCGGGCCTTGTCCACTGAACACGTCCATGAGCACTTATAATTTCCTTCTAGCTGCAGGCACCCAACCTCAAACCGACAACGTCGCCTCCAAGCGGATTTTCATCAAACTATAATAAAATTCGAGTGTTAAAGCACGTGCAGCTGTAAGTTCTTCACCAGATATAGAAGGCACAAAAGCTAGCTAGGTCGACACGAGTATAACCTCCATTTCCATTCATCTAGCGGATGCTAGACATTGGAGAAAACAAACTGTGGATTCAACCGAAATGATGTGCAACAGTTTCCAGCAGTTTTAAACAGAAAAAAAGAAGCTCTCTAGGCACATGAACCTTGGAAGATTATTGCTCAATTTTTTGCTCGTTACCTGGAGCTTTGCACCTAATACTTGTTAATGGCCGTTTGACCCTATCCAACTGTTCAAACCCAACCAAGCCAAGCAAAACAAACAAGAACGGGCAAAACACCGACATCGATCCATCTTGATCCTCTCTCTCTCGCAGAAAAAGCTCCTCGAAAAGCCGCAAACTAGAAAACAGAAAAACATAGAAAAACAAACAAACTGGCATAACCATGACACCACTACTACCTACTACTACAACAAAAATAGTACGTAATTCTCCTGATTAGTGTGCTACAAATCCCCGCTGGAATTATTAGTACTAATCTTCTCCAGTGTGATTTATTAGTGACAAGAAAACAAACTAACATGATAGCACTGACTGACTAATGAATCTACTCTCATAGCAGCAGCTCTTAGCTATTATTCCAACATCTGAAACAGCGCTTACTTTTCTAGTGAATTTAATGGCCCAGCGTTTCTAGCTCTTTCCTAATAACTGTTTGTCAGCTCCCTCCTCCGCGTCTTCACCAGTAACAGTGACAGTTAACTTCCAAGTTACCCCACATTTATTATTGGCTCTGCCTGTAACTTAAGGGAGACACTATTGAACCATGTTAGTAGATTTCATTTGGTCCCATATTTTGAGGAATGTTCACCAGTTCGACGTTTTCGTGTTTTTAAAACTGTTGTTGGTTTTGAACTTGCCATAAATGGTAGTCTAGAGCTATTACCCTTTGAGCCACTTGTTACGTGCAACAAGCGTCATAAATAAGTATTCAATCTTACGACAGTGGGGACCTCCAAAAACTACTATTAAAAATATGGTTTGTCCTTACAGTTAGGTCAAAAAGTGATTCTTAATATAATGGCCCAGACTTTCTTGATAGACTACTTCAGTAAATTGGGTCTCCTTTATCCCTCAACTCAATTTGCCCACCTTCAATGGTCGATCCCACTCTTGAAAAACGAATTAGATTATAAGATCATATTAGGTGCCTATAATAGTGACGAGAATTACTTTTGTTGTAGTAGGTAGTCGACCACAACAACCACAAGCGAATTGGAAAAGACTGGAATATCCACAAAGGCTGCAACAGTTTCCGCGTTGGGATCCTTGGGTCTAATAGGTCCGTCTCAAAGGGGTTGGAAAACCTAAAGACAATATAAAGTAGCTAAAAGGTACACAAAAGCTGTGCACACAAATGTTATACAAGCAATCACTCAACTTCATTCCATAAAGGCCTTCCTTCTATTCCTTTGACAAGAAATATGAAATTTACATAAAAGTTTTAAGTTTCTTTCAAAGATGCTCGGTCAAACTTCGAAAACAAGAGCGATTTACATACAAGTTGATCCAATGGCATGTGTTGTTGGTAGGCCAAAACTATGGATGGGGTCATGGGGGTCATATGGTGCCCAAAGGGGGTGATGAGTACTTCTAGATCTCCAAAACAAGTTATGGTTGACCCTCATCCACAACAAGTTGCTAGAATGAAGATCAGTTCCACACTACTATGTGCACACCACACACAAGTGCGCATGGGAGACATTTACTTTGCCACTTGATTGAATGGATCTTATAAGAGTGCTATTATCTGTATTGTCGTGCACTCCAAAATACGTTCACAACTTGATTGTGTATCATTGGGAGTGAACCTCCAAGGAAGTAGAATTTAAACCCGTTTTACTGAGAATAGGTTGTGAAGAAACCAGGAGTGAGAAGCGTCCACAGAACGGGCTCCTCCTTTTACCGAAAGATCTGATGATGTAACCAGGTGCTAACAAATACGCCTTGCAATTTAGCTTGAGTGCTTAGAATCAAGGGAAACATCCTTTTTTTTCCGGTCAACTGGTGCAAAATTGTACCCACAAAAGTTAAAGAAGATTATTCTTGCATAGATTCTTGAAATTTTCGCCAAATTTTTCACTGTTTTGAGAGGTTTTCAAGAACTTATCTTCACCAATGCTAAAATCCTTTTTAGGACTAGTGCTCCATCACCAAAATGAAAAGAAATGGGGGGGAGGGGGCGCTGGGGAGAAGGCTAGAAGAAGGCCAGAAGAAGGCCTTACCGGTGTTTCTTCTACTGGCAAATTTTTGCCAAATTTCGACCTGAAAAATAGGATTTTGACCTGTATAAAGGATTTCTCATGGAAAAAATGACCGAAATTCGCCAGATTTCCAAGAACTCATTTTTCAAATCGCCATATTTTTATGAGAAGTTCCAGTAGGTAATCAAGAATACAAAAGGATTCTGCTTTTTTTCTACTTTCATATCTAGTATGTAACCAAATTTGGCTAAATTATTTTCTGAAGGATCACCACTTTGGCTACATCACAAAATCTTTAAAAGAAACCATGGGCCTTACTACTATCTAGTTCAAATGTCCAAAAAATAAAACTTATTGTTGGTTTGACCTTATTTAAGATTACCACGCATTGTTGAACTCACCTTTCCAAGATAGTTTGAATTTTGGGCACAAAACATAAATTGCACTTCATTGATTTGGGAATTGTTTTAAAAATGGTGAAGGCACATTGGGTACTAGTGTAATTAATTTTAGGTAATCATAATGAGATTTAAAAAAACTAATCTATAATTGTTTAGGGTTTAAGGTATAAGGTGGCAAATGCGCCTTCTGGCGAGCAACCGAGCTCTTCATCAATGACATTCGAATTTGCTTGCCCTCCTCTATCTAGGGGCGCGGGGACTAGAAAGACCTATGCATGGTATTATGGAACATGCACGGGGGTGGTGTAAATAAATTGGAAATGGGGGTGCAAATACTAGAGATGTTTCAAGGTGCTGACCTTGTCTTATTAATCAAAACTTGGCACTTCTTAAGCCAACATTTGCCACATGTTGAAAGGTTTGACTCACTTGCAATAGCGCGCATTCTGCAACTGGGAAGAACAAAAACGATAAAACATAGTGGGGTTGTTGCTTACGTTCACAACCACTTCAATTCAAACCTGTCATAATGGAAGGAAAGAAGTCACAATTCTTACCTATGGCTACGGGTTAGCAAGGGTGCTACCCCTGACTTGTTTGCCTGCGTGGTGTACGCTACACCTATTGACTCTAAACATGAAAAACGAATCCTTATTTCAAAACTTAATAGTTCATATTATTGAAGCTCAAACTCTAGGGGCATAGTACTATTGGGAAAGGACTTTAATGCACATACTGCAACGCTACCAAATACCATTGACAATAATGACCTTTGTGAACTATTATAGGCGCCTGAGCTCGCGGAAACTTAGCAACCAAGCATTGTGGCTAAACAACCGAACTACGACACCAATGCTGGCAACTGGGGCCATGAGTTCTTGGACCTATGTTGTGACGCTAGGTTGCTCATCCTCAATGGTCGAACACCCAATGATAAATCAAGAGAGTTCATTTGCTTGGCAAATGGGGGGCGTAACACTGTCGATTATATTCTTGGCTCACCTGCAATTTGGCAAATTACTAGACACCTTGAAGTGATAATACATGACACTCGTTATTGCACCATGGGGGGAGATTCTAACCACAGGCTGTTACGCTTACGGTTGAACATCGATTATACCTTTGTTGAGCCACAACATATAG
>Ga0209208_10010483_pt1 | contig 12012 bp, 9 predicted proteins | sample S1TSphfallax_3_FD_187694 | JGI IMG/M metagenome (GOLD analysis project Ga0209208, IMG submission 187694) | Host-associated microbial communities from peat moss isolated from Minnesota, USA - S1T2_Fd - Sphagnum fallax MG (SPAdes) (version 2) | ecosystem: Host-associated > Plants > Peat moss >...
TCATGGCTGCATTCACAACTGCAGAAAAGCCCAATATAAAATATCACTGGGAACTCAATCCTGTGAAGTTTAGACCCCTGGAACAGCATTGCGAAATTCATATTTGTGGGGTACACCTACACTGATGGTTGAGAACCAGATTTGTCTCAGGAGAAGAAGATGTTCAGACTCAAGCTGCTCAAAAAACAGTACAACTTGTTAAGGGTGCAAATTTGCAAGTTTTTCCTGCTGCCTATGCCATTTCAGTGCTCACTTTCTATCAAGATGCTGACAAGAGGATATGAAAAAGATTCGATGATGACCCAAACTGCATGAAGAAATTTGAAAACAAAAGAATTACTGTCCCTAGTTCTTTTTTTCTGATTCATTTTGCAGAATTCCCCTCTCTAGCTCAATTTTCTCTACCACTCCGGTAGATCTACCCAAATTCGTTGACACCCTAAGCCTTTTGTAATAGTACAATGGTGCTCACAAGCAACAGAAAAAGCTAAGAAACAAACAACTGATCAGCTACCTGCTGGATGCCCAGAGGACAGCGAATAATATTCAACTGTAATATACCCATTTATGCAGTCTCAGGCATCACCTTCCGTAGCACTCCAATAACTGGTGACTTATCTTCCGCTCCATTATCAAAGGACTTGTAGTTTTCCTCTTCATCATAGAAATGACACTCAGTCATGATTGTCTTCATCAATCGCCAGTTCCAAGTTGTGATGTTCAGGTACTGTCAAGCATTAAACAGACATAAGTTAGCTTGTTTCCAAAATTGCACAATATGATCTAAACTCAAAAGTTTCACAGGTCATTGTAAAGAATTTAGAGATTTCACCTTCAGTGTCTAGAGAAATCCACTCTGACTACTCTTGGACCCTGGACACCTAGAGCACTCTAGTAATTACCAACTAGAGATTAATGACATTTGTCCCCTCTTCTGATGTTCTGCAGAGGTGTGGTGATGCAGAAGCCCTACATATCTGAGAATAGAGTAATGAGCATCTTTCTCTCTTGGGCTAAGAAACAAACAAACCTTTCCCCAGTTTTTAACAAGAGATTCATGGGCAAGCCGCAGATTGTAGCTAGGAATCTTCTGTGAAATATGATGCGGGATGTGAACACTGATATCATGGCATAGCACTTCCACCCTGCACAAGAAATTAACATTTGTAAATGACCATACTCCAGGAAATAATGGGAAAACTGGAACCGCATAAAATTTGCTCACGCTGGCCAAGGCATGGGTAGATATATCTTACCACTTTGGGTAATCACAGTGTACTGTTCCACCCAACTGGGCTGCTGCTGCATTCCAGTCTTTAGAGTCCTTGAAAGGAATGTGTGGGGCTGTGTGATGCACCATTGTGAACGTACTCATCTGCAATCACCCCCCATGTCCTGGATTAAACTGATGCCACAAAATAACAGCTCAGATAAGCTGAAGCTTTGGTGCACCTTGCAGCTTTGCAGGCCTCCCCAAAGGCACACATTAGACTTCTGGGTGAAGCATTGTATTGTCTCTGCAAGCCTACGCATTGATTACACTGCAAACACATGGTTCGGGCTGTCAAGCAACATACCCAGAAATGGTAACCAAGCCAGGGCATAAGCCAGAACTTAAACCAACCAGCAATGCCTGTGTAGTAGATAATCAGTGGCCATCCAACTGCCATGAAAGCAAACACAGCAGCCAGGCTGACCTTCACACGAGGTATCTCGCTTGGGCGATATTTTTTCAAGTCAAAGTGCCACACAAGCCTGCCCCATCCCCATCAAAGGTAAGCAGCCTACACTAGGAGGGCATTCCATTGCATACCCAACAATGTCCAGTTCAATACTTGTTGTACAAAGACCACTTTAAGAAGCATGCAATGTACCAGTGCCCAATGGAAGCCCATGGCCGGAGTGGACCCATGCTGTACTCCAGCAGGACTTGCATCGACTTTGGCGAGTTGTTCCACTCTTCGCGTACTACTGGGTGCCAGGCAGTGTCTTCTTCAAGCCTGAACAAAATCAGAGTGTTATGCTTAGATATTTAACACTGACAACTAGGCAATATTACTGGGATAGAAAGGTGAACAAAACCAAATTGCCTGTAGACATGATGAAACCTAGCATTCAAAATTAATATCAACCAGACTGCCCCCAGCATTCTGATAACTAGGCTCACACTAAATTACATTTGAGGATGGTAGTTGACACAAAATTAAACCCACATGTTTGTTTTGGCATGATGCCGGTCATGCTTGAAGCGCCAGGGCTCATAGGGGTAAATGAGAGGTAGAAATGCCAAGGTGCCAACAATATCCTCAAGCAGCTTATTAGTAGCAAAGGACTTGTGAGCGCAGTCATGACCTATCACAAAAAACTGATAGAAGCCACAAAAACACAACAGAAGCAACATCAGGATGTTATAGAGGGCAAAAAGGACAAGCACAAAAATCCAGAGCATATGAGAACTCATCAGTTATCAAGGTCAGTATCAGAAAGAGAACTCCAATCTAAAGCACAAAAGCCTGCCTACAAAAGAGATATGCTCCTGACCATGATTTCAGTCACTCACCCCAGTAACAGCAGTGCCAGTCCAAGCCCAGGCCAAAGGAAGAAGGTACCAAGGTGACTTGGCAATCATGAAGAGACCAAGCGAGTAGGATACAACAGAGATCAAAACTGTTATCCATGCCTTCAGATCATTTATCTGAAACACCTGTGAAACACACTGATGAGAGTTAAAAGGTGGATGGGAAAGACACCAAATCCTTTAATGTCTTGCTGGAGCACCATGGGATTTTGAACTGCTGAAATCAAAATGACACAAAACCTAATTTGCTTGTCACTAACTATAAACAGACCTCAGGTGGAAAAGTGTCCATCACATTCTTCAGAGTTATTCCAGATGGCACTGGTTCCCCAATTTGAGTGAACCCATATTTTTCAGCAAGCTGCTGTCGTTCCTCGGCATCATTCAATGGTGATGGGGTTGCAACAGGCGTGGCAATTGCTGAGACTTGGCAGCCAGTTATACTCTTCGATAACCTGAGTCTCTTCGCTTTACATGACTGCGAGACACACCCACATACACCCATGACCATCAATAGGTGAGAACATCAATACAACAAACAGGCAAACATATGTAAGTACACTTGATACAATCAAAGAGGCACATGTGTTACTTAAATTAAAGGGTGTTGACAACAAGAGGGGAAACAGAAACTTGTGGTTCACCTGCCCAGCACTGATACCTTTCGAAGCTAAATGAGTGCCTGACAAGCCTGCACCAAGAGGAATGCAAACAGTGAGCATGAAGAATGTGTCACTTCAGTGAACGCTAAACTCACATAGGAGTTCAGGATGTAGGAGTTGAGAACGCTGTGCTCAGAATGAGAGCTCTAAAACTGAAACAGAAGTGTTTTCCAGGGTCTGGAAAACTCACAAACATGTCTTGAAGAGGGAAACCTCAACATCGTGGGTTGACTGCTTGACATGACTGCTTGCTGGACAATCTGTCAGTCACATGCATTGAAAGTCTTGAGAAACAGTCTTAGCTTGCAATTTCAAATGATGTTGGTGGAAGGATTTTTTATATATGGACACAAAGACGTGCAAAACCAATCCCACATAGGTAGTCAATCAAGGAGCCAACACAAATTCAAAGTGCAGATAATCACATTGCTTCTGGGAACACTTCAATCCATGACTCTCTCTCTTAAAACTCTCTGGAAGTATTGATATACAAGATCAAATCTGTTGTAGTAGGAGTGTGTGGATTTACACTTGCCTTCTGGTGGGAACCTATGGCAGTCCTGGATTGGAGGCTGATGCCACACCCACATGATGTTGCTGCCATGGTTCCCCCTGCTCACTAATCCCTTGCCTAAACCTGCACTACTAACACCTGCTAAACACCCACAAAGCACCAAATGAACCTCATATACACCAAAACCTGCAAAACCTATGCACACGTAAGGGAGTCATTATGCACTGGGAAGACCTCTTGACAGGCCAATTCTTGCAAAGGAAAGAATAAGCTCAAAGGAAAGAATCTCGAACAACCGATGCATGAACCTCACATTACATCACTTTCTGGACTGATGCCCATACATTTCTAAAAAAGAAAAAAAACTGAAGGGAAATGGAAATCCCATTGAAACCCATCTCCCTTCCACACAACTTCACCATTCCCCCAAAGCTCAAAAGTCAATCAAAGAAACCAGACACAGAAACACAGTTGAGAGACAGACAGACAGACAGACAGACAGAGATACAGACAGACAGATAGAGAGACAGGAGAGAGCCTGGAAAGAAGTAGTAGTACTACTACTACAGACACATTCGAAAGAAGAAAAGCAGGAAGGAATGAGAGAGCGAAGTCAGAAGACGAACCCGAAGAGAATGGCAAGAAAAAACAATGGGTAGTAGTAGTTCTTTTATGTGAATGGGAAATGTGGGTTCAGGACAGGCAGATGCGAAGGAAGAAAGGGAGCAGAGAGGAGAAGAGAGGATCTCGCCTACAAAGAAGCGTAGCAGTGACAGCAGCAGCAAGCCGAGAGAGCGAGCGTGAAGCGAAGGTTTTCGAGGGAGGGGGGGGGCGGGGAAGGGATTGTGGCGTAAGAGCAGCGGCGACGACGGCGAGCAAGAGTGGACGGCGGTGACAGTGATGACGGCGAGGATTGGCGAGGATTGGATGGTGGCGATTGTAATGCAGATAACAACCACACAACTTGATTGGATAGTGAGCCACTCGCACTGCGCAGTCCGCAGAAAGAAAACACGGAAAAGAAAAAGAAAGCGGTGGCGGCTGGAAGCTTCCGATGGAGTGCCCAAGGGCTCTTTACCGGCTCTAAGGTCCTTACCCTCCTTCTTTTACATAGCAACCGGTTCTTTAGGACTTTTAAGCATAAGTTTTTTCTACTCCTAGCTAGGATAGGGGTTATTTTGCCATTCAACTAAGGTCCTTACCCTCCTTCTTTTACATAGCAACCCCGGTTCTTTAGGACTTTTAAGCATAAGTTTTTTCTACTCCTAGCTATAGGATAGGGGTTCTTTTGCCATTCAACTAAGGTCCTTATGTACTATGGAATGGTCAAGCACCCGGGCGGGGCCAGCCATTATGCATAGCATAAGGGTAGCACCATAGGCCCTTCCTTTTTGTTGTTGTTTAGGTACCTAGGCACACCATGGTGGTACAAAAATTAGGGCAGGTTGTTTTGGGTACACTATGGCATGCTTTTTGCACATATGGTTAAAGGCCGGCCTTAGGGTGAATAAGGGGTTTGGGTATGGTTATAAGGGTCCTAGAATAAGGGGTTTGGGGTATGGTTATAGTCAAACCTGGATTCACATGTCCTCAATTCGTGCGCTCACGTGGGCCTTTTTGTCTAACACATGGGGCTTGACCCCAAGGCAATTTTGTAACTAGAGAAGGTCCCATGAAAAGCGGGATTTTGTCCGGGTAAAGCCCTTTGCTTGCCAGGATGAGTCCCTTATGGTGAGGGGCATTTATGAGGTCTAGATGTCTAGACATAACTATAGTCAAACATGGGTTCATATATTTTGTAAACGCTCATGTTGGGGGGTGGCCTCACCCAACATGAAACTTGAACTAGAGTTATTCACGAGATATGTGGGCACTACGTACATGACATTAAAAAAAACATTGTGAAGAAAAATCATAAATGATTCTCTTAAAATGAAATCGAAGGTTGTAAAAAAATTGTAATAATCCCATTCAAAAAGTGTAAAAAAAAAAACCACTAAGAAACAAAAAATATGCCCTTGTGTTGTGAAGGAAAAATTTATTTTTTTATTACATGTAATAAACTTCATTCATTCAAACGTTAAGAAAATTATTTTTTGGTCTTTTTCCAATCAATTGTTCTAAGGTGCTTCCTCTAGTCTAGCCTAATGGGAAATGGAAGGCAACTTACACAACTTTTTTCTCTCTTCTTTTTCTCTTATTTGACTTGAGGGTATAAGCTTTGCACAATAATTTAAATGGGCTTCCTAGAACACGAGGAAAAACACATGCTTTGGAAACATGCCCTATCATAGAACATGATACCTAATACACCTTGTGCTTCATCTCCCTCCTCCTCCTCCTCCTCCTTGGTGTACCTAGTGTAGTGTAGCTAGCCTTTGGAAATTGTTGTGCTTTTCATGTTGGTCAAAATGTGTTTATGAATATAGGCAAAAAAAAAGGTACCTAGTTGGGAGCTTTTCCTACTTTGCAAGTCATTTTGTGTGGGGAGGGGGGGGATGGTGGACACACACCCACTTGGGGGAAAGTTTGGGCAACTAGGTATGTTGCCTTTGTTATAAAGAGTGCAATTTGTAATCCTCATAATAGGCATCCAATAGGTCTTCTTCTCCCCCATTTGTTGGCTGCTTTGTTTTATTGGATGATTGGCAAGTTTTTAAAATTTTAATAAAATAAAATAAAAGTGAAGACGATCCTTCTTTTTCAAAAGATCTTGGCAATGTACGAATGGGGCACACCCAAGAACATCGACTCATTGTGCAAATGAGGAATAGGAACATGGATAATTGAGGGGCCACAATTTTGTATCACTTGAGCCCATTTACCCGCCTTCTTTATTGGTGTTTACAAAAACGGATTAGTATAATATTTTGGATGTGTATTGAAGGCCTTCATAATATCCTTGAAAATAATTTTAAAATATTAACAACCTTGTTAAAATGTATTTACAAATTTAAATATTTAATATTTCATAATAACCGAATGTCAAAGCTTTTATGAAAGCTTTGCATTTCATATAGAATTGAAGAACCCTTAGAACATTGTATGTCGATTCAAGCAAAAAACATTTTGTGAAGAAAGTTGATTTTCAAAGGACTTTTCTTCAAAGTGGTTCGATATTATTAGATTAAATTTTATTTATTTGAATAAATCTTGGTAAAAAAATTTAAGATCATGTTTTAATTTGCTTGATTTGAGATTTGAAAAAGAAAAGGCAAATTCATTAGAATTTGGATCCCAAGTAAAAATTCAAATAGAACATAATAAATAAGATTATCCACTACATAACATGTACATGTGGACTTGTGGACTAATGGGTGGTTTTTTGTGTTGAAAGTTCGGCCCAATTCATTATTATGTTTACACATGTGACATTTGTAATATTTAGAAATAATTTAAATGGATTTTTATTTTTAACCATTGTATCAAAAAGAGGTATTAAAATTTTCCTAATCTAGTAACCTACCCAGATCACCTGGTTATCATCTAGGTAGGTTATCCATCTTTTTAAAAAAAATAAAAATTTTATGATAGAAAATAAGAATAATAATAATAATAATTTTAACATTGTAAAAAAAACCCTATAGTTGGCTAATAACTGGTGGGTAATTGACAATTATCAATCGATTATTTGATAACCTACCTTTATGCATGATCGACATTTATGATCCAAAAACATCGATAACCTGTCTAGCACCTAAATTTTTATATATTGATATTGATAACCTGACTGGCACCCAAATTTTCAATAAATCTTCTTAAATAATATCCTTAGTCTGTCCGGTGGTGGTCGTCCTTTCCATCCATCCGTCCCGTCATCCAAGCTCCTCATCCTGGAAGAAGAAGATGATGGAAGAGGAGGAAAAACTCCTATAATCTTCCAGGATAAAAGTTTCTAAAAAAAACTAAGACATGAACCAGGTTTAAAGAAACCAGGGGACTTCACAGTGTTCGAAGGTCAGGGGTACCCACTAGTAAAATAATAATAAATGGGGAAGAACTATATCACCTATCACCCCTTGACTATGTCTGATTTGTTATGTGCTATTTTGTGGACTAGTAGGGTTTAGGGTTTTAGGGTTTTCAGGGTCTGTTGTCTCATTGTGCACCATTGCAGATTTCTGATAGAAAGCCAGCCATTTCTGGAGCTGAAATCTGAATCCTATTGGGTGGCATTCATTGCATTGGCTGGGCTTCAGGATCTGGTATGATGGACTTGGTTTATTTGCTTTCACTATGTTGTCTTTTTTTTTTAAATAGAAAAAAATTGGCCATCATCCTTACGAAGATTTAGCCAATTTTGGCTATAATCCAGACATAAAGTACAAATCTTGAATTAATTTTTCTGTATTTTATTGCTACATGCTGAAAAGACAATATAGAAATCTGGCTATATATATATGTATTTATGATTTTGTCCTTATGATTTAAACCCTCCAAAATCATGAAATTGCCTTATTGGGTTTATTTTTCCAGTAAAAAAGCATGCTGCTTGGGAACAGGGTTTTATTTCTTCAAATTTGTGATGTAGCACAAGTTTACCATTAATCTGTAAGTTTTATTTAGCCAAATTTGGCTACAGACAAAACATGAAGGTAAAAAACATTTATGGACCTTTCTATTTTCTGGCTAATTTGTACAGCACAGAATATGCTCAGGAGAAACACTACTACAACTCAGCAACTCAGTCTGCCACCCTCATGAAACTCTAATTGGATGGAAAACGGATGAAAACTTAAACTCAAGACATGCCATGTCACAAATAAAACCCAAATTGGATGAAGAATGGATGCAGCCTAAACTCAAAACAGGCCTACACAGATGAAACCCTAATTGAATAAAAAATTGGATGAAGACCTAAATCTAAGACATGCCACCACAGATCTTCATCCCCACTTTTTCTGACAATCTTGAATCAAACTCCTAATTAAGTAATCTCAGCTTGTTAATCAAACTCCTAATTAGGCAATCTGAGCTTGTTCATCAAACTCCTAATTAAGCAGTCTCAACTTGTTAATCAAACTTCCTAAGATTGAGTAATCTCAGCTTGTTAATCAAACTCCTAATTGACAAATCCCAGCTTGTTAATCAAAATTAATTAAGCGACATCAGCTTGTCAACCAAACCTCCTAATCCAGGATTTTTTTTTCGCATTCTGTGATGCACATTTGCATCAGATCCAACATTTGCTCGAGTACTGTAGCGATTTTGTGGGAGCCGGATCTAGATTCTATATGATCTGGATTCATTTGCATGGTGAAGAAGAAATTAAATTATTCCCTTGCTGCAAAAATTGATATAAGATCGGTGAAGAACAACTCCCTTGCTGCAAGAATTCATATAAGATCTTATAAGCTTATATACCCTAAGTGTGTTTTTCCTTGTGGATTAGGGTTTGTCATGTCCACCTTCGATGCTGCTGCTGCTGCTGCTGTTGTCCCGTTGCAGTAGTGTTCTCTGATTTTTGATAATGTGTGTAGTAGTTTCGTATTCTAGATTTGAAAACCCATTTGCAACAAAAATGCTTTTGACTTGCTGAAGTTAATTGCATTGAAGGTCTTTTTTTTGTTCAGATGATCGATCCGTATTCGATGTTCATGACCTAGCAAACATCAGCAGCTGCTTGTCAAAGTCGTGCATGAACTAGTCGAGCTACATATGAACAAATTATTATATTCCGAGATTGATCTCTTCTTTACACAAACTTTGTAAAATCTGTAACGTCTACAACAGAAGCGGGAATTATGCTACAGAGTTCCAAAACTGAGTTCCAATCAGTGCTTTTTGGCGTGCTCTTCTTCCTTTGGTTTCTCGTGCTCATCATCCTGCTTCCCACCAGCAGGTTGGTATGGAGTATGCTCTTCTTTTGGGAATGGAGTGAACATGTCTTTAAGCTTGTCCAACGGGGTCACGAACAATGCTAGAGCTGCCTCCAGTGCAGAAGACCTGCTTGTGATACTTGGGTGTGGTCGAGTAGGAGCGATTTTCTTCCCATACATGAAGGCCTTGGCTGCGCTCTCCAAGCTTTTCATATCAGCGTGCTGTTTCAAATACTCCAAATCTTGGGTCTCTTCCTTCTTCATATGCTGTCGCAATTCGTCCATCATGCAGTCGAGAGCGGACTCGAAGAGATCAGGTTCGCTCAGGCGGTAGATCTCTTCCAATTCCTTCTTGATCTTTGTGTGATCGGCGCGATCCCTGTCCGCCATTTCCTTGCCTTTCGGACCTAGTGCATCCAGTAACGGGTACACGACGAGCTCCTCGCCTACCGTATGTCGTGACAACTCCCAGACCAACTGATTGAACCACTTCTCGGCTTCCTTCTCGTCTCCGGCCTGATGCGCTTTCTTGTAGTTTGAGTAAAACTCCTCGAACTCTCTGTGGTCGTGAATGATCTCATCGATGAGATCAGGACTGGTTGTTACCTGACTTGCCATGCAACGAGAGGTAGCTCTCTCCCTTAACTCCTGTATAGAACATGCAGGAAAGTATAAGAAACATATAATAATATCGCATCAAAGCAGCAGTACTGTACTAGTGATGCTCGCCGCCGCAGAAAAATTAAGAAACAGGGGTAATTGCATGCATGGTTGAGAGATGCATTTTGGGTCCTGAGAATATAAACTTACATGGTTGCCTGCAATATAAACTCCGCTGATGATGAAGGGTCTCCCAGAGAAGCTCGTAACGGCACCCTGCAATATTTATGCAATTCATGAGTTGATCCATGATCATTTTATATACGACTTTCATCAACAATCTTCTTGGTTCCATATTCTTTACCAGATCTTGGAGCCGCGACAGTACAAGAACTACAAGACTATCATGAGTACCCTCATGAGTACAATAATGTAATTATATAGACAGAGCTGCTGCAGGGGAAGATTGTTTTCTAGATCTGCCAGAGATGTATATATATATGTATGTATGTTTAATTACCAGAGAGCGTCCGACTGTTTGTTGAGTCGCTCCAGACGAAAGAAACCTCCTCAAAGCCAGACAGCTACAAGTAAGCCTGTGAGAGACTCGGCAAGGGTTAGCTAGTAAAGGTCCTACGAGAGAACGAGAACTGGAAGCGATGCAGGACGTGAGAGCCGCCATATTTTGGGTCAACAGCCTTAAATCACACAACAAGAGTACTCTAGACACACGGCAAATTAATATTCACAGCAGATGATCACACGCAGCTAGCTAGATCAGGAGCGCCCAGCTTATATTAACTGCAAACCAACCTGTTAAACCAATTTCACCAAAAGCATGAGACATTTATAAGATCACTATTCAGGAGTGATCTGCTTATCAACCCTAGTACAACCGTCTCACGGCTGTTTGTACAAAAAAACCTAGTGAACCAATTAACGTAACCTGATCATGATCTGCAGCAATTGATTGTATCACGCGGGGATTGAAAGCATTTGCAGAACAACAAAAATCCTTCTGCTGCTTCTTCTTCTTCTGCTTCTTCTTCTTCACCCAATTTGATTTGGGCAATGGGATCAAGCAGAGTTTGTGTGTATGAGATGAAAACAGAACCATGCTGCAGCAATTTGTTGTCCAAATGGGGGGGCACGGCGCATGTGCATGCGTGCATGCGCATGTGCGTCGACTGGCGTGTGTCGAAACTGGTGGAGAAATAAGTTTGTAGCATTTGTGGAAAGGGGCATGGGGAACAGTACTAGAGTCTAGCCTACTGAAAGTCATTCTTAACTAAACTGTGAGTAGAACTTGGGAGAAATTTTATCATCATCACATGTTATTACATATTCTTAATTTAAAATGGTGCATTCACACTTGATGTTAAGTCAATGTTAAATGGAAAATCTAAGTGGCATCTTAGGTGGCACCCAATGTTAAATGAAGATCTAAGTGGCATCTTAGGTGGCACCCAATGTTAAATGAAGATCTAAGTGGCATCTTAGGTGGCACCCAATGGTAAATGAAGATCTAAGTGGCATCTTAGGTGGCACCCAATGTCAAATGAAGATCTAAGTGGCATCTTAGGTGGCACCCAATGTTAAATGAAGATCTAAGTGGCATCTTAGGTGGCACCCAATGTTAAATGAAGATCTAAATGGCATCTTAGGTGGCACCCAATGTTAAATGAAGATCTAAGTGGCATCTTAGGTGGCATCCAATGTTAAATGAGCAATAGCTTAATGTTAAATGAAAATGTTAATTTAACATAAAATTTTCATGGTAACTAAATGTAAGTCCTAAATATTTAGCATGGTGTCAGGGGACTGATCAAGACTAGAGTG
>Ga0209208_10010484_pt1 | contig 12012 bp, 15 predicted proteins | sample S1TSphfallax_3_FD_187694 | JGI IMG/M metagenome (GOLD analysis project Ga0209208, IMG submission 187694) | Host-associated microbial communities from peat moss isolated from Minnesota, USA - S1T2_Fd - Sphagnum fallax MG (SPAdes) (version 2) | ecosystem: Host-associated > Plants > Peat moss >...
TTACCTTATGTTTCCTAAGGTCACTCCAAGGTTCGAGGAAAATCTTTGCCAATTTTATTATGCATAAGTGAAGGGCACAAAAAATTTCATAGTGTACTTGGACCACCCTTATCTGACATAATTTCCTGCTCACACCAAGAGTTACCTTATGTTGCCTATAGGTGATCAAAGGTTTGAGGAAGATTAGTAAGGTCATTTCAAGTTTTGAGGAAAATCTTTGCCAGTCTCCTTATGTACCGGAAGGTCCCTTCTTTATGTACTAGAAGATCCCAGAAGGGCTGAAGAACTTGTGATCTTCTGCCAAGGCATGAGATAACCTCATCAAAGGGATACTGGACTACTTCTCGTCTATGTGAGTTTAGCCTTTAGACCAAGCTGAAGAAAATCAAGAGCACCAGGAGAGCCAGCCAGCCGGAGCTAACTAAAGGCATAAAGCACAACACCCATGACACCTGGGGACGAGCTTCATTGAAGCAGGATGACTACAGGATCTCAGGGAACAGCCATGGTGAACCAGCACCTACATTGGAAGGTTTGAGGAAGGCCCTCTTAGTGGCTATGTTCGACCGCAGAAATGTTGTATTTGGTCTCGGAGACACTCTGATTTAGTCTTTAGGATGGGAACACGTATAGGCAATGCGTTTACAAGCAACCCAAAAAGAATTGGGTTGCTTTCGCTTTACTTTTGAACTCTTGTGTATGCAATTTTGTGACACCTACAAAACATGTCAGCTACACTGTACAAGCCTGGTATTCCCCCTTCTCCCACTAATGCCCCTTGTTCATAGTTCTTTTGATATGGTAGTAACATGGCAAGGTTCAACATTTCAAGTGATCCTATAATTCTTTGTATATTTTGAAGATTCCATGCCCAAAAATAAAAATAAAACCGAAAGCATTTAAAAGGATTCTCTAGTTATGTTCTTTGAAAATAATTCTTTTTTGAAAATTTTCTCATTTCTGAAAAAGAATATAAATTAGTGTCGAAGTTGCCATTGTACTACTACAATATATAGACAAAAATGGTTTATCTTTTAGAACCCTTCCCAGGCTCCAGCTATGGATTTATGAGCTGCCTGAGCTGCTGTAGGTGAAGAAGAGTCAGGAACTGAAATTGTGGAAGGGTCTCTACACAGCTTACAGATACACACACACACCCTTCTCCTCTTCTCAAATCTGCCGGCCTGATTTTGATGACAGACTGCCTGGGACCTTACAAAAGATCCAAAGGCTCTGTACAACCTGGTGGGGACATTACACCATATTAGCTTGTCCTTAGTAATACACTAAAAGCAAAATCTGACAGGTATTTGAGGATGAGACCAGGTGAGATGGGACCAGGTGAGGCGTCAGCTGTTTGCAACCCATTCATCATTTTTCCAAGTAAATGACGCTGCCTGAATGACAAAATGTCAGCTCTGCTTAAATAAGCAGATATTGGGAAGCGTGCAGATTTGTCCTGATTCAGGAGTTCCTTATATACTATTACAAAATGTGGGTGTAATTCACTAGTTTCCATTCATTAGACGAGTGAATTCATTATTTTTCAATTAATTCCTCTTTACTATAAGATCAATGAATTCACTCAAATTCTAATGAAATCATTTGACATATAAAGACACTTTTTGTTATGATATAAATATACATTCACCTGTGTTTCATGCTAACTCTTTCTTCTGGCAAGTGCTCACCTGTTTTACATCTCAAGCTTTTCTCATATGTTGACTTCTAGATGATTTTCTTCAGCATTTACATAGCCTTGCAACTAGCATAATAACTCCTAAACTCTATACTCTATACTCTTATATCAGGACAATGGTTTTATATAACCTTCTTTTTCTTTTTCTTTTTTTCAAGATTGTACACAAATTGCCACATTAGCTGTGTGTTACCTTTCTCTGTGTCAAATGCAAATTGGGTATCCGAATTCAGAGTACCAAATCACTAAGTTATTGATTGAGGAACAACCTAAACCAACACAGCAGGGGCACAAGCAAGCCTTTGATCATAATCAGACCTGCGGTTTCCTACTCATGACTTCAAAGGCTGAGATGTTTAGTTTTGAGTCCTACCATCAGTCTAAAAATATTGTGCATGAGCATGTTCATGTAAGTATAGAATAGGCCAGTTCTAATCTTTCAACGGGGTGTTTCTCTTAGTTATATCCAACATCATCCTGCCCCAATTTTGCCATTCTTTCGAGGACTTCAACGACCAACTCCATGTCTACAAGTGTTGGGTGGGGGGTGGTGGGTATTTGGTTTTGTTGATACCTGTGGGTTCCAGTTCATAAAAGATTTCACAATCAAAGAACCATCAGTTTTTGGGGGGAAAAACAGATTAGTATTGAAGAACTATAGATTCCAGTTATTTCATAAAGTCATAAAACTGCCAAGTTCCATGAAAGAATTGGTAGTTTTATGGTTAGTTATTTGATTTTTCCACATTTTTTTTGAAAACTGTGGTATAGAGGTCGGTTATAGTACACTTAAGATAGGGTTTCTCACCATTTTTGCAGGAGGGCCCATTGTTTATGGTTTCCAAAGAGTAGATGGAGCGCTCCTCTTCTTTGTGCATCTACGGCACTAAAAATGGGCAAAAATGGACTGGAGGTGAGAAAGTTATGGCCCTCTGATCTGAAGTGGGGCAGTCATTTTTACAGAAAATTTTCAATCGAACAACTTATAGCCTATTTTCAAACCCCTCAAAAAAATCTTTAAATATTACTCTATTGCCTTCAAAGTTAGAAGATGATTTGTAGAGCTTGAGATGGTGATTTCAGAGCAGTTTAAATCACTCAATTTGAACCCAAAATAAAATAAAATGAGAAAGTTATGCACTAATGAAGTAGGAGGGGTCAAAATGAATTACAATTAGGGTTTTAGGTGCAGTTTCTCATACCCCACCCAACATACATCCATATTGGGTTATGTGTGTGCCAAGTAGTTCAACACATTGTTATGTGTTATTATCATCAGGCCAATACAATTGATAACTGTTCAAAGTGGAATGGGATTAATGGTTGGTTGCTTGTCAAGTCTAAGAATGCATTGTGAAGTGGAGAATCACAAGGTGTTTGAAGACTTTTCTTCTATTCTATTGTGGTTGTTGGCTCTACTTTGTAAGAGTAGCTAGCTCCACCCATACCCACTATTTGGGCCTTATAGTAATGTATATGACATTCAACATGGTTGTATTTCTGCATGGGTTACTTGATTTTGTTAGCGTTGTGTACCCATGTACCCATGTACAATTTGATTTTGTTACTAACAACAAACATCACAACACTACTAAGTATTCTAAGTTTGTAGCTAAAAGCCACACATGGGCAGAGGAGATTGATTGAGATCATACCATGCAGCCCGTATTTGACGAGGAGATTGATTTCATGCCACTGCGGTGCAAACATCACCCAGAATGTGACATACTGGCTTGTTTTTGACTACGGGTGGATGGATGGAGCTGCTCTTATATATATATATGATGATATCAAAACTGGTTCTCTGATTTTCTAAGAACAGCGGCGGTTATGAGATCAAAGAGCCACCACCCTGATAACCCAGCCAGCGGTTTCATGCTGTCTTGGATACCTACACAACACCTGTATTCACTATTCACTATTCACCTAGGATGACTATTATAGATATCTTGGGTGCTAACTATTAGGCCTGTTTCTCATGCTGGTTTGATATCGGGTTTCACCTTAGTAACCTATGCTGTGAAGGATATGTCCTGTAGGTGCATAGGGTGGACAGGATGGTGGGCTGTTGGTTCACTGAGAGAGTAGGCAGTTGGATATGGAATATAACTATGGTGTGAATGTCCAAATGAGGAAGAAACACATCATCCAGACGGCCCCTAAAGCTGGTTCCACACTAAAGAACAGGCTCACAGGATATTCCCAAGTGTGCCCTCACTGGATCAAAATAGGAATTGCTAACATGTCTATTGAGCAGCAAAGGGCCACCTAGTTTCATGAGATTTCCACCAAAGGCTCACAATGGAGATTCCTATATTTTTTACCATCAGGAATGAAATCGAGCTTACTCTGAACTGCACATAGCTAAACGCAGTACAAACTGGAATTCCAAATTCAAGACATTTTCCATTAAGTGCAAATATGCTGTTATGGATCCTGGTCCTGCCAAGCCAATGAATAAGAATCAATGGAAGGTGCCAACAAAGGCACGTTAATTTGTGACCTATTTGTTTATCATCACTTTCTAATCTCAGAATCCTCTACCATGGTGTGAACTACCCCTGAACACAAAGTTTACAAAATCGGCATGGTGGTGGTGGGGAGTATTGAAGGCGTACCGAGATCTGTTGGAGTGTGATGCAAAACTGTTGTCTTATAGAATACGGTCTGATTGTGAGGGTAACCTTTTGAAAAAGTTCATGGGTACAGCAGGCAAGGGGTCACGAAACCTTGGATGTCGCAACACATACACACCCAACAGCACTGCAACCACTTGGAAGGGTGTCACATAGAGGATAATTGCTGTAATCAAACAAAAGGTTATGAAGATTGCAGTCGCCCTGCGCATACCAGCAACAAGCACACACAGTTTTTCCAATCAGACGTTGGTCCAATGTTGCAATGTAAATCAAACACAGATGAGAGTGAGAGGAGAATGATAGTTGTTGTACCTCGGGTCTCGCCAACTGAGAAGAGCATGTAGACGCTCTCCCATTGTGGCAAGTTCACCAAGTGCATTCTGGATTCGACCAGCAACACCCCGTAGCCTTTCATACCTTCTTCTCAGCACCTGTACATTTTCTCAAAAGTTGTCTTCAGGAAGGTGTGCAGAACATTGATTTGGATATAAACTCAAAGATTGGATTAAAAGAACTGAAGTTCATTAGCAAGAAGGATCTGTTGCTTGGCCAAGGATATAAAGCTGATTACACCTGTAAAATTGTCTGGCAATAGTGTGGAGTTACTGACCTCTTGAGCCCTGCTGGCTGGGACAACATTGAATTCTTCCTCCAGTTCATCGAGATCACCAATGTGCTCACCCTGTGAAAGCTTGGCATCCATGAAGGGAGGTGCTCGGGAACGGAAGCGATAGTTCCAGGCCCCAATCAGGAACATGTAAAGAAAAACTGTCGGGAGCAAGAGCTCAGGGTACCACACAAGAATTAACAGAAGGATATGAACAAGCACTGTTGTGACTGGGCTTTTCCAACTGCAAATGTCTGAAAACCAGTTCATCACAGCCATAACACCATTGAGCACACCCTGCACACAGGAAAAAGGAGAAACCCTCTCTGCATTTTAGTGTATCTGATGAATTGAAGTCAATTATACTGTACCCTCTAGGAAGGAACTTTCTAGCATTAGCACCCAATTTAGTGGAAATGTCTGAAAGGACCGAGATCATTCTCTACAGGTAAAAATACAATTATTAGCTGACAAGTCCACAAAATCACACCATGATACGAAAATAGTTTGCTTTGCTCCTTCGCATACTCCACCGCTCTGCTTCTGTGTCAAGCATAAATCGAACAACCTCTTGCCTTAATGGAGGCTCAGATCTCATTAGTCTCAAAGCCACTATGTTCATAGCAGCAACTCGCAAGCTTTCCAACTGCTTTGCATCAAGTGGGTAGAAGTAATGCATTCGTGGCAACTGCGGCTGCAGGTAAGCAGACATAAGATTCAATGTAGAGGCACATGATAGCCGTACAGCCAGCTCCACCTCCCCCATTTTCTTCACACCCTGGGGTGTGACCACCAGCAATGGGTATGCATTGGTATAAACACGGTCACTCTCCAGTGTTGACAGACGAATCCGTACTTTGCCAACAGGAAGATCATTAGCACCAGATGGCTTTTGATCAGGTGCCAGGAGATTATATGTATGGCTGCAGAATCAATTGCAATAAGGTCAGGTTATGCTTCACACTGCTATAGGGATCTTCCATTCCTCAAGATCAAGACTATGCCCAAAAGTCTCCTGACATGCCTGCTCTTGGTTTCACTTGAAGGCCTGAGTTTGCAAGGCCACAAAGAAATTTCTACTTGTGGGACACTACAAGTGATTTGAGGAATATCATTCTATTATGCCTTTTGGAAGCCTGCCTGCATATGAGCTAGATCAACAGCATAAAATTGGCCATGAAGAAATAGCCACCCATAGTCAGTATCAATATGTTGAGAGAAGGTAAGTAGGAGAGAAAGTGTCTGAGACTTGAATTTGGAACCCCAAGTCTAAGCCATGGACATACCGATTGTCAAATACACCAACAGTCAGAACAGTACAAGGATCATCAACCTCCCATGTATACTGTTCATTCCAGCGAGGATTAAAGCTGTCAAAAATGGTGCGTGTTCTAATCCATTTTGGCCCATATTTTGCAACACAGTAAGCATCAGTACTCCCACGACTGTCCTTGGTGGTCTTCATTGGGAGTAGGTTATTTGCCCCATGGATGCCCAACTCCAATACACCCAATGGAGGTTTCCAGAGTCGCTTAGCACTTGGACGTGTGCTGCTAAGGTAGTTAGAACACTCGTCCATGACATGGTACCCTCCATCAAAGCAGAGTCGCAGGTGGATTCGCCCTAGAAATCCCCCACCTTTTCCAGGCTCCTTTTCCAGTATATACCACCTGGTTGGTAAAAAAATGATGTTCAGTATGTTCTTGATTCTCTCCTATAGTCACTGTGAAGTGGAGATTTGCTTGGAATAAAGTGACAGACATTGTGATTCAATCTTCCATGCAAAAGCACATCTCACACTCGGAGGGAAAAGGTAACTCGAACAAAATGTGAATGGTATTAGTATGAAAGAGTAAAAGGATCACCTTGAAGCAACAGGACGGCCATCGACACGACTCTCAATACTGCCAAGAGGGATCCGCACATGACCCAAGATATCCTCCTGCAGAAAGAATTGATCTTAACTCAAAATATTATTAAGTGACTTGAAATTATAGGGGGAACAACCAACCATTCCAGTACAAGTTGATGAAATCCATTTCACACCGTGCAATGATGAGGCACAGCACATTATCAGGGCAGAATGCACAAGCTTGATGCAAAACCAAAATTCTTGTATATCCACACTTACTGTGCCACCAATTCTGTCTTCCACAAGAATGTGCAGTAGGTCGTCAAAAGGCTCTGAAACAACAAACATTAAGTCTTCATTCCAGAAAGGGCTGGCACTCCTCACAGTAGGAAATCGTGATCTCAAGGTTTGGTAGGGAGGCACATGTACCTTCACATACTGGACACAAAACCACCATCCAGACATTGACTTAAAGCAGTGTCCCAATCCAGAAAACTTGCTTGCCTTCCCTAAACATAGTCTATAGCAACATTTGCACCTCAAACTACAAGTGAACAATCAAACCCAGAAGATATGGTCAATCCTCTCAAGATGTGTCCAATTTGTCATCATGTTTCTCTTCAGTTAGTGAAGACATGATAAGACCTGACACCATAGAGGTGGAATAAATTCTCTCAATCCATGAAATCTTGTTGCAAACTAGTCTTTCTCCCTAAAATATTGTAGCATAAGGTTGAACACGTACGGGTTCAGGCAACCGCCCTTTGTCAAATGGGACTAGATCTTGAGCTTCAATGATAGTCACTCGCAAGTACCAGAGCTTTGGTGACAGGTACACCTTTGAACGAAACTGCGCATGGCCACCAGTGTCAGACTGCCAGGCCTCAGGAAATGCTTCATCTGCCTGTGTGCCCCACCAGATTGCAACCAAAATCTGCCCTGAAATGCCCAGAGAAAGCAAAGGAAAGTTCAGAAAGATGGGAAAAGTTCACTTCAAGGAGCAGGAGAGAATTGGTGATTCTATACAGGAGAAAATATGTATGGCTGGCAAATTGACCAGACCCTAGTTTCTGGTTTAGTAAATTCCTAAAATTGTTGCCCTGAGGCAGATAAAGACCTTAATGTTGACTCAAATGGCTCTTCAACAAACTCATAGTAGGATTCAGCAAGCCTCAGCAGATCTTTCTACAGCAGCTTTACAGTTGAGGATTCTTGATCAGAAATTCCCTCCTATGTGTACAGCTAGTTTATTTCATACCAATGCCCATCAAGCAAATCATGCTTGATGTGCTTGATGAGCATTAGAGTTCTCAGGGAGTACCTCTAACTCTTCCCTTTCCATTTTTTGCCTCCAGCTTATACCACTGTGGGGGCAGTGGGCTCTCAGGAGGCTTCCGTTGTGGAACTTCAGTTAAGTCAAACATGAGACCTCCAAGAAAATCATCTGCTGAAGCCTTATCCTGGAGAGACAACATCAATGAACCATCCGTCAAAAAAAGAATTGCTGAAAGAGAGCAGCACAGGATCCATCAAAGCTCAGCTCAGGCTCTATATAGTGGAATCAGCATTTGCAGATCAGACCACTCATTTATTTGTTTTCTAGAAGAGAGCATCATGCATTTGTTAAGACTCAGGAGCACCTTGCAAATTGTGGGTCAGACCACCATTAAGTAGACTGCTAGATGTCACCAACAGTGCTGAAGACACTGGGCAAGCACCAGGTCAACCAGTCATCGAAAGTATGAAAACCCTGGAGCTCCTCAGTCCTTTGTATTCAGGCACCACTTATGGTGGTCAGAAACTGGGAAAGGACGTGATCGCCTTGCGGGTGAATTGACAATGATTCACACTTGTCTGCAGGCAGAGAACCTGTTTTCTTCTTCCTTATGGGATTGACAACATCAGTTGTTTTCCATAATTGCAAAAAGAGGAGTAGAGTATTACCGCATCCCAAACTGAAAGTTCAAGTGTTCCCCCGTGAATTTTATCTCTCCCCACTGCAAAGACCTGGTTCCATTCTGGATTGAGCTCATGCGGGATGATCCTGCTCTGTGTTTTGACTGCTCCAACTGTCAATCTCACATACTGACTCACACAGCAAAAAATTCAAGGAAAGGATTAGTTGAGAATATTTTAGGTTAAAGACACAATGTACTTGCACGATATTATATGTTGTTTTACAGCTATAGATGGTCAAGAAAGGTTCCAGTTCAGGATGCATCCACAGAAGAGGCCAGCATGGTGTCCATATATCTGGAAGACTTAGCCAAAAGAATACTTAATTCGAATGGTACATACTGGATCACTCTTTAAATTGGCATCTCTTGGCAAGAGATCACGAGCCTTCACCACCCGAACAAAGAGATAGGACATCTGCTCCACAAGGTCATAGTGCGTTTTGTAATCCACTGCTTTTCCCAAATCTGGATTTGTTTCCTTGACTGTGAAATCTGCCTCAGGAAGAGTTCTAGGGATTGGCCTAAGGAGTTCTGGCTGCTGGTCTGCCCTTGCTATCCTTCTGAAGTCCCTGGGCATTTCCCCTCGTCCACCACCCCCACCCACAACTCCAGGATGCTCCCTGGCTACTCTTCTTTCTTCTCCCCCGCCACCTCCACCTCCTTTTGCTCCCTCTTTGGATGCCTCTTTTCGTCCTTCGTTTGGTGCCTCTTTTGGGGCTTGCTTTGTTACTTCCTTTGCTACTTCTTGTACTAATTTTTTCTGTTCCATTTTTGTTTCCTCCTTCTCCTTCTTCTCCTCCTTTTCCTCCCTCTTCTCCTCCTTCTTTTCCTCCTTCTTCTCCTCTTTCTTTTCCTCCTCCTTCTCCTCCTTCTTTTCCTCCCTTTTTCCCTCTTTAGGTGGCAGAGGCGGTAACTCCATTATATACCAGATCCTTAACCTACAATGCAGCCATGGTTCAATCACAAGTCAAGTCAGGTGCTCTCAACAAAGGCAGTGATTTGTTAAGTCCGATTGAATATGACTTACAGGGTTTGGATACCAAAAACCCACCCATGCTTAAAAAGAATGCACAGATACAGGACCAATTCACAGAGTGGTGGAATTCACAACAATTGCAAACGGGAGACTGCAAGTGGTAGAATGCACATCCTGTGCAAAACAATTGTCATGTACAGTAGTGGCTACATCTTCAGTATTTACACCCACATTCCTATTACAATCAAAAGCCAGTTGTTGTCCCAAGAACACAATGCAAAGTAATCAAAATCTTACTGTGCTAGTGTTTGCACTATCCTGCAAATTACAAGCATTCCACGAGCAGCACTGGTTTGATAGCAACCAACAACACAAAACAGACTCGAACTGGCAATACTCAGAAAACAGCAATAACTAAAAGTTCTTTGTGCAAATAAGTAGAGAGTTCGCTGCCTGAAAAACCCCTCTCAGAATTATAGCAGCTACCCATAGAAAGATTTGATGTGGTGACTGCAGCCAGCCAAGCCATCTTGACAGATGGCTGTGGTGTGGGGAGAAACATGGTGCAAACAAACACCTTGAGCTCCGGATAACAAAGAAGACTAGAATATATACTTTGCCCAATTTTGCATCTTATCAGCAGGACTGGAACAATGGGTGTGTGGAAGAAGAGAGAGAAACACTCACCCTAAGTCACCTTTGATGTTAGAGAAGAGACCTCGTTTCTGCAATGGATACCATCTCAAATCAGTTGGAACATTGGAAGCCAGGATGACAGGAATGACAACCTTTCCTAAGAAACTGCTCCGCCTCCCGGTACCACTTCTTCGCTCATTCTGAACATTGATCTCCAAATCTCCAGGCATTGACGGATCCAGTATGGGAAACTCAAACTGCACAATTTCAGCAGCAGAAGAAGACTACTACACAATCAATCAATCCATCCATCCATTCATATCCTATAAGTGAAATATACGTCAACCAAATTCTTGATTGCTATAGCTAGTCATTCAGACACACAAGAAAGGGGAAGAAGAAGACTGATGCATGAGGTATCAGAAGACAAGGAGCTTCCAACCTTTTCATTCCATGTTGGATCCAGGCTTTTAGGTATCACTCTGGTCCTCTTCCGGTTGTTATCATAGTCCAGCTGCAGCAGCAGGCAGAAAAAAGCAAAAAACTGGAAGTTGTTATTACGCTGTTTGGAAGCTATAACTCCAGCAGTAGCGAGGAGTTTGCAACCTCCGATCATTGTTTTCTTCCTCTATTAGAACCACCAAACAAGGCATTGTAGAGAAAGAAAGACAGTTCTACTATTGCAGAAGAAAGACGGTTCTATTTGACAGTTCTATCGTTGCAGAAGCAAGACAGTTCTAGTGTTACTTGGCGACGATGCGGAAGACGATGTAGTCCTGATACAAAGACACGATAATATTTCTTCCTATTTGTTTATTGTAGACTAGTCATTGCTGAACAATACAACGTCGCCACAGAGCGTCTTAATCCTAGCGTAGGCGACGACGAGTACGGCAGAGCTTTCCAATGGTTAGTATTCCGTCACCCCCCGCACAAGAGCAAAACAAAAACACAATAACGAAACAACAACAACAACAACAACAACAACAACAATCGTGACCAAAGTACGTCTCCAAATTGCCCGCTGGAGGCAGATTCAACAAGAAGCTCAAGTAGACATTCAGTTTCGCAAAACCAGTTCCATATTCATCATAAGGAAGGTAACACGATGCCAATCGCAAACAAACAAACAAACACAAAACAAACAGAAAAATCAAAAACACGTGAGCAACAACAGAAACAAAGAAACTACTACGCACCACGCAATAAGCATTGGACGAGCCTTCTCCATCTTTCGGCATTAAAGCTCTTGCAGACGTAATCTCCACAATAAGCTTCCGTTCTCCGGAAGCCATATCTGTAAAGTCCTCAAATCTTGCTCACTCACCTTCTCTTCTCACTGCCAAAACGATTTTCTCTATAATTCCTCTTTCTCTCTCTCTCGTCTACGTCTCTGTCTCTCTGTATTTCTGTGCTTCTCTGCGTCTGCTTCTCTCTCGCAGCGGAAGAAGCAAGCGGCCGTAGTCTCCCTCGCCACAGCGCCCTGCAACAATCAAAAACACGCAGAAGACAACACAGCCCCAGGAAGACAATGGTGAAATTGTACGAGAGAAAATGGGTCCCCGCCAACCCCCCCCCCAATTTGGCCTTCATTATTACTGTCTGGACCTGCCTGACCCGCCCCCCCCCCCCTCCCCCTCTTGAT
>Ga0209208_10010485_pt1 | contig 12011 bp, 11 predicted proteins | sample S1TSphfallax_3_FD_187694 | JGI IMG/M metagenome (GOLD analysis project Ga0209208, IMG submission 187694) | Host-associated microbial communities from peat moss isolated from Minnesota, USA - S1T2_Fd - Sphagnum fallax MG (SPAdes) (version 2) | ecosystem: Host-associated > Plants > Peat moss >...
CCCCGTCCTGCCCGGACACCTGCCCCCTGCCCCGCCCTGCCCTGTCTGGCCGCCCGTTCTCGGAATCCGACTGGTCGGGCCGGTTCCCGTTTTCGGAATCCGACCGTCCGGGCCGATTCCACCGCGTCATTAAAACGCGGAACTGTCGCGTCGGACGGACACACGCACGGACAGACATGTTGTAATTATATATAGGATGGAAGAATATCACCACCAGTTTTGGGTCTATCATGGCTTACAAGGTCATAAAACCATTTGAAAATATCATGACTAATTTTAAGTCTACCATGGCTTACAAGGTTATAAAACCATTTGAAAATATCATCGCCAATTTTGGGTTTGTCATGTTACATTTGACAATTTCAAGTGCATGCCATTCAAGACTTTCACCTACAACTTTATATCAAACTCTATCTATTTACTTAACATCTAAATGCCAAAACATTGGAAAGTTTTTATGTAGGCATGACAAAATATGACCTATGACAATGACATCATTAAAAGTTGGATAAAGGTTTAATAAATCTAAAATCTTAACATTATTTTTGCAAGTTAAGGTTTAGGGAACAAGGTGATAAAACCTTTGGCCTTTGTTGAGGCTCAAGTTCAAAGCATTGGAGGGATCTTGTTAACCAAACACTAGTTACAACTTGTACAAATTTACACAATTTGTTGTAGAAAATGGAAAAAACCATGCAATGATAGGAGGAAGGTTTTTTAAAGGGTCATGTCATGTGTGTAATAAGATTTAAAGACTCGTCCCAAATAGTAAATCAATTGACATCATCATTCTTTCATTCTTTATAAATAATTCAAATGTGAAAAAAAATTTAAAACTCACTTCTTGAATTTGAAATTTTGGATTGAACTTCTCTACATGAAATTCAAACTTGACATTGCCCATTTTCCCTTAGCGTTGTTGCTTTGCCTACCAATACTCCTAGCACAAGGCAAAACTCCAACCTCTATTAATGCTCCTTTTATGCATTAAGAATCTTTTTCTAATATCTAATCTGCTCTTATGAACATCCCATAGCTCAATGCACCTCTCTTATCTTCTTTTACAACAAATGCAATGCCCTACCCACAATCCTTTTTTGATCTTTTTGCTCTTATGAACATCCCATAGCTCAATGCACCTCTCTTATTTTTTCTTACAACAAATGCATGCCCTATCAAGGTTTCTTCTTTCACAACACAAATTTGAGTTCAACATGAAAACATGACACTTGGGCTCTTGCAAAGTTCATATGAAATAGAGTTTCTGTAATAAACATGCTAACTTAGGACCAAACTAATTTAAGCTTGACTTTTAATGTAAAATGAGTTTTGGGTCCTTGTTGGATTATGGTGTATTTTTTCATCTTGATTTGCTAGTTCTAACTTTGTTTCAATCACACATGGGGTTTTAATGCCCAACACTCTAAACTTTACATTATATTATAATAATAGGATTATATTATAATTATCTATAAAAATTATTATCATTGAGTTCCACAAGTGAGGTTTAGGATTTTTTCACATTGAAGAAACTAAACTTTGCAAATTAGCCTCAATAACCAAAGGACTATTAGGGCTAAAGGCCAAAGATTGAAGCTTTACTTTTGACAAGGTCAAGAGTTTCAATTTCCATTCATTCCAAATTTCATGTACCTTGGTCCCCTCATGATCTCCTATTGTTCAAAAAAAGATTTGTTAAAACCTTTTAGTAATAAAATATTCAAAAGATAAATCATTCAAAAAATCCTTCAAAACAATTCAATTGAAATTAGATATTATAAATAATGATTAGATTAGTTCAAATTAAATGGAGAAAGTAATGATTAAAAAAGCTTTGGAAATTGGAAAAAGCACAAACATTATTTGAAATTAACAAAAAGGTTCAAAACTTTTTCATTATTTTCATATTAAAATAAAATCTTGACCTAGAAATTGCAATTTTCAAGTCACTACCGAGGGAGACGAAAAATTTTCATTTTTTGAAAGAAGACATACATACCATGATGGAGAATAGGTTCTAAATCTAAAACATTGGTATGATTAAAATTACATCCATTTAGTGAATTCAAGAAATTGAAAATTTACAAAATGTGATCCCATTCTAAAACTTAATTTAGGAGGATGAAAAACATTACTTCAATTATTCAATGGACTCAAGACATTGAAAATGTACCAAGTGGGACTCAATTTAAACCCTAGTTCAAACTAGTTGGAATTCATTTAAAAGTGAGGAGCATACAAATTAAATTCTTAGTGCTATATAGTTGGTAAATTTTTTGATGAAAACTTATTTTTGACACAAGAGAGAATAGCTAATTTACATCTCTATAAACAAACCAAGCCAAAATATAACAAAAAATTAATGATGCAATAATGAGTAATGTTGTGAATGTCATTTATAAAAATATTAAACTGTCACTTGCATCATGAACGACAAAACCCTAAACCTTGATATTGTTCATTTAAGGACTTGATAAATATTTCCCTTTGAATCTATAGGGAACTTTTAAAGGTAAAACCAAAATCATAGATTCCCTCACACAATAGAATTTAGCAAAACTATATTATTGCTCCTGGAATGATTTGGTAAATTTTTTTCCTTTTGCATTTCCTAAACCCTAAACCCTAAACTTTGAAAGGTAGAATCACAATTACAAACCCTCACATATGAAATGCTCTAGATTTTTGAATTTGGCAAAACCCTAAACCTTGTTGTTGGTCAAGTAATGACTTGGGTAAATTTTAATTTCTTTGTAATTTATCGGGTGCTTTTAAGGTATAATCACCATTGTAAACCTTTAACATCATGTTAGGTGCACTATATTTTAATTTTTACATATTTTAAATTTCAGAAATATTTCTACCATCTCCAAAATACAATTTAGCTCTGAGAAATAAAAGTATTTCATTCTATTTAAATTAATAGACCAAATGAAAAGACAAAAAAAAAAGAGCAAACTGAAAGTAGCCCTCCTGAGGGTCAGAAAGATGGAGGTAGCTGGAAAGATAAAGAAGGGGGGAAATCTTTCTACCTGACCTATTGTTGGCAAGGGCAGTTTAGAGTTCTCCTCACTGGGGAACGTTTCCTCTCTTTAGTTCCAGTCTACATCTTTAGGGTTAGGGTTTAGATGTAGGGTTAGGGTTTGGACCTCAGACTGTTGTCGTTCGTTTGTTTTTTTGCGCAGTCGCTTTGATCGACTCCCTTTCTCGGTGTTGCAAGTGCTCGCCCACCTCCCATCTCCGCTGCTCTCACCGTCACAGGTTGTTCCAACCTCTGGATGTGCTTTGCTAATCTGTTTTCTCTGTGGGCTTCATGCTGTGGTAAAAAAGTTTCTTTTTGTTTCCTATTTTAGCGTTTAAGAGCTTGTGTTTGCCAAGGAGGGAAGAGTTGAGACTGACGAGTGATCAACGTGTTCTGGTTTTTAGGGATGGCAGCGTCCACAGATTTGATTTGGTTGCTGGTGAAGAATAACAATAAGTTCCTCGTGAAGAGGAATGGCAACAGCAACGCCTCAGTGACTTTCAGCTCTGAGGCCAACAATTTGTACAATCTCAACAGCTTTAAGTACTCAGGTACATAGCTCTCCATTTCAGTCGTGACTTTGAGCAATGGTGACATGATTGTGCAGTTTCACCTGTCCCACAAGATGGAAACTTAGTAAATCCATTAAGGTGCTTCACTCACCAGAAACAGTTGTTGCCTGAGATTGGATGATGATGATGATGGTGTTGGTGGGGATGGATGTTCAGGGTTGGCAAACAAAAAGACAGTAGCAGTGGAAGCAGGGGAGGGCCTATCAGTGGTGTTGGCCACAACCAAGACCAAGAAGGTCAACAAGCCTTCAAGTCTGGTGCACCGATCACATTTGAAGAAGGATTTCCGCAAGATGGCAAAGACTGTTGTTAATCAGGTGCAAATTCTACACCCTGCTTTTCTTTCAGTAAGCATTTTGTACTTCTCAGGACACCTGATTGAGACTTTTAGGAAAATTTCTCATGGGAGGGATTTAGCTGCTACAGTAGTAATCCTGGAAGAGACATGAGTAAAGTCCATCTGAACTGTACTTAGCTCTCAGGGTTTGATGTAAAGATTCTCAGCCAATGAAATGCAGGAGTTCTCCATCTACAGCTTGTTAAGATCAAAGAGATAAACACCCAATGAGCTTTCTAGGCTGTACGAGTTTGGTACTGGTGACTTGGAGCTGCTGTATGGTGTACACTTGGGTGTAGGGTTTGGCAAGAGGAGGATGCACCAAAATGAGGGGGTTTTTTAAAGTTCATCAAAGGTTGTTTGGTTCCTAGTCTGATACTAGTTCTTCTCATTCACCTTTCACTAAGCAATTAGTAAAGCTGCCTTGCATCCAGAGAATATTTGATGGGAAGGAATGTTATGTTGGTATGCAGGTTGTAACAAATGGTTATAGGCCAGATCTCAAGGCGGCAGCACTTGCCAGGCTCAGTGCAGTGCACAAAAGCCTGCGAGTGGCTAAAAGGGGCTCTACAAAGAAGGTCTCCAAGTCTAGGAAGACTATTAGCAAGTGAGACAATTGATGGAAGGGATTTTAGGCTTTATTGGCAGCAACAGCAGGAGGTGGTGGAATATATGACCTGCATTTAGGTGTTTGTTTATCTTGACATTTTTTGTCCTCTCTGAAAGTGTATTTGGAAACAGGAAATGTGGGTCTTTCCCTGACTTTGCTGTTCAGAGGCCTTTTTCTTTTTCATCTTCATTCTTATTTGTTCCTTCTGCTGCTGCTGAATGCTGATTAAGTTTCTTCGCTTGGGAGGACATAATTTCACTTATAACTTTGGACTTAATGTTTGAAGAGGGTACATAAGTTTGCTGGCACAGACACATGAGAGTCTTCATAACAGAACCACAAACCTGGATACTGAAATGGGACCTGATCAGCTTGATTCTGACTTCTAAAAACCCTTAACGATCAAAGAAGCTCATAAAGAAAGCTTCTTGAACTAAAAAGCAACAGCCGGAATTTTTTCTGTGTATTGAATCTGCATTGAATTTGAGCTGTGGATTTTTTGCACCGTTGTATGGCACTTAGCCACAGATTTTGCTTGCAAAAATTGTGCAGATTCAGGTAAAGGCTTCTTTCTGTGCAAAGCATTGCACATCTATGCTTTGATTTTTGTCTTCATTGCATGGATTCTTGGCCCTTCTTCACTTTGTATTCTTGCTGTTCTTCTTCTTTGCATGCAGAGAAAATATTGCACTGCTAGTATGCTTGGATTCTTGCTCTTCTTTTTTGCATACAGAGCAGTGTCATTTGTGGTTGAATTGCACTGCTATGCTCGGATTCTTGCTCTTTTTCTTTGCATGCAGAGAAAGAATTGCACTGCTATGCTTGGATTCTTGTTCTACTTCAAAATGCTCACAAAGCCATGTCATTTGTTGGAAAGAAAGCATTGCCATTCTTTGCACATTTGACAAGTTCAGTTCTGAGAGCAAGGATCTAAACTATCGCATATGCTTTTTTTATGGTTTTTGTCCATAGCATCATCCTCTGCTTGATCAGCATATAACTCACAAACTGTTGTTTGATCACCAGCAGTCTTGAAGTCTCTCATGTGACAAAGTTGCGAAGCCAAGTTGAAATGCAAAGGATCCTGGTTTATACTGTGAGAGATGTATCCAGCTTTTTTGTCTTTTTCTTGCCTGGGAACTTTTCAATGTAATCTCAGCTGCAGGAGAACAACAAAAACTAATCATTGCTTCTCTGAAATTTGAATCCATCAAGAAAATGGGATTAAGATATCAACAAAGAAGGGCAACTGTCAACAGCAAAGCACTCATGCTGAATAGATAATGGAATTGGTTAAACAAAACATGTTTCAAGATATCATGTCCCTCTGCAAAAGGCTAATTTTTGCTACTGTCATATTTGGTGGTGATGCAGGAGATGATGATGATTGTCACAGCGATCAGAAATGTTATTGCCTAAGAAGTCTCGAGGAGATTATCAAGATAGAGGTTGAGGAAGTAGCGACCCGTGGATTGCACATCTAGCCTCTTCTGCCGAGGCTCGTACTTGCCTCTGCGTAACTGGTATCGGTATGTCACTCCTGACACTACATAGAGCTCTCCTTTCACCTCCACTGTCTCCCCACATTGTGTGTTCTATACACACCCACACTCAGAAACTGGAATTAGAAATCTGAAATCAAAAGTGTGAGCAAAACTGTGGAAGGGTGAAACCTTCTGAAAAAAAACACCCACGTATGTATTGTTATTGAAGTGTCAACTGCCAAATCAGAGAGAAAAAATCTTTGCTGAAATTGGATCAGCCCATGAAAAGCATTTCTCTGCAATCTCTGAAGTTGGCTTGATTTGAAGTTGGTTTCAATTCCCTGACAGTTTTGTTTTGTCTTTTCTTAATGACTGCAGGGTTGCGCAATGTCTCTAAAACAATGTTACTGCCACTCTGCTGCCAACAAAATGTCCAAAGGTGCAGTAACATGTTCCAGAGATCTCTGGAACCCTGGACGCACTCTGAAACCATTGCAGTAGGAAAATGACAAAAAAGATTTGGAAACTCACTGGAGGCAAGCTATGGATACCCAAATGACGAGGTGGTGGACTGACAACTGTCACATGGTACAGCAATGGTGATTCCCTCTCTCCACGTTCCCTCTTTTTGCAAATGACCTCCACCGGCTTTGGCTGCTGCACCAAATTCCACTAAAACATTGTCATCCTCAGTGCAGTTTCTGAGTCCAGGTTTGGTCACATCACCCAAATTTGATGCAGTCACAGTTTTTAGGGTTTAGCTCAATTCTTTGCAAAGCTCCATCAATGACAATCTGATAGATCAAGTTGCATAAGAAAAAAAAACACAATTGAATTGCTTTGCAGTCTGCTTGGAAATGCAGCAATCTTATGTGCAACAACAGCTACATAAGAAGAACAATCCAAAGGAAAATGAGGTGCACATGATTGAGAGATGGTATTTTCTTACTGCAAAAATTCTGCCACGAGAATGTCGAGTCTGCTCAAACACTGTAGCACTTGTTGATGATCCTAACACTAGATTTGAAGAATGTGCAGAACAAATCAATTCCCCTGCCATTTGCTGCCTGCCTGGTTGCCTGCCTGCAAGAAAGGAAAACCTTCATTTTCTCTCTCTCTCTCTTTCACACAAACCCTCAGTGGTTCTTGGGTGCACTCTCGGAAAGAAGAAAGAGGAGAATTGAATTAACAATCTGCAGAATGTGTGAAGGAAAAAAAACTTGTCAGTTTTGAATCCTTCCAGAAACTGAAAATATTCAAGAGTTTGGTTTGCAGGCTTGGTATGTATGCTTCAACAAATGAAGCCTCTCTTCTTCTTTTTATCGATTGTTCTGTTGCGGACACAGAAAATTTTCCCGATCTGCTTCTCTCTTTTGATTCCTATCTTGAAGAAAACAAAAAAACCTCTCGTCTCTTCTTCTTCTTGTTGATTGTTTTGTTCCAATCAGAGAAGTTTTTCCAAGCTGCTTCTCTCTACTGATTCCTGTCTTGAAAAAAACAAAGAAAAAACCTCTCATCTCCTACTGTCTTGTTTACACGATAGACTCCCAACTGCAAACTGAAATACACAGTCTACTACAGAGACAGGCGTGAAGATGATGACATCGCAAAAATCCAAAACAAAAAAGATGAGGAGAGAGAGAGAGAGAGTGGCGTGTTATAAGATTCGACTGCTCCATTATTATTGCAGTAATGAAGAAGAAAAACACAAACTTCTGGAGGGAGGGGAGAGAAATACCTGAAGAAGAAGGCGCTAGAGTCGAGAGAGAAGTCTCGTTGTGATTCTTTCTTCTTCTTCTTCTTCTTCTGCTTTCTGCTTCTTCTTCTTCAGCCAATCGTCGAGTGTCGTGTGTCGCGTCTGGTGGTGTCGAGCGCCGAGAATATAGAAAGCAAAGACCTCACAACAACGACCACTCATCACCCTAAAAACAAAGTCCGCGACAATCGCAAACGCAGTAGCAGCAACAACAACAGCAAAGCAGCATCATCATCATAAGCCTGTTTGCAGTTCTAGCTGTTCCGAGTACGTATTTGTTGCAATCTCTTCCATGCTCTTTTGTTTCTCTTCTGGTCTTTTTGTTGTTGTTTTGTGTGTGTTTTTTCTTCTGTTTGTCTCAAGGCTTTGAGAGATGATGCAGTTCTTCTGCTGCGATTGTTGTTGTTGTTACTGTTTTTCTAGATTTGCAGCTTCTTCTTCTTCTCCAGTGCTCTTTTGCAGCAGCCGTGTAGAAACTGGAAAATTTCCTACCTTGGCAGGATCTATTTGCTGCTTCAATTCTTTTGCGAGAAATATGGTTTCTGTCGATGTGATTCTTCTGTCTGTTCTTTCATGTATGTCTCCTCCGTTTTGATCTTTCTCAAGAGGTTTTTTGTCTGCCAGATGGGAAGTGTTTTCTGCTGAAGACTGTTTCGACCCATGCTTACACATAGCTGCAATTTTTCTTTTTCTTTTTTTTGCAGTAGCACTTGAGCACATAGATGATGGCAGAGGAGGTGGAAGAGGAGGTGGAGGCTGTGCAGGCAATCTACGAAGGCGATTGTACGATTTTGCAAAGGTTTCCACCGCATTTATCTGTTGCTTTGAAGCCTCACACTGCTGACGATCCTTCTCGCCAGGTCAGTGAACTTCTCGAAGCATGCACAAAGGTTGTGTGATTCACAACTCCTATGTTCTACTTGATTTCTTTGCCTTTCATGACAACTAGATTCCTAACCCTAAAACCTTATTCTGGTCGGTTGCTTGCTTGTTCTGTATGGTATCCATGGTGTGTTTGTGGCCTCAAGCTGGTGCAAGACTCTTGAACCAGCGGCAGCATTCCTGTTACGATGGTCTTCATTCTGTGATATGTCATGATGAAAGTGAATTACTATGATTCAGATCGAACTGGTTTGCAGGAGCATGGATTGTGTATCTTTCTGCCTTTGGATTTTCTCCTACAATGTGTGCAGCAAACAAGACCTGAATCTTACTGTCAAAGCAAAGAGCCTAAGACTCTGTTTGTTTGATATTTTTGCAGTTTGTGGAGGCAGTGCTTGTTATCAAAGCCAGTGATCAGGTGCTTGTTTTCTGCAGGCTGTGTGATAGTAGACATTTCTTCAGCTTGTTTTGTTCAAGCTGTTTTTTGATGGGCATGCAAAGTTTTTGAGCAATTGGAGAAGTTTCCCATTGTGTCATTTAGTGTGATTCATGTGTTAAGCTTAAAGGATGCTGGTGCCCTAATCTGGTACTTTTGTGTTCTGAACAATGCAGTATCCAGGAATGATTCCAGATTTGGAGCTGCGGGATACAAAAGGCTTGGATGATAAGAGGCATGCCAAGTTTCTCTGTGACCTGCATGCAAAACTCAGACAGTTTCCTCCTGGTCCCATGCTTGTTGCTATATCAGAGGTATGTCTTTTTGCTGGTTAACTTTTAGTATCAATGCTTGGCGACCTTTCTTCATGTGAGATTGTATCAGTGTCATGTGGCTTGACACTTTTGTTGGCTTCCTCTTTGATTTTCTTTGTTGATTGGCAATTGGTGGTTTGGCAGGCAGCGAAAGAATTGCTGACAAGCATGAATGCACCTGATGGTGATTGCTGCTTTTGCATGCTTCCATTAGACATGCCAGACTCAAGTCAGCAATCAAGACCTTACATGAAACTAATGTCATGCTTCCATTGCTTTCACAGGTTTTCAGTTGAAAACTTTGTACCTTTTTTGACTAGTTGGTTTTGTGTCTCAAATGTTGTTAGCTACTTCTCATGTAAAGCACATGATTCTTTGCTTCTTCAGTCCTTCATCATCTCTTTCCCCTTCTATAAGAACTTTGTGCTCCTTCATATGTCCTTTCCATGGTCACATGCATTTTTTTAATTGTCAGCTTTTTGTTTGCTGCATCTTGTCATGTGCATTATCGTTATTTTAATAATACTAACAAAATTCGTAGCTTGTCTGTACTGCTTTGTTCTTTAGAAACCAGAAATTCCAAAAGTCAGGATGATTTGTTCTGACAGGGAGCTATGAAAATTCTGGTGCAAAGCAGTGATTGCTTCGGCAGGTGGTGGACATGGTTATTGCAACCAGGCCAATTGGAGGACAATAGCAGACTGCAACCATTAGCCAGGTTTGCCTCTTATCAAACCACAATTGATGCCAAGACTTTCCATTCAATGTGTGACATCAGAGAGTAAACCCCACATCAGTGCTTGTCTAATGTAAATAATCCAATCATTGCTAAAGCTGCATCTTGTTCTCGGTCTACACCTGAACCTCAGTAATGAATTCTGCAGTGAAAGGACCCTGGAGAAAGGTGGGGAGCCTTTGGTAGTCCAATGCCCAGTATGCCGAAAAATCATACTTCCGAGTGATGTTGCACATGTTCGTGAATTCTTGACAGCTGGTAATCCACAGGAGATGGTATGGCAATATTCTTATGTACTGTGTGTAAACTTTTTCTTGCTTCTTGTCACAAAAACATCTGTAGACAAGAGGAAACATTGTTTTGTTGATCATTCCTCCATCACTGCCAACACATGTGTACTAGGTCTATCCACTAGATCTCCAGTATGCACATTCTCTCCCCAACCCAGATTCAGTAATGATCATGTAGACTTGGATCCCTTGAGTGATGCAAAAACAGCAGGCACCAGGGGGTTGGTCATATGCACATGGGGATTCTCAATCTCTTGTGAAATAGGTGCAAATCTTACATTGGAATATTTATACTGTGCCATACCCTTTCTGATGCCATATATTTTCAGGACATTGATGACAAGGATAATGCGGTTCTGGAATCATTTGTAAATGATAAAGAAGTGGCACGACGAGCAAAATTTGCTGCAGAGTTTGAAGCACAGCAAGCACGAGGAGCCATTATTGAGCCTAAAAGGCTTGAAGTCATTATGCCTGGGATGGTTTTGCCCATAAACCCAATCCCACCAAATCCATCACAGGGTGAGGCTGCTAAAGACCTGCCATCTTCAGGCCCAAGTGAAATCCCAACCACTAAGGTTCTGGTTGCATCAGAGATTGTCAAGGAAGAGTCAACTCCAGGGCATGGAAAGAGTAGAAGGGACCATGGAGGACACAGCCGCTCTAGATGGAGAGGTTCTGTGAGACAGATTAATCACATTGTCCGACACAGTAGCAATACTGGATTAAATCAAGAAGTTAGCAGTGGAGATACGGCTCTGCATTCTGGTATCAACCACCATGGCAATGGAGAAAAAATTGGGCAAGTTGAAAAGGTTGAGCAAGCTGTGGGCCAGAATGATATGATTTGTGTTCAAGAAGAATTTGGAACAACATTCCCTTCAGCCCCACAGTCTGCTGAGGGTTCGACTTCAACTTCAAAGGTGGCAATCCAGGAGCATGGAAGGAATACCCCTCAGAATGACAGATTTAGAAACACCATGTACAGTAATGGAGACAGCAACAATAATTTTGGGCGTGGCCAGAGGGGCTCTGCTTACAGTGGAAGGTTAGGGAGGAGTCAGAATCAAAGAAGCTATGAGCGCCAGAGGTTGGGTAAAAACCTACACTCAAAGGAAACAGACTCTTGATTTTGCACAGTAGTTTCATATGATTTGATGCCAGTTTTGCAAGAGATTTTGCAAGAAGAAAAAGCTCAAATATTGGCAGTAAATTTGTTTAGCTAGGGTTTGTATATTTTGCAAGCATTGAGCCCCCCCAGGAATTACTCAAAATAACAGGTCATTTCGAAGGGTGATGATGCTCCTTCAAAGTGTGCAGACATGCCAATGGCACCATATTGCCAAATAAGTGCTTTTGAGGTGGCAAGCAAGCTCATTTGTTTTGAGTAATGGTAGTTGCTGGTCATTTGGCCAACAAGCGTTCTTTCTCTCACTTCCTTCCTCCAATGGAAACAAATAAGAAGAGAAAATGTCTTTGCTGTTGATGAGACTGAAACAACACTTTTGTTCTCCCCTGTGAAGAAGGTATAGACTCTAGAGCTATCCAGCTGTTATTAGAATGAAAATGAGC
>Ga0209208_10010486_pt1 | contig 12011 bp, 4 predicted proteins | sample S1TSphfallax_3_FD_187694 | JGI IMG/M metagenome (GOLD analysis project Ga0209208, IMG submission 187694) | Host-associated microbial communities from peat moss isolated from Minnesota, USA - S1T2_Fd - Sphagnum fallax MG (SPAdes) (version 2) | ecosystem: Host-associated > Plants > Peat moss >...
TCTTTTAGAGGATTTTTTTGAAGATTATATTTTTTGCATGGTGAAATATTTGAGTTTCCATAATTCTTCTTTTTGCCTTTAAGATACTTTTCAATGTAAATGGCAAGGCCACAGTGTGACACACCCCTCGTTTTATGTAGCTTAAGTAGATACCAAGATGTAGAAACAAATGGAGATTTGTGGCTAAGAATATTTAGTCAAATATAGCTATAAACCAGATATGAAGCACAAATATTTAATCAACCTCTTTTAATTTACACGCTGAGAATTATGGCAATTTTAACTTTCTTTTTTCTCACTACTGGCGATTGGAACCCTTCAAAATCAGTTCATTTTCGATTTTCAAAAAAAATTTAAATGTCGCTTTAGACGACGAAGTGTAGCCAGCACGAAAAGGCTGTTTCAGTCCCTCTTTGCCAGAAAATTCGGTATTTATATACTGGGACGACTGAGTACAGCTTACGAAACTACAAATTTAGACCAGAAATGGCGGCAGCTGCAGACTGTCATTTATCATCTGATTTTGTTACGTTGATTTTAAATACAGAGGACTGGGGATTTACTCGCGAGCAGTGTTTGTTTTTTCGACAAATTTTGTTGCTTCTTTGATAAAAAAAACAAATTGGGAAAATTTTGGAATTGTTTTTTTTTAATTCGACAGTTTTTCTTTTTTCTTTGAATGAGTTTTTTCTTTTTCTTTTTTCCAAATTTTCGATATCACAAAATTGAAAGACATAGGCCGCAGGGGAGATTTCAAGGATTAAAAAAAGACATTTACTTATCTTGAGTGTGGCAATCGTCCATAACAAGAATCAGATCAGTGATTTCTTCTTGGTTTCTGGTGGCGAATTTTCACAGAATTTTGACCTCAAAAATTAAAACAAAATATTCTTTCATCAATGATCAAATTCCATGTTTTAGAAAAAAAAACATTTGCCAACTTTTTGAGAGCAAAGTTTGTTTGTTTTGTGGTGGCGAATTTTCACAGAATTTTGATGTCAAAAATTAGAACCAAATATTTTGTCATCAATTCGATGTTTTAGAAAAAAACATTTGTCAACTTTTTGAGATCAAATTTTGTTTTGTTTTGTTTTGTTTTTTTTCACTTTTTTCTCAAATTGGAATTTGGTCATCACATGGACCATGATCAAGGTGGATCTGGATTCTGGTCCCAATCCTTGTGGACACCATGATACCACTTCAATCCACCCCATACTCGTGGTGATCAAATTTGAGTTGCAAAAAATAATAAAAACATGAAACTTGAAAACAAAAATTGATTGTCAAGATGGTGGTCAAATTTTAGTTGTCACATCTCAATGGTCAAGATTCTTCTAAATTTTTTTAGTTTTTTTTTGGATTGAAATCCAGTTGCCACAAGATTGTAATAGCAAAAAAATAACAAATATGAAACTTGAAAGAAAAACAAATTAACCATGAATATGACAATCAAAATTTAGAGGTCACATCTCATTGGAATTGTTTTCTTGAGATTGAATTCTAATCACCTTTGGGGATCAAAATTCAACTGTGATATCAATAATGACAATAATAAAAACTTGTAAAATGAAGAAAATAGCTTTTATTATTATCATGGGAACATCTATTCAAGGTCATCATTTATTAAAAAAATTGACATATTGGTCATGATGATGCTATATCAATGACTTCATAATGAAGGCTAAATATATTTTGAATCTACCTTCTTATATATATATATATATATTGTTAAAAACTGCCTCATTTTAAAACTTTGTCTTTAAATGCCAATTGTTTTGTTTATTTTACCATGTTTTCACCCCCTTATGTTCCATTTTTACATTGTGAATCTAGCTTTTATTTCAACTATGGCTATCCTTTCACCTTTTGCCCTTTCTTGAACCTCCTTTCATTCACCTTTGCAATTTTCTTTTAGTTTCTTCTATCCAATATATAACAAATTCATCCTTGTCAATTAATATACTGTAACACAATACATGTAAACACAATAATAGTCATATGTCACAATGGTACAATATATGCCCCCTTCATGATTATTCACCAACTTGCTTTCAAAATTACAAAAGCTCAATCAAAACACATTTAAGTTGAATTTTGGATAAAAATTTAGGTAGTTTTGTATGGTTCAAATCCATTTGCACATCCCTTGTATCAACAATACACCCAAGGTTATATTAGATATGCGCAATCCCTAATTAGTATATATATATATATATATATATATATTATACAAAGAAGCCAATCAATCTTTTCATTCAAGATTTCAACAAAAGTAATCTTGTCCAACAATTGTTGGAACATTGACCCATCAATTATTTTTATAGTGCAGATTCCATGAAGTGATTTAGTTTAATTTTCCAAAACCCTAAACTAGCTTTCACTTGGAAATTGAACAAATAAATGTTGCAAATGAACTTTCACCAATTTGTAAAAATTTCTCACAATTTTTGAAGTGACACATTAAACCACCCCATACATTTCACTCACAATGCTCAATGTATTTCCAATGCCAAACTTTTGTAATGATGTCACAACCTTATTTTCAACTTAAATGTTTGTTTTCATATGTATATTAGCATCTACAAATATGAACCTATTTCTCACAAAGAGAATGAGATGTAACATGTGATACGCATGTTCTTGTTTTAAACATCTTTTCTATAAAAGAACCCAACAAAAATTTATCTATTTGAAACCATTTCTTTTTTCAAAGGACGACACATTATGATCTTCTAGTTGAAAGCATCAAACAAATGTTCAAAATCATGCCATTTTCGCATATGCCATTAAGAACTAATGCTTGCATATGAAGCAAATTTTACACCATAAAATACAAACACCAATAATAGATAGCCAAAATAGCAATAACCTTTCCTCTTTTTTGATTTGTGGTGATGTTTTTTGTTGTTGAAATTGGAATATAAATAAAAAGGGTGAAGAAAGAAAAAAATGGGAAAAGGAAAAAGAAAAGAAGAAAACCCTAAATCATTAATGAAAAACTAATTTATGAAATGAATGCAAAAAGCTAAAATATGCATCTAGAACATATTATTACATTTTTTTGACTATGTTATATATTTTGTACCTCAAAAATATTGATTAACACTTTAGAATAAGCTTAATAGTTGTTTAGGTCCACATAGAAAAAAAACACAAAATGTTCATGGCCTTTGGATGAGTTCAAATTGTTGTCATAATTTTCATGGTTAGGGGTCTTCACTATATTGTAATGTGGATTTAAATCCAATTAGAAAATTTTCAAATAAAATATAGTCAATAATAAGGGACCTTGCTAAAAAAGGTGAAGGTGGCAATGTGTAGGTGCTAGTTCATTAAACATTTTAACTAGAATTTAAATAGCTTGGTTTTACATGTGTCATGACAAATAATTGGAAATCCCCAAAATGGGGATCAACCATGTGACAAAATCTCCATTCATAAACAAATCTCTTAAAATCAATTTAACAATTAAATTTTTTTTTTGATTGCTACATGGATTTGTATATTGTTATAGGGCCACTTTTCATATGTAAACCACTTCCCCAAACCACCATAATGAGTTGTGGAATCTAAGCGTAATAGAACATGATTGACCATGTACCACTTTATTGAAAGATTGGACAACTCCCTTGCGAAAATGAAAGGTAACTTTCAATTTACCATTCAACTAAAGTCAATTATCAATACCTTGAGTGCCTTGACATGATGTTTTTTTTGGTAATCAAAGATGCTTAAAAATTCAATAGTGATATTTTCCCATTTGACCTTGCATTGAGACACATTTGTAAACATGCCCTACTCAAACAAAAGGGCTCAATTTATAATTCTATTGCATTTTTGGTGGCTTCATAACAACAATTTTATTTATCATGATTTGCATATTTAATTGCTTGCAAAACAATTTATTCATGTAGATTCAAGTTTCAACAAAAATAGTGGAAGGGATGGTTAAAAATTGAAATTGAGATCAAGGTTTATTTATAATGACTAAAAATGATCACAACATCATGTTAATTAAAGAACTTGACTCCTCAACATAACCATAAAAGTAAAAGAATATTTGAAAACAAATTTAGAATTGGGACAATATTGTTACTTGAATAGAAAGATATAAATGCTAGTGAAAGTTTCCAATAGTGATAAAACCTAAATTATTGACAAGTACTAATGATTGAAGAAAATTAATTCACATTGTCAATTACAATCAAGTAGTGGGGAATCTTTCAATGCGATGGGTAGGGGGGAAGAGTAGTAGAGTTGCGAAAGAATAACTTAGCAACAAATGTGGTAGTAACAAAGCAATAACAAGGTTGCATGAACAAATAAATGTATCAATTTTAGTTGTTCCTTTTGATGTTGGCCATATTGCTTTCATGGAAACTACCTTTTTAAGCATGCCAAATTATGTTTTTTTCACAATGCCATACAATAGATTAAAGGTGTAACTTTTAAAACTCAAAGTTTAGATGTGAATGGTTTTTCTATGTTATTGGTTTGAAAAATTTCAATCAAGGCATTGTAAAAAATCCAATACAATTACTTGATAGTGTTAATGGCAACACCCTTATATCCTTCCAAAATTCAAGTAGAAAGCCATTGATTAGTTCATCCTCTCCCAGAAAAAATCAACTTTTTGAAAATCTTTAAAACAATAATGGTGCCAACATGAAAACCAATACAACAATAGCCATTACCAATAATATCTCCGCCATGAAAGCATCATCATCAACATTGATAATAACATCAAAAATTTAAAACTAGTGAATCATTGTGTACACAATGTGTACACAATTACCTTAGGAAAAAAAATTCATAAATCATGTTCCAAATTTGTATTATTGACCAAAAAGTTCATGGAAAAAAATAGGTGTTACATTCCTAATTTTTTTTTTAAATGCAATGATTAAGAACATCAAAATACAAAATATTTTTTATATTATTGAGATTTCAAAATCTATGCAACCTAATAAATATCTTTTTTTAAATTACAAAAATGTTTTAAAAAGTGTTTCTTATGGTTTTTCAAAGTTCAATGGGTCTAGGGAAATTAAAGTGTGACATTCCTAATGGTACCACCCAAGGATAGGATTGCCCTCAAACCATATACTAGTGTTGGTGATTTTGAATTTGATAAAAAATCAAACCATTTGGCATGGCACAAGATTTTTGGGTACCTCCTTGCAAATCATGCCAATAGCACCATACACTATAAGATCAACATCAATGCTGATGTAGGGGATGTTGAGTTCATGCATGAAATGTTTGGTGTGCCTTAAGATAGGCCAAAAAAATTATTCATATCACAAGTTTGTTTTAGTAAATAAATGAAAAAAATCAATTGAAAATGTAATGGGAAATACATGGGGGCGGCATTTTGCCATGGGTTTCCAAAAACTTGGGTTTTTTTGGTTATTCCAATTGTTGAAGAATTAATTTTCTTCAAATGAACAATCAAATGCCAAAGGTTCATTGTAGCCTTTGTAGTCACAAACATCAAGGAACCAAAGCTAAACTCTTTGTTGGGTAGAAAGTCTATCTTGTTTTCTTTTGTTTTTTTGTTGAAAAGGGGCAAGGTGGAGTTGATCAAGTCGTTTTTGAGCTTTTTGAACATCGTTGCATAGTTTAGAATCTTTGGTGGGGCCATGTCAAGCATGTAAGTATTTTCAAAAGGTTGATTTGGTTTTGTGCGAGTCACAAGAAAAATTGTTGTTTCAATCTTGGGTGTGAAAAAGTTTATACCACAATGAATGGTGGTAGTGGCCATGAAGGTGGGTTCAAAGTACGTAGTGTGGACGTTTGTCCATAACACCATAAAGATGGAAAAACAGAATTGTAGAGTGTGGGAACCTTTTTTTAAGGTGGATTGAAGGTTGTCATTGCATGGAAATGGAGTGACTAGAATGGGTCATCTTGTTGTATGTGGTGTTGTTTACAATGATGAGGTGAATTAAATTTTTTAGTGTGCAAAGTCAATTTGTGTGTTTTTATTTTGGTGTCATCGAGGATAGGTGAGAGATTTGTGTGTACTGGTTGTGTTGTTTGGGACAAAAGTTTAGGAGTGGAACTATGACAAGTGAAAGTTTCTATTTATATTTTATTCATGAAGAAAATTTGTTATTTTGTAGTTCTTGAAAGAGTGTAGTAGGTGTGTGTGCACACAAAAGCACAAGAGTATGATATTAAGGGGCCTGATTCTTTTCTTATTTTCACAATAGCCATCAAAACCATAATGAATAATCAAGGAAGTGGTGACTTTTTTTTTTTCCTAGAATGTTAAATCTTGGTGTAGTTCTATCATTAGGCAATGGAAGTACTAGTGTTTGGGTTTAAACCACCTAATAGAAGCCATTGCAATATGCAACCATTGTTTATAGAATCCAAATTATTATTTTGATTATTTTTTATTTTTGATATTTACAAAATGATTACAATGACATCTATATGTTATTTCAACACAGTACATATTCCAATTTGACATGATTTGGATGAGCATTTGGGAGTCATAAGGACTAACATATCATTGCAACAAATGTTTATGTCTTTTGGAACACTACTAAATAGTTCAAAAATATTAAAATGACATTGGATTTTTTTGTGATTTTTATTCTATGTAGTAGTTTAAACATGTGTAGATGTGTACATGGTTAGAATGTATTATATATTGTCAAGGTTCAAATGTATTGTTTAAACTAATTTTGTTTTAATAAAAAAATTGGGAAAATTTGGATCTTTTTGAAAAATTGACAATTCTCGAATCACGTTGCAGTATATATATTTTGGAAAAATATCACAAAAATTTGTTATCAAATATTTAAAACAAAATATCTTAATGGGGAAAATACCATAAATGAATCTTTAATTTAACACAATTTTGTAAATTCGTTTTGGGTAGTTGATGAATAAATGGAATTATTTGTATTTTGAAAATATGGATGGATGAAAATGTGTTCACATAACTACAACAAACCTAAATGTTATACATCTAATCATTGTTGAATTATTGCAATGTTTTGTGGGTCACCAACCTTTTTGGCATTAATTTGACTCGTTAATTCCTTTTTGATCCTCTCTTTAAGTGTACCCACCCCATTTTGTCAAAATTGGGGCTCAAAAGGTTGAGCTTGGTACCTTAAATGATTAGTTTTGTGTCATCAAGTTGTATATCATATTTACAATTGCAAAATGTCAATTGTATAACAAAATTTTAAAGATATTCCTTTAAGCATTAGGTTTATTCATTTTGAATTGTAAACCACACGGCACACGCACCATGCTTCAAACTTGATGCTTTCATTCAATGCAAAAACAAAACAATGAACTTTTGATGATGGTTAATTCTATACATATTTTGCACTCTACAAGTTAAGGTTAAGGTTACAAGAACTCTTTTACACATTAAACATGTTAGTTTATTGGAATTCAAATTCAATGCATAAGGTTTTGATGTACTCAGTTGGATTGTTTTGGTTAAGGGGCTAGGTGATGGCGGTCATTCATGGACGACATCACTTGAGAACAATAATCCTATTTGTTTCGTGAACAGGAAACTTGTAACAACTCTTGTTGAAAGTGGTTTCAATGTGTTTGAGAATGATGGCAATGTTTAATTGCCATGCAAAGATTACACCAAGGCAAGTGTGAAGTGTTGAAAAAATTGTTTGGTAGACTTTGAGGCATATGTGCATTGTGAAGGATCATATTGAAGAAGTTGACATTGTCATGTGTGAGGAGTTATATGAGGTTTAATTCAAATCATTCTAATTGAAATCCACCTCAAAGTCCATCTACATTAGCTGATGTTGATGCACAAGTTGATGAAGTTGCGAACTTTGTAACAAGGTGAGTAAGTGTGATGTTGGAGTTGCATAAAACAATTGTGATAAATTTACTACATCCATGTTGTAAGCCTTTCACGTTTGCAACTTCATCTTCAATGCAAAAATTAAAGTAGTTAGGGAGAATCCATGCTCTAGTAATGTTCAAAGATCAGTTTAACAACTTCACCGTTGGCAGTCACTCTATACAAGTAGTTGTTGGTGTGGAGGTCAAATTGCAAGTTGACAATGTTAAACAACACAAGGTATTTTTCTAACTTGATCAAGTTTCTTAACTAATTCAATGCTTACAAGTTCAAGTGTTTAAAACATAGATTACATGCCATTCATTTTGATCTAAGGTTAGTGCATCAAATAAGTCATTAATTTACCTCTTTAAATTAAATTATGTTATGGGTCTACAAGGATCATGGTCATGAGCTCTGGTAAAAGGAAAAGAATTCTAAGGCTTCAACGAGTTGAAAGTTGTTTTAGGGAAGGGCTTAAAAAGGTGTTTCACAACACTTGGTATGTGTAGAAGATGAAGCGAGACACTTGTGAACGTGTAGAAAGGTATCATGAACATTTAAAAATTTCTAGATCAGAACAAATAGTTCAAGATGAATTTCTCCCAATTTTTTTTCTAGTTTTAAATGACATTGGTAGTGTTGTGCAACTTTCAAACAAAAGAGAGCAACAAATTAATGTAGGTTTGGCAAAAAAATGAGTTAAAAAAATTTGGAACAAGAATCTTATAGTTAGCATTCGAGGAAATGTTGTCACATTTTTTGATGAAAGATTCTTTGCTACCATATATGAGTGACGTTCATAGTACAAGGCCAAACTATGAGATTGTTCAAAACATCAAGAAAGGAACAAACACCTTTTTGGTGGGGTAACAAGAATCAAAGGTTCAAAAGTTGCATTTGGTGGGCCATTGCAAAAGTTATCACTTGGTGCTTGAATCTTGTGGTGATTGCATGTTGATCAACTAATTTCAAGGTCGTTGGCTACTTTTAGATGTTTTGGTTATTGTAATTAACCTAATTATGGCCAAGGATGCCAAAAAAAATCTCATTATTGATGGGAGTAAAACATTTTCAATTTGATGTAGAACTCCATCTTTTGAACAAAAATATGTGGTACAAAGTTGTGAAGGCAATATTAAACCTCTTCTAGAATCCTTGAAAGCCTTTAATTCCTAGGGTGAAAGCACACCACATTGTCCATGAAATGTTGTCACAAGGCAATTTTTGCAAGATTTTGGAATTTGTAATCGGCCGTGTGATTAAATATAATTGACTAAAATGAAATTGGATTCAATGCTACAATGTTATATATAATATAATCACATCTTATGAATTTAGTGGATAGTTTTTGAATAGCCATAACATAATGGACTTTCAAAGAAGTACCAAAAACTTGTAATAGTTCATAATCAATGAATATGAACTCCATGCACCTTCATATAATGTTTTTTAATGAATAAAGGATTGAATGGTAATATGATTGGTAACATTGATACCAAGGAGGACTTTTTGGAGGGATTTTAATGATAAATTTTTTTTATGTACCTTGAATTTTTTTTGTTAAGTCCTTTATTTGAAGAAAGTAATAGTTTAGAACTAGTTCAATTTTCAAATCTAAATTCTCCATAAAGTAAATTAGGGTGAAATTTGTTAATAATAAATTTTTAATGATAACTTGTAAAATGACTTTTGTGATTGTTATCATGCCTTCACACTACCTTCTCAATGTTAATTTAAGTAATTGCGGACTTTCACATGTGTTTAAAAGTGTCACACCTTAGTGTGCTTTCACCCCTTAACAAGTTCATACTATGTTGGCCTTAATGTTGGATCCTTGTTTCAAATCTTTATAGATTGTGGACAAGTCTACGTGGGCATGGAAATGTAATCTACCTCACCACTAAATATGATGTGAAAAAGGTCATCCCTCTTTTGATAAATTTTTTTGATCAACTAAACCCTATTGTCTAAGCATTGCAAACAATGTTTAGTGATGGACTTGATGGAGTTGTTGAAATTGAAGAAGAGGATGTTAAGATTTTTGGTGTTGGAGCATCCATGGAAGAGTCTTCATATGCATTTGTTGTTAGAAAGTTGTCTCTATTTTGGAGGCTATCTATTCCTTTATCTAAATGTGTAAATCCTCTTGCTTGGTGGTGGAGCCATGAAAGTCAATTTCCAAATGTTGGCTTCACTACCAAAAACATTCTTAAGATTTTTTAGTTTTAAATTGAAACAAAAAGAATTTTTAGCCTTGCTAGTGTCTTGATGGCTTTGAGGCACTATTGCTTACAAGTTGAGAATCTTGATTGGATCATTTTTATGGTAAAATATTGGCCAAATGATCCACACTTGAATTGTTTAGTAAATGCAAACTTTAAGGATTATATTAAAGTTGGAGGTGCTTTAGGTAAAAAAAATTGTGAATTGATGAAGAATCTAAATATTTTGAAAAGTTGAAGGTTGACAATGATTAGGTAAGTCATTTTACCAAGCTATTTCTTTTTTCCTTTCCTTTCTTTTCCATTAAAGTGCTTAAATTATTTTTTTGTCCATGTTTGAACATTGCAAAGTTTTTGGACTGCTAGGTGTGTTTTTGTTGCTAATGAAGTTGCAACAAGTTTTTATATATCCTTGGGCTTTTTCTAGGCATTATGTTTTTGTTGTTGATTGGCACCATGTTTTACTACTGATCAAGTTGCAACAATTTTTTGGGCACCATGTTTTGATATTAATAAAGTTGGAGAAGTTATTTGCATATTTTTTTGGTTGCTAATCAAGTTGTAACAAGTTTATGGGCATTGTGTTGTTGATCAAGTTATAACAAACTATTGGGTGATGTGTGAGGTTAAGGTGGTGGGGTGTTTGTTTTGGTCAATAGCTTGTGTTATAATGGGTAGAGTTCTATATAAAATTGGGGTTCAATTCCCTCACAAGCTATTTAATTCCTAATGTTTTCATTTTAAATTTCTTTGTTTTTGCATGGTTAACATGTGAAGTTTGGTATACATAACTTTTATGCATATCTAAAGGTTACCTTGAATTTGAAAATTGACAAATACATAACAAATGAATTAAAAAATTCCAATGGGTGCATAACCATGCTTGTAAAGAAAATTTTGAAATATCTAGATGGATATGTTTTGTTAAGTTTTAAAAATGAATATGCCTTTTTTGTATCCTCTAAATTGGTCTAAAATACCACAACTAGCCAACATTGGTTTGAACCAATGTTTGTAGCCTACATGGTGATCATCCATAAGGAGATGTAGAAAAATGATAATTGTCTTTAGAAAAAGATTTAGCTAGATTTGGTTATAAACAATATATGAAGTACAAACTTCTTAGTCAATATTTTATATTTGTGGCTATACATCAAAGATCAACTATAGGAATTTGGCGATTTTTTCTCTTTCTTGTAGGTGTGTGCTTTAGGTGAAGTAATGTACTGAACTCAAGTCTTATTCTTCTAACAATCTAATTTAGTTGATTTTTTTGGTTTATAAGTTCCCCATTCATGACAATATAATTCTTTGTGCTTAAATTTATATAATTAATAATAATGTAAAAGTTTTTGTTAGCCTTGGGATTTTGATTATTTCATTGCCATAGCTATTTATCCTCCAAGTTCAAGTTTTGGTTGGTGCCCAACTAGTGCACTTTAATGATGACTAGTTCCCATGGCTGTGACATGACCCAATTTATGAGCCAAATTATACATGTCTAAGTCACTAACTAGGTGAAAGCCCACTAGGGGTTAATCACTTTTGTTCAAAAAAGGTGATGTATAACAAGTATTATAGTACATAATCAACTAAAATCTTGATGGCATCCTTTGGCTATTTTAAACAAAAATAAGAAATTAAAAAATTTTCACAACAACATTTTGGAATTCCAAGTTCAATTTGAATCAAAATTAATCTTGATCCAATGGTTAGATAAGGAAGATTGGATAAAATCAATGTACACAAAATATATAATGTACAATTTTTCAACAACCATAGGGCTCATGTTTGTGGTTCATGAAACATTATCAAACAATTTTTGAAAAAGTAATGCAATGCCCATTTATAAAATCTTTCTCTTTGACATGGTAGTGATTTTTTCTTAAAAAGAAGATATTATTATGTATTCATTGTTAAACAAATGCAAAAAAACACATTTTTTG
>Ga0209208_10010487_pt1 | contig 12011 bp, 7 predicted proteins | sample S1TSphfallax_3_FD_187694 | JGI IMG/M metagenome (GOLD analysis project Ga0209208, IMG submission 187694) | Host-associated microbial communities from peat moss isolated from Minnesota, USA - S1T2_Fd - Sphagnum fallax MG (SPAdes) (version 2) | ecosystem: Host-associated > Plants > Peat moss >...
AGTTAGTAAAGTGGTTAGTAAACTAGTTAGTGATAACACAGATGGCAGGTTTTGAGTCGTTAACTTCATATTCCTTTCCAGAAAGTTGGAAATATACAGGGTCTCCAACTTCCTGGAAACTCCCTTTGAGTTTTTTTTAGTAGGTCCTACAGAATTTGAGGAGGGCCTATTTTTAGAACTTTTCGTAGGCTATTTATTAATTAATTGGAGATTCCCATGTTGGAAATTAGAACATTCCCGAACGTTCCCCAAAGATCCTCTACACTTTTGGTTCACAAAATTTTGTTCTTTTGGACATTTTATTGTTTGAAAATTTCAAAAAGTTTTACAAATAATCTAATTTGTGTCAAAGTTGCTAATGTCCTATAGCAACACTCTTGTCTTAACATTGTGTTTGGCCTTGCCTACCAAGGCAAGGATATCGTGTTTAGATTCATTATAGAGTATGGTAGCTTAAGGGATTTTGGCCCCTTTTTAATAGATCTATTTTTTATATGAGGATTTTTGAAAGATAATATTTTGGCTTGTGTTGAAACTTGAGATTAGTTCTAGAGTTATGATATCTTGAAGGATTTTGGTTTCTTTCAGAGGATTTTTTTGAAGATTTTATTTTTGCATGATGAAATATTTTAATTTTCATAATTTTAATTTTGCCTTAAGATACTTTTTAATGTAAATGGCAAGGCCGCAATGTGCCACATCCCTTGTTTCATGTAATTTAGTGCAAACCCCCCCCTCCCCCCCAATTTTGCCCAAGTATATTATTACCTCCTATAAGGTCACAGATCCCAATATCATTTTGGTTGCAATGGTTTTAACTTCAGAGTTCTTGGTGAAAAAATCATTTTGATAAATTTAATTAATTTTTAGATATAAAATCACTTTGAATTTAATAAAATTCTCTCTTGTTAATTTGAAAATTTATGAAATGACAAATGTGCACATCGTCTCTTTGAGAGCTTCTAGTAGTATCAAAATTGAAGTCAAGGTTCCCATGGGTTGAGAGGGTTAAGACATGGTCACATCCTATAACAAACATACATACTAACACCAATCTTCTTTACCAGAAATTTTATGTCTTAATGGCCAAGCCAACCCCAATACCTCTCAAATAGGCTCATTTTTTCGTAGTGTGTAAATATTACATTATTCTTGAGATAGGACATTTCTCATTGGTTATTGTGTATTAAAATATATATCTATCTATTAGGGAAGGTAGTTTTGTTTGCTTCACATTGAGATCTCCTAAACCACCACGGCACCCCCGCCCCCTCAACTTAGTTGGGTAACAAGTTTACATTTGCACCAACAGCACAAGTCACACAAGTATATCATAAAATACATCCTAAAGTTCAACCCTAAACCAATTAAAAATTCTCCCATTACGCTTTCATTCTAAGCCACTCTTTGAAGTGAAAGTATCTTCCTTGTTCCCAAATCTTTTGCCGGGATCAATTAATTAATTTACTCAATTTTTTTAAATTCAAATATATTGTGGATTGAAATACTATTTCATTTTAGCCTTAATCTCAAAAAAGCCTCATTGAGAGGGAACTTCTAGAATCTAAAAATCCATGATTGTGGAATGGGTGCTTGCGTGCTTACCTTGGTGCACAATTATGCATTGTGTGTGTGTGTGATTTTTTGGGGTACCGAGGGGATATTTTGCAAGAGGCCAACTTACCTTTCTTTTCTTTTGGTTTCTTGGCCTACAAGCCTGGTCAGTGAGAAGAATTCAACTGAGAAGAAGACCAAGAATGCCCTCCTCCCCCACCCCAAAGCCTCAATTCAATAACTTACTTTGCAAGTGTAGCAAGGAACTGAGCTTTGGGCCCTTTACTTTGGGGGGGCGGTATATGAGAAGTGCCGAAGGGTCTCTTTCCATTACCTTGTTGTCATGACAAACTTTGATGAAAGAAAGTGATATTTCATCCCAAAGTGCAATTATTTTGAAAATATGTAAGCTTCTCTTCCATTGAGGGGGGGTTTGTCTTGTTGTTGGGAACTTTTTAAAGAATTTTTTTTAAAAAATCTCTTTTGGAAAAAACGATAAATGTCAATGTATAATGGGTCGTAGTTTGACTGACTACTTTCAAAGCTTTGTATGCTGATTAATGCTTGACTAGTAGAGTGGTGAGTGACTTCGATCACGACCAGAAGACAATTTACAAGGGAAAGTTGTAAGTTGAGTATATAAATAAAGAGATGCTGATACCCTAACAATCACAAAGGTCAAGTTTTTGGGCCCTCGTGGGTGGTGGCTAAGTGGTGGTTAGCCACCACCCATAAGGAAAGAGGGCGGCTATTGCAATTGCCAGCACCTACAAAGAAAGAGGTCTAAAATTGTCACCACCACCACCCGTGCATAAGTAAAGAGTGCTGCACTTGCAATTGAACAACTACTTAAGAAAGAGGTCTATGCTTGTGAGCGCCACCACCCAGAAGGAAAGAGAAGGAAAGAGGGGTGAACACTTGTCAGTTCATCTCCAAAATACATGCCTTTTATATGTATGCCATTCAACCTAGTTACTAGACCTAGTTACTATCATAGTAACATGGGTGGGTGGGTTAGACACACGAGAATGCCGAATAATTAATTTATTTAAAAATTTAAGATTCGTCATGTGAGTTGTTAATTTCGGACTTTTGGACATATAACAATTTAGATATTGAATTCTAAGCCAATTTCAGGGTTTTCTTTTCTCCTTGTTGTTAGTCTATTCACAACTGATGTGCTTGTTTGTACTAGGCCAAGGTTTGAATTCAGATTCATGCAATCTAAATTTTTGAAATTTTCGACAATAGGACTAATTTCAAAAACTTTGGCAAAATGAAATTTAATTTAATTTATGCTGAAATCGCCCATGTATTACAATATAATGTAGAATCTGAAGTGCCATGAGTGTCCGCGTAAAATAGGGTAGTAAAAATTTTGAAATACAAATTTTGGATACATGTGGTGAATACTCCAGCACAAGTTATGAGAGATACAAGTAGTACCATGGCAAGTTCAACATTACTTATATTATTTTCAGAAATGTTCAAATGTTCAAACAAAATCTTTTCACAAATTTATTTTTTTAAAAGGAAAGGAAAGAATTTGATGAAATATTTAAGAATAAACCATTTCTTGAAATGGGATCCTCAAAAGTAATTGATTATTTGACAAACATGTGTCAAAGTGGCCAAGGTACTACAATAATGTCAACCAGTTCTGGGACACAAATCTATGAAGGAAGGTAGTTTGTTTGTTTGTACTGATGAGATCCATGGAACCAGGATGCTTCGTATCATGTTCTTAGTCTCTTTGGAAAGCTCTCGAGGAGGAGGGGTGCATCAGCTTGGTTTCATGGCATTTGGACTTGCAGTGTAGGAATTCTTGAATATTGAATGATTTTTTCACTGAAAATTAAAATTAAATCCTAGAAGTTGTTGTTGCAAAGATCTTGATGAGCAGGATTTAATGGAATTTGTTTGGTAAGATTTGGATTCAGAATGTGGGAGATATTGATTTTCAAGTGATTTCTCCAGCTGAAAATTCAAATAAATTCCAAAAAACCAGGTTTTGGAAGGAAAAAGTCAGTTGAGGACGTGGTAACACTTGGGCCAACAGCACATGCCAAACTATAAAAGTGAAAGGAGGCTCGATGAAACTGCCAGTTCTGTCATGAAAACCCATGAGTTAAAAAGCTGAACCCATTGGTTCTTTGATCTAATTTTTTTTGAAAGATGGGTTAAAAAACTGGACCCATGGGTTTCTTGATCTAATTTTTTTCAAAGAATTGGAACCAAAGCCTGGTTATCAACAAAATGAAAGAACTGGCCCTATCCAGCAAGCTAAGCAAAGTTAGTTAATTAATTAATTATTAAAAAAAGGAAAAACACCTGGCAAAGGAACAAGAAAAATAAAATGAAAGTCCAACCCAAAAATGCAAAAACAAACAATGGGGAACCCTAAGAGAAGAAATCAAGTAACCCAGGACCTAAACCCATCACCAGTAGCATGAAGCAAGTCGTGAAAGGAGATGGATGAAATGTGTGAAAAAACATCACATAAATAAGCAAAGTGGTTTTCATGGTCAACAACCCCAAACAACTGAAAGACAACTAAAAACAAAAGCAACAGGCCAGGGGATGTAGGGGGTCAAATATGTTTGAAAACCTTTGGCCATGATGACAAGAGCTGTAGAAAATAGACCAGCCTTTTACAAATTTTTGGAACCTTCGGTCAAGAGTCAGAACTGGTTCGTTGATTTTGGGAAACATTGATCAAGGATATGCATACCCTACCTTTTACCGTTGGTTCCAGGTTCTATAAAGTGAGAACTAAGTTCCCAACACTTGTTTTTCTCCTATGGCAATCAGTTGGCCAGAGCCTCGGCTCATGGCACATTTGCAAGGTGAACTTTGTGGTTTCATTCATAGCAACGTATAATATATGTTGTTTATTGTGGCGCATATTATATTTGGCTAAATCCTCCTATGTATGATGGTCACTTTGGTACATATTACATATGCATAGCACATATTATATTTGACTAAATCTTTCTATGGATGATGGTCACTTTGGTAACATCATAAAATTGCCACAGAATAATATTGTTTATTATGATAAAAATCTCAAAATCCATTTAAATGATTCCCACATAATTACAAATACAAATATCCCATGCTTTAGACTAAATCAGGGTCTTTGAGTTCAAATCTAAACAATTTTTAGGGTTTAGGTTTAGTGAGACCTCAACTAAGAGGCCTCATTTGGGAAGGTGACCAAGGCAACAATGTGAGTGCTCTAGTTCACCCTGGCCCCACTTCGTAACACTTGTCCAAAGGCATAGAATCCTAATGGTAGAAAATAGTAGGCATGCATTTCCCAAATGATTGGACTAAGTCTTTCAGGGGTCCCAATTTGGTGGTGGGAAAGCCATGAACACTTACTTCTAGGCTAGGTGAAGAAAGAATCCACAAAATGCTATTTTTTTCCATTGCAAGTCTTAAAATTAGAATCCAATAACCTGGAAAGAGCATGTGCTTGTCTTGCAGGTCACCAAGTCACATAATGATCCCTTGATCCCTTGACCCCTCTGTGTCCTCCAAGAGATGCCATTCTTCCCGGGTCTTTTTGGTCTTTTCAAAGGTTGCCCTTGAAGCAACCTCACAATAACAATTTTTGTTTCCCCTATACTTTGTCCATTTATCAAAAAGGAAACAGAAGCATCTTGTTCTCATCTACATTTGTTCTTTCCTTCACTTTTTCAATTGAGTAGCTTGATATTAGACTTAACGATAAATTACAAAGTGAGCAACTCCCACCGTGCTTAGTACCTATCTATGTTACCCTCAAAAAAATATTTTTCACATCCAAGTTTAGTTATTTATTTTTTTTGCAACTCCACCCATAAAATTGAAACTGGGATAGCAAATAGGTGAGGGACTACTAATAGCAAACCACCTGGCCCAATCGTTATGATGGAGCCAATCAGAACCACTCTTTTCTGCAACGCACATCGTTGAACCGCCTTTCACCAGCCACCGCAAACTAATAAATACTTACCCAAAACCATTTTCCTAAACCGGCATATATTGACTTTTCTTCATCTGATTTTTAATGTGCAGGGTCGGTCACATACTGAGTACCGGTGGGGATGCTCTTACCCATTGTAAAGCACAAGAAAAACCTTATTATAATGGTAAACACACACACACATCACATGGGAATGGCCTCACACCCAGAAGTAGCTGTAGGATTCTGACCCTCCTAAATAAGATGTGTAAGTTCGTTCCTTTTGATTTAGGAGACATCTTCATAGATGTAAAGGAAGGTTTTTTTCATCTATTATAACAAAAAAAAATTCCCCTAAATGAGAAAAATTACTCAAATTTACACTATAAATTTAATACCAAAAATTTCCCAACAAATATCAAAATTTTGGTAGAAAACCAAATGAAATTAGTATCTACCATAAAGGGTGGATGGTAGCTAACAATATAATAGTCAAACATTTGATGGACTAGATAGCTAAAGGAATAATTTTATTTTGTGAGCAATGAGCCATATTGATTGGCCCATCACCAATTGTTTTGGAACATTGGACTCTACACAAGAGAAGCACCTCAATGGCCCCCAATTGCAAATTAGAAACAAATGTCCTCCACTATGGCCCACCTTTTCAGTTTATATTCATGAGAGTTGAACTTTGAGATAAGTCTAAGGTACTAATTGGGAACGTCTTGAGAACTTGGGGATCACCATGAGAACATGACAGGAACAAGGGAAAAAACGAAAAAATCCCTCCCCTCCCCCCCCCCCCTAAAAGAAAAAAACTGGACCCCTCATGAGTGCATGCTGAGCGTTCTCATTGGCTGCATGAAAATTTTATTTCCAAAACTGTTTGTCACCCTTTTTCGTCTGGGCTAATGGCAGGGGCACAAATTGTGGGACTAAGAGCATCGCCACCAGTGCTCACCTAAAACATTTCTCACATCCAACTTTAGTTATTTACTTTTTTGCAGCCCCACCAATAAAACTGAAACTGAGACTGCAATTATGTGGGAACTACTAATAGTAAACCACCTGGACCAATCATTATGTATGGCCAATCAAAAACAAGGAGCAGCAGTCAAATCATTTTTAGTACACTTCTTCTCTAGCAGGAAGAAGGACATGGCCGAACGTTAATTACTTTACCAGAGTTAAGGGGTGAATGTTTCACAAGGGGTGGAAGTTGAGAGGCCCACTTCTTTAGGAAATTCGTTACAAGTTACAACCCAGAGAGAAACCCTCCTGGCCTTTGATACCCCCCACACATGGCAGGCATGAATATGTAAAAAATGAGTTGCAAATTGGGCTTTCTAAACTTTCAAAATTACTACCATAGTACCTGGGCTGGTTTAGCAGCAAGGTGTATAATAATACTAATAAGAATAATATTTTAGACGTTTAACTTTGGCACTAACAATAATAATATTTTACAATTAGGCACTATACTAAAAAAATGAAGCTAGTGTGCTCTAGAGTTTGGCAGGTAGTTATTTTTCAGAATTTTTGGAAATTCATAAATAATGAATTAATGTGTAACTAGGGTTGAGGGTAACAGGTGTTTGCTTATAGTCACAAAAGTTCACTTACCAAATAGCCAAAAAGCACCCACCAACATGCCATGAAGGATGGATGGTAAGTGGTCAGGAAACAGTTTTCTGTTGGGTTCCGGTTCCCTAGCTAACCATGGTGGTTAGCTGGGTTGCTTTTCTTTACTACCTACCTACTAACAACGCACAAGCAGGTCGGTAGTAAGTAGGTAAGTAGTAAAAACAGCCCTTCCTTATGTATAAACGGTCTACTTACCTAGTAATTATCTATTTTCCTACCTATCTACCTATATATGGAACCTATTTCTTATAGAATCAGTTACCAAGGTGAAATTTGCCAGAGAAAAAAAGAACACTTTGCTACTTAATTGGGTCTGTGTGGAATTGATGGTGGTTGGACATGGAACACTTCAATTGGGATTGAATCAGGGCTTTTCTAAAGGATTTTGTGATGTAGCTAAAATTGGCAATCATCCAGAAAAAGTTATTCAAATGTGGCTACATACTAGATATGAAAGTAGGAAAGTAAAATTTTATTTTATTTTTTAAAAACAGAATCATTCTATATTCTTGGCTACCTACTGGAACTTCTTATCACAAAAGTCTTGTGATTTTGAATTTTAGTTTTTCTTTGAAATCTGGCGAATTTGGACCATTTTTCCCATAAAACATCCATTGCAATAGTCTACATCATATTTTTCAGGTTGAAATTTGGCGAATTATTATAAAAAAACACTGGTTTGAATTCCCTGGCTAACCTCAGTGGTTACCTGGATTTCTGTTTTCATTACCTACCTACTAATAACCCAACTAGCCCTACTTTTGTACTAGCAATCTAGGTACCTACATCTACTTACCTAGTAGCTAACTATTATTATACATACATACTTAGAAAGCCCATCATGTAATTTTCATCCTTCACAACACAGGTTACCCAGGTGAAACCCAAACTCAACTCAAGAGAGGTTCATACCAGTGTTGGCCGGATATGTGGAAAAGTCCAGATATGCACATGCATAATGGCCGGATATGCATGGAGTCATATCCAGTAGGTTTTTAAAATAAATAAATGTCTCTATGCATATCTAACAGAGGAGCCCTTCAACAATATGTATATGAGTATCCATATCCGACAGAATCATTTTTGAGATATACATATCCGAAACCAAAGGATTAGGGGATTCTGGATATGAATTTTCACTATGCATATATGGGGTTTAGGGTTTAGGGGATAGTGGATATGGCATCTCGGTCATTGCAGAGAATGGGGGGGAACTTGGTGCCATCGTTGTTGAGCTTTTCACTTGATGTTTTTGCAAGTTTTTACAAGTTCCTACATCAACTTATTTAGGTGAATTTTATATTTCATTGTGCATATCCAGGATTTAAGAAACAATGGATATAGCATTGCACTCATTGCGAAGAGTGGGGGGAGCTTTGCACCATCGTTGTTGACCTTTTCATTTGAGAGTTTCTACAAGTTTTTGCATCAATTCGTTCAAGTGGATTCTATATTCTACCTTTGGCTTTCGACTTTCAAGCCATTGGTGTTGTTCAAGAGTTCTTGCAAGTTCATGCATCAACTAGTTTGCTCACTTGTGGCTTTTAGCATTGGTGTTGTTTGAGAATCTTGCATTAACTCCCTTTCATTAATGTTGTTGCATGAAAGCTTTTACAAGCTTGTGTTGACCATCGATCCAAAAGCCATTGTTGGTTTGTCAAATTCTATTATCATGAAATGTAAGTGTTTTTGACCCCTTTGCTAAATTTTGCTTCATGTTTCAACTGTCAACTACACTTGTATCTGTTCATCACCTTTGAGCTTTTGACTTTCGATTACATTTTGAAAAATGTTTTTGTTTTTGTTATTATTTTCCATTTGAATATGTCATGTTCATGAAGTGTGGCAGTTTAGGGTTTGGTGCTCAAGTGTGTCTTTTTATAATTTGAAGCTCCTTGTTTCATTATCATTGAACATTGAATTCAGTTGAAGCATTATGGCTGAACACCATATTTAGCTGAAACTTAAATTTTTTTAATTCTAATGTTTTTCATGTGCTCTTGAGGTACATTAGCATTTTAGGGTTTGGTGGTCAAGTGTGTCTTCTTGCTATTTGGAACTTTGTTATGGTTGAAGACAAAATTTGTGTCATTGAAAGTGTCGATGGAATTGATGAAGTTATTTTTTATGTGAGCACCATCCCTTGTTGATCTCACAACTTTTCACATGTGGAAAGTGTGCATCAACAACAATGTGACAATGATTTACCAATTACCTTTGATGAAGTGTATATTCAAGCTATGGAAAAACAAGCTTTGTTGTGGAAACCACATAATAGAACTTTTATTTGTTAGAGTTTTTTTTATGTAAATGACAACTTGCTTATTCATATGTTGAATCCATAAATGTTGATATGCATCATATGTCGGTCCCAACAAACTTTTTGCAACGTTCTAAACCAATCTAATCCTATTATAAAAATGGCCTCATCAAGTATGGGAAAACTAATGGCATTACTCCTATGAAAACACATGTTGGAAATGTTCATCTTCATTTACTTGTTAAAAAAAAATCTATATTAAGTGAAAAGGCAGTGGTTAAATTTTATAAAACAAATCACAATCAATAGCTTGAGAAGAAAAAGGTTAGGGCAACTAGTTTTGTAATCATTTTTTTGGGGGGGTCAACAAACCCATACAAGAATGCTAATGAAACACAACAAAATTTTATTGAAAACCTTGTGTTGTACATCTACAAAGGCTACATGCCTTTTTCAACTTATGAAAACATATGGTTAAAAAGGTTAATATTGTATCAATGTGCCCATGTTGTATTTCCTTTTCATTTTTTTCTTGTGAAATAGGTGCTTCCTACAATGGTCACAAAGACCATGGAATTACATGTTTTACCACATCTAGAATCAACAGCTATTGTGTTTATTAACTTTGATCTCTAGATGTTTAAAGGTGGTAAGTACATTTCCCTTGGTCATTAATTATTTAGATGAGGCTTGGAAACCTAGGCATGTTACTAATAATTTGTTTGAAGTGCATGAAACAACTAATTGCAATGCCATGACTTTGCAATTCCAATCTTTGTTGGAAAAATTTGCACTAATTCACTAGGTGATTGCTTTTGTGAAACATGAAGGCAAGAACTTGGGAACCATGGCTACAACATTATGATCAATCATTAATTGTGAATTACTCAAGCTTTTGTGGGTTTATAAAGGTATTTACTTTGGACATGTGATGTTTAAAACATGTCAATATGCGATGAATGATGATAAGGTTTCAATGGGTTTAACTTTGGTGAGTGTTAAAGATGTTCAAACAGGTTTGCAAAAAAAATTACTTAGACAAAAAAATTAAGCAAAGGGAGGTAAGAATGGGAAAAGGCTTGCATTGAGAGTGGGATGTGGCACCAAAACATGTGAAAGGAGGTTGTGAAAGTACTTAAACCTTTTCTAGAAATTTTGAAAGCATTTGATTCCCATCAAATTCACATTATGTTAGCCTTGATGTTGGATTCTTGTTTCAAATATCTATGGGTTGTGGAATGTTTTGTGGGGTGCGACAATGTAATTCGCCTTATTACTAAGTATGATGTGAAAGAAGTCATCCTTCTTTTTATGACTATTTTTGATGGACTAAATCCTATTGTTGAGGTAGTTGTAACACCATGTGTTGAACTTGTTTTTCAAATTGAAGAAGATGACAATAACATGTTTGGTGTTAAAGCTTACATGGAGGAATTTTCACGAGCACTTGTTATTGTAGAACTTTCTTTATTTCGAAGGTTATTTATTCCACCATCTATGTGTGTGGATCCTCTTGTTTTGTAGTAGACCCCTGAAGGTTAATTTCCAAATGTTGTTTTTTTGGCCAAACATATTGTCGCAACCCTAGCCTTGGGTTTGCAACCAAGGCAAGGGCTTGCAAGGTTGTGGGCCAAGAGAAGAAGCCTGGGAGTGAAAGAAGGTGTGAGGGAATGAACCCTCACACCCCCAAATGAGCTTCCACCTTGGGAGTTGGAGTCTTAGTGGACTCCCAAATGTTCAGAGGGCAATTTTAGGGGTTAAAACCAAATGGATTAATGAGTTCTTTATACCATTGAAAAGGTATTGAAATGTAGATGTCTAAAATGGGCTCGCATTACCCATTTGAATATATAAAACACAAGTTATGGCCAAAAGAAGGGCCGGGAGTCAAATTGGCACTTTGACTCTCGACCACTAAAAGTCAGGAATCAACCCGATTTCCTTGCGTGCAAATGGCATGCGACATGTCATTAGAAAGCTCTCGATAAAGGCTACAACTTTTCTTCAGACCTCAACTCCATAGGAGGTCTGCACAAAGTTATGTGGCTCCAAAGTTATAAGAGTCCCAACTTTGGCAATTTCGAGACTCCCATTTGGGAGTCCTAGGACAAAATGTCATTTGGATGTGGGCCTCATGGAGAGGCACATAATATACTATAAGGGGGAAGTTGGTGGCTTCCCCCAAGTCCAGGCCGTGGTGAGTCTTGTGAGTCCAAGTTTGCTCATGGCTTGTCTTAGCACCAAAAGTGTCCAAACTATGCATTAACCAACTTGTTGTTTGGTTTGTGAAGATCCATGTGAGTGAATAAGTTGCTTGTGATTCTTCCTAGTCCCATCCCAAAGCTCTAGCACACCCCTTTACCCCCAAAGTGCTGTGAACCAGGGAATGTGCCCCGACTTCTTGCACTTTCGTTGTTTCCACTTCAAACTCATATTTGAGTCTATCAAGGAGCTTGGGAGTGTGTCACCAAACAGATCCTTGGGATTTTTAGTTCTTAGATTGAAACAAAAATGGTGTTTAACCTTGCTAGTGTTTTGATAGTTTTAAGGTGCTACCATTTACAAGTGGAAAATCTTGATAGGATTATCATTGTGGTAAAT
>Ga0209208_10010488_pt1 | contig 12010 bp, 8 predicted proteins | sample S1TSphfallax_3_FD_187694 | JGI IMG/M metagenome (GOLD analysis project Ga0209208, IMG submission 187694) | Host-associated microbial communities from peat moss isolated from Minnesota, USA - S1T2_Fd - Sphagnum fallax MG (SPAdes) (version 2) | ecosystem: Host-associated > Plants > Peat moss >...
AATAAAAAATACAAAAAAAAAAAAAAAAATGAAGATAGACAAAATAAGAATAGAAAAAATAAAAATATGAAACAAACATAAACCAAAAAAAAAGTAAAAACTATAAAACTATAAAAAAGGAATGGAAACAAATGAAACAAGGAAAGAGAAATACATTAAAAAAAATTTAAAAGAAAAAAATTTCCAAAAATGAAGAAACCAAATAAAGAGTAAAAAATAAGATAAAATAAAACTTATAAATATTGAAGAAAAACCTTACTTGAAAAAGAATGAGGTGTGTCTTCTTTCTCCAAACTTCAAACTTGCATCTAAATTTTTAAATAAAAAAAAGTGAAAAAGAACACTTTATTTTTATTATACAAAATAATAATAAAAATAGAAAACACATAAAGATAAAAAAAAATAAAAAAGTTAAAAGTTTCTAAAAAAAATTAAAACATGAACCAAGTTTAAAGAAACCGAGGGACTGCACAGTGGCCGAAGGTCACGGGCACCCAGACCTTCGGGCACCCACTAGTTGGTATATAAAATGAAAGGCTACCTACATGCAATCTTCACATTGTTGAACATAATTGAGAACCATTGGGAACATAATGGGAACTCAAAAATCCCAAAAAATCAATAGTGAGTTTGGTTGATCTCCTCTCTCTCTCTCTTCTCTTCTCTCTCTCTTCTCTTTCTGTCTTTCCCTCTCCCTCTTGTGTCGCAGCGGATCGGAGCTTGGTCGTGGCTTTCTTGTGCTTCTGGGGAGGTGTAGGTATCTATTGCGGATCTTTCTTCTGTTTGTGTTGCTTTTTGTGACTCCAATACCTACCTAGCAGCCGTGTTTCTCCCACGGATCCTCGACTGTAACCTCAGATCTTAGTTGCGGAAGAAGGGACTTTTTTTTGTTTTGTTTTCCGCGTCTGTCTGCTCGTGTGTGTTTGCTCGTGCGTGTTTTTAAAGGAAGGAAGGAAAGAAGGAAGGAAAGAAGGAAGAAAAGCGGGGGAGGAGCGAGGAGGAGGTCTCAATAGGTGATGTTTTGAGATAATATCGACCAGTCGACTGACTCCCGATGGCGACAGCGGCAGCGGCAACCGTCTCACCGCTGGCTAAGTATAAGCTTGTGTTCTTAGGCGATCAATCGGTTGGAAAGACTAGCATTATTACACGCTTTATGTACGACAAGTTTGACAACACTTATCAGGTGTGGTTTTGTGATGGAACCTTTTCCCTCCCTGGGCTGGATTATCGATCTCTATAGCGTGTTTAGATGCCTTATTCAATTTGCAGTTTCTCTGAACACGAAATCTGCCACTGGTTCGGCAAGAAATATTGTGTTCTTTGCTTTCGATCGATTTGCGTACAGCTGGAGCTAGGTATGGAGCCGAGTCTTGTTCTTCTTCGAGACAGACAGATGGTCATGCATGTTTTTGTTCAGACGAAAGCCTTCTCCACTTATATTTCTTCATGACTTTCTTTGGAACACTTTCATTCAGCTACCTTTTTCTCCTTATCCTCCTCCTCAATACTTGTCATTTCACAAATTACCCTTTCAGCACTCTGAGGAATGTGCTAATTGCACCTCCTTTTGTTTTGCGTGGAATGAAGTCTTATTGAATTCTTCTCTGCCACCTCTGCAATTCTCCCTTGAAAAGCTGTCATCGGCAACTCAAACTGTATTGAAAAGAAACAGCTAGCAGCTTCTCTTGTGATTTCTTCCTCATTCATCAGTCTTCACATCACAAGCTCCTGGAAACCCTAACCAGCCCTGCAGCATTTATCATGAATTTTGCTGCTTATTATTTTTCTTTCGCACGACATATGTCATCTATGACTTGGTCCTCACTCACTGCGATTGAGAGAGCATTGCTGATGTAATATTAACTCATGGTTTCTGCATGCTCTGCTTTGTATCTTATCAGGCAGATCTGCACTGCATACTGATTCATCTGGCGTAGTAGTCATGCTCTGAAATTGTGGAGATTTTTCTTCTATGCTGCAATTCACAAATTTACCATAGAACAGGATGAGTTTGAAATATTAACAAGGCCATAATATGTCCAGAAGGGCATTGCAAAATCTTTGCAGGCCAGTTCTCAGGAAATCATCTTTGCCAGTTACTTGGGCCTTTTTTGTTAGTTAATCATCACCTGCTTGATGATGCCCACAAGAGGACTGAAGAATGCTATTGCTCTGGCATGAAGTACACTGTTGTGGAAGATACAAGCTAAGCTGGGGACATCACTTTCCTCTGTGTTTTTCAGGCAACCATTGGTATTGACTTTCTTTCCAAGACTATGTACCTTGAGGATCGTACTGTGCGTCTGCAGCTCTGGTGGGTTCTACCTCCCATCAAAATTATGGATTCTGGATAGATACAGTCAAGTGGTGTGGTTGGATTACAATTATTATTGGTCTCTTGTTGCTCCTCCTCTGTCCAGCAACTGCATGGTTCTCAGAGGCATCATTTTCCAGAAATTTTCAGTGTTTGTTGTTAACTGGTTTTTCTTTTCTTGTTCTGTGTTTCTCTTTCAGTTGTCACCTAGTGGCTGGACTGTGTGAAGTTCAAATTTTAACCATGCTAACTGAGACAACTTGTCAATGTTTGTCTTCTGAATTCTATTCAGATTTACTCAAGTCGTAGTATGGAGAAATCTCAGTACTTATGAAAGATATCTATTCCGATTTTTTTTCTTGCTATCTTCCCCAGATTTTTGGCAAATTTTCTAACTATATATGCACTGGTGCTGAACTGAATGCAGGGACACAGCAGGGCAGGAACGATTCAGAAGTCTTATTCCAAGCTACATTCGTGATTCATCAGTGGCCGTCATAGTGTTTGATGTTGCTAGTAAGTGCCTTCTGCTTTTTTCTTATCTAGCTTGAATGGTCAAACGCTTTTCTGTGGACTTATTCTGTCCTATTTCCTGTTATTTCAGTTCCTCTTGACCACAGGGATAAAGCAAATCTTTAATCCTGAATTGACCATTTTGTGGTTGATCTGGCTACACAGTGGTCTGCAGTTGGAGATCCAACGGTTGGATCTCCACATGGCCAATACATTAGAAAGTGTAGGACTTGAAATTATGTATCAAGTACTGCCATTAGATCTAAAGTCTAGTTGGATCTCCAGTTAGATTGAAATACATCAGTGAGCCTCTTGACCACCAATCCACCCCCTGTCGCAGAGGCAGGACTTTTAGCACATGTTCTGTGAATTAGTGGTGGACTGGCCCACTGATGGTCGAGGCCACTTTCGTGGATAATCCTTTAGTGGCTGAGCATGGTATATATGCTTCTTGAATGAACTCAAGAATTTTGACTTCTGTACTTCATCACTTTGAGATCTTCCATTCAATTGAATCCAATAGCTTGCAAATATGTTGACATACACCTTGTCTTCTCTGATTGTGTAACTGAGAGACTGGAAATGGAGGTATAGTTTTATTTGTTTCTTTTCATAATATGACAGTCATTTATTTTGGGTCAGGAGGGATACTAACCATATTATCAGGACATTTCTCAATTTCTTCAGGTCTCTTCATACTGTATGGAGAGTTCTCAATACATACTGTGACATACCCAAAAGTTTCAATGAAAAAAGGGTTGCAGGTAAGATTAGAATAAAGAAATGACATGCATGGAATCGATAAATGGTGTATGAAACTAAAACTGGGTTTCACAGACAGGCAGTCATTTCTCAATACAGCACGCTGGGTAGAGGAGGTGCGCTCAGAGCGAGGTAGTGATGTCATCATCATGCTTGTTGGCAACAAGACTGATCTTGTGGAGAAAAGGTGAGTGGTTCAATTGTGTTTGCTCCAAACTTTGTCTAGGTATATTTGTTGAGCTGAAGTCCCACCCTACCACATATGGTTTTCCTGGAAGCCTTATCATTGTGTGCTGTTATTTTACCTGATATTCCTGTTGATGCTACATCAATAGATAGGTCTTCCTGGTGATTCAATTGCCTTTGAACAACATTTCTCCTTGTAAAAGTCATGGCTGAGTTTTCCTGCTACTATCAGTCTTGTGACACAAACTCAATACATTGGTTAATGGTTTTCTATTGACCTCCGCCCACTACCAGGTGATGATGAAGTCATTGAGGATGTTGTGATATGTGGTTGATAAGCATATAATTCTGCAAAGTTATGCTCCATTCTAAATAAGAGAGCCTTGTGGATATAACTTCTACAGTAACTTCATTGCAAGTGTTTGACATTTTTATGTTCAAATGTAACTGTGAATGGGAGGCTCTTGATAGATTTAGACTGATATGTGGGTCCTATTCTGACAGGCAAGTCTCAATAGAAGAAGGAGATGCAAAAGCACGAGAGTTTGGTGTGATGTTCATTGAGACTAGTGCAAAAGCTGGCTTCAACATCAAGGTCAGTTTCTTGTAGTGCTCTGCATTGCTGTTAAAAGTGTAATGTATGGCTCTTGGGCTTCTTTCAAGTTTGTGTCACATTTGAAGAGAGTTGGTAAAATACCAGTTTTGTTCCTCATGGAACACCTGATGGGTAGGTTCGGATCAGTTGTGATTCCAAACAGATAGCAGTTTTAGGAGAGTGTTGTCACAAAGTGTGTCATTTAATGCTGTTGGACATGCTTAGGGTATGTGGTAATGCTCTGATCCTGGTGATATGGAGGTGAACCAGGCATTATTTCGGAAGATTGCAGCTGCCTTGCCTGGAATGGAGGCTTTATCAGCAGCAAAGCAGGATGATTTAGTCGATATCAATCTGAAGACAACAGCCAGTACTATGCAAACAGAAAGTAGATCCAGTGGTTGTGCATGCTAAAGCCTCTCAGACCACTTGTGTAATAGAAATATGTTGCTGCAGTTTTGACATTATCTTCACCAAGCTTAACTTACATTCTTGATGTGTGTATTGGCTTTTTAGTTCATTCATAAGGTATGCAGCCTTCTATTTCTGTTCCAATGTACAATCCATATTCAAGTAGTATTCAGAGTTATGCTAACCTGATTAAGTCCAATGTTGCTTATACTATAAGAATCGATGGTTTTATAACTTAAGTATTATCCAGTTTAAAATCATATTTCAGCTCACTGTTCACTACAAAGAGAAAGCTCAATATGATCAGTCACTTCCAACATACTTCTCAATCCAGATGTCAATTGCATTGGGAAAATTGGCAATTTCCTTCTCAAGATATATCTGCAACCAATTGCATGATCTTTTTTACCTCTTGTTTTAGAGAGAGGTGTAAAGGTTTAGCAATGTTCTGTGTGTTTTTAGAAAAAAATTTAAACAAATGTCTAAACCATTGTTTGCCTCTGATTGGAATCTGCTCACAGATCCATTTCAACTACTTTTCATTAGACTAACAAAACATGAAGGTGCTAGTCTTGGAGTTGAGCATCCGCTGGGCTCTTGAAGTGCCCACAATCCGCTCCAACTGTATGACAACCATGCACGTCACAAAGCCAGAAGTTAGATTTAGGATTAATGAAAGCAAAGTTGGAACAGAACATTCATGCATTAACACTGATTAATGGTTGCAACAAACTCATTTCAGGTGTGCACATCTTTGGCAAAATATAGAACCAATAGAAGCAGTATGGCAGAATCTTTGAACTAGTGCCCTACTGAACTCATCAGAGACTTGCCCTTGCAGATGTACAAATGAAAAGGATATCAAGTACCTGTAAATTATCAAATTTGGAGAAAAGAACTGTGCAAGATGGATTCTCCACTCCCTCCAATAAATTTGAAATCTGTGAAACCAGCACCAACATAACAGGATGCCATGTTCCATATCATGAGGACATTAATTCAGGGCTAAAGTGCACTTTCAGAGTACAGTGACAATTACTCAGCACAATATACAACCAAAAACCCAGAGATAAAAGAAACAAACAAAACCCAACACAGCCCAACGAGCAGAGAAAATGAGCAGAAGACAACCAGATTAGGCATGAAGAAAAAGAAAACAGTTCTTTTTGTGAGTTCAAATACCAAGGGATATTACCTCTGCATAAAATTGGGGATGGTTGGGTAGTGAATAGAACATGAGGTTGCGTATGCCCCTAATCTGCAATCAAAATCCAAAATAAAATTAAGAAACTGAAGGTCCCTACAAATCTAGGAAGTCTGTATTTGTTAAGTTTGATGCACAAGTTTCTGTCAGTGCAATCAATCATATGCTTCTAGCACAGAAGCTAACATCATACTATGAGATTGATGATGAAACTCCACAACACTTCAAAGGTTACGTGACAAGATGAGTGTGGTCATAACATTATGAGTCTCACTCACAATGTGTCAGACCATCACTTTCATCATACATAGCAGTGATGGCTGGCAGGACTCCCCACTGACTTCATCCACAGAGGGTATAGATTTGTAAATAATAAGCCACCCAAAATTTCAGGCAAACCATCATATACACCTGCCTGCTGAGTTTCTGTTGCATTCCAGAAGTAATAGAAAGACTCAGTAATGATTTTGTCCAGCACTCTAGAATCAGAAGTCAATAGTACCCTCATTCACACTGCAACAAAATTGTGATAGTATGCTTCATTTCATTTTAGCTTGTCACAGTACAAGCATGTACGCCTAAATGGACCTCCTGCACCCTAAACATGTACTGACAGCACACCACCAGTGACGACTTTGATGCTGAACATACAAAAAACACAGAAGCTGACATCACAAAATTACAAATCCAACTGAATTCTCTTTCTTGACAGATGGTTTGCCAAAAATGACATTACATGCAAGTTAAGAAGCATCCAACTTCTTAACTGTTCTGTTTTGTTCCTGTCTTGAAATAACTCTTGCAATCGAAGAGCATAAGATGAACTCCCCGTCTAACAGGTGGATTGAGGCGTAAGGAAACTAGGGCTTTCAGACCAAAGCTGACAGCATTTATGTTTATAAGATAAAAGATAGGGGGCACCTTATAGCGGTGGTAGAAATGTGCACGTTCAGTGTAAAGCATAATACGGCGCTTTCCATGATAAAACCATGATCGTCCCCTTGAAATGTCACTCTGCTTTGTGTACCTTCACATAATTTTTTCAAATTCCACTCTTACTTACATTTCAGAAATCCTTACAGGTCTCACTGCATGAAGACAGATAATGTTATTGTTCTCTTGTATATGTGGCAACACACTTCACTTGGTGTGTAGATGGAGGAGGTGAAGATGACTTACTCTCCCAGAAGGCAAAAAGATGAGTTTTGAGCTTTAAGATAGTTTCGAAGCCGAACAAAGTCGAAATAAGATCTCACAAATAGCAATATTCCACCCTGAAAAAAAAGATGTCAATTTCCTCATGACAACTCCATTGAATCATTGCATTAGATCATTGATACTGGGTAGAGAGAGCCATTAATAACTAGTGATTTTGTCAGAGAAAAACTACTGCAAAATCAACCAAAGGCCCACTGCATGACTGAGGGTCCACAGGTCCTGCCAAAAATAATGATAATGGAGAAAGAAGTGAGAACAGGCTCAGAACACTGCTTGATGAAATCAAAGAAAATAAGAAGAGAACATAGGGCAGAAACCTGCAAAGTGTCTTTTATCCGAGGAAAAATCTGCAGCAAGCATGACCAACAGGAGTGTCTGTTATCAAGGTAGAACATGCCTTACTGACTAAAATTATTTATCTATGAGATTGCAGAGGAAAATTCCACATTAACATTTGAAGGTAAGCATTGTGTCAGTTCCAGCAAAACCAAAACCAGCACAAGAATGTCTGTGGTCATAACCTTGTGAATGTCAGCCACAAAGTATCAAACCATCAGCTGCATCATGAATAGCAGTGATTAGCTGCCATGACTCCCCACTGGGTTTATCAACCTCTGACAATCCATGTACAAACAATTTGCTTGAACTTTCTGGCGAAGGATTATAAAAAGTCCATATGCTGTGTTACTGTTGCATTTCCAGAAGCAATGGGAAAATCTATCATCATATTGGCTAGCACCCTAGAGACGTAGCTGAATAAAAAAGTCAATAGCACGCTGCTACAAGCTTGTGAGGGTAAGCTTCATATCAATTTAGCCTGACCTGTACAATCAAGCATCAAAGCCTACTGCATACAGAGGCCTACAGAGAGGGTAGTCATTAAGCCGCCTATGCCCTGAGCACATCCTTCAAGTTCATATCCGTATGGGCTAAAAGGTGAAAGCTTTAAACAGGGATATGTGCAAACATCAGACACCTTGAAGACCTCTCAGTATTACTACTAGTTAAAAAGTACTAAAGCATGAGATTCTTCCAAGACTTCATCCAGTATTGTCAACATCTTCAAATGAGTGGCTCTATGCAATAGTGAAGCAAGAGCCACTGATTTGAAGACATTTTTCAGCCTCTCTGATGTTGTTCCATTGTTTGCTGTAGATGTATACTGTACCTGTGTTGTGAAGAACTCAAATCGAGCATCATCAACCTCAGTGATTGCCTGACATTCAACCCTCTCATACACCTGCCACCAATTTCTATTTTATCAGTGGAGAAAACCTACAGTGTAACCACATGGGCAATCCTAGAAGCAGCAGCAAACCCATGTATACACTCTTCTAGAGGATAACTGCCTAATGCATGCTCCAGCAGCAAATGGAGGAAGTTACATAAGACAATAACCTGGCGAACTTGAAGTACTACTTTTGACAGTACACCAGTGTACTCACATCGCAGCTTCACCTGACATATCAACACCCACAAAAGCATTAACAAAAAAGACAGCAACAGCAAGAAGAAACCCCACTCGTGACTTTTTCACAAGGCTTCATGTTTTCAATTCATTGTCTCTTGTTTAGACCTGAACTTGAAAGGCAAAAAACTAGACAATTCCCTTTGCACTTCCCATGAGCATCATACAGTTTACAGCCTCCTTGCCATATATCACCTCCTCATTGTCTGAGCTGCATTCTGGATGCAAATGAGATCTCCCTAACTTCCTTTCAATTATTCTTCTTTTCTCCCCTTTAGGCCAGAAAATGTTGCTATTTGGCATTCTCTACTTGTCTCTTCAGGGTTGTAAGTTATCTTTCTTGTTTTGTTCCTTCTCTAGTGAGGTGACTAGCCAATTATGAGTTCAAAATTGGGGTTCAGAACAAGGAATGTGTATCCATCCCTCATCCTCTGCTCCTAATGTGTCTGGAGGAAAACCTTCAGATGCTCAAACTTATCTTCAGACCATTCTTCCAACAAGGGAATTTCCAGAAGTGGAATGTTGGTACAAACCTTGCTTGCATGATTGACACAAGTGCGTGAAAAAAGAGCATTCACACCTTCACATCCAACCAGTTCCCTCCTGAAATTAGAAATCTTGACTTTGTAATGTAGCTATGAGCAACAAGGCCACAGATGTCCGTTGTAAAATGGTTGTACATGATAAAAGCTTGCACCTGCATCTGAGAATGCAGAGAGAATGATGGTCTGGCGGTAGTGACGTGCATGTCCATTGAGGTACCTGGGACCATCAGCTCTGATATAAGCTCTGCAAAGTTATATCAATAAAAGACACTTCTGGTCTGTTTCGATGAAAGGTATTTCTGAACAGAACATTCACTTCTAAGCAGCTTAAGTATGAAATGAGGAGCTGCTACTAACCATAAGCACAGTGTGGTGACTAACTTTGCAGTGATTCTAGAGTACACATTCAAGGAACATACCATTCACGGATTCGCATGAAATCCGTTCCATGCTGATTAGTAGGTATGCGGTTCAGATGTTCAAAGACCGTCAGCACATGGGACCAGTTCTGCCACATTATTTCCACATGCCCATTCTCTATCAGGAAAAATTGACTTGCTTGACAAGGAAAATTAAAATAGAGGAATTAAAAAAGAGATCAAACACAAAAAGTTTGTTTTATGTCAAAAGAATGTCTGTGTTCCAAATAAAGAATACACCAAAAAATGGGACAGACCTGCATAAGTATAACATCGGCATAGTCCAGCACAGCAATCTACATACAAAGAAAGCTTAAGCTTGTCAGCAAAAAGAAAAATGCAGATTGGGACATCTATGAAAGAAGTGCAAGAACAAATGGCAGACTCCAGGTTGGACCCAAATAGCATCCCTAAGCCTCAACAGTAGAATCTCTGTAGACTAACTCACCTCAATGGATGTAAGAAAGTCTGTGTCCTTCTCTTCCTTCTTTGCAGTTTCTGCTTCGTTGATTAGCTACAGAAACCACAATTAATAGTGAGGCAAAGAAAGCATAATCTGCATTTTTGCCCAAAGTTCATGACCAGAACTATGGTAAGCAAACAATCCTGACTTTCCACCATTATACAACTATCAAAATTATCACTGCCATCTCTCAACTCTTTGTCTTCTTCCCACAACATGATGCATCTAAATCACTCCGCCTGTTTAACAGCATATTTTGCACTACTTGCACAGGTGAAAAGTATGAGTAGACTTTCCAAAAAGCCTTACTGTGACAAGCCCAATTGGTGATGAAATAATGATATCTGAGGAATAGAATTCACTGTAAAGCTTTATGCTCTTTCTGCTCAAGTACACCAAACAACAAAAACAACTCAAGAGTCAGTTACAGAAATGAACTTGCAATTGAGAGAGAGCATTGTCAATGACTTCATATTCTGGATATAAATTAATTGACAATATGAGTGACATCAATTAATTATCACCACTATCAGTAATCTTGACAACATAATACTAGTGTCAAATGTCAATGATTTCACCTTGTAAACTTTAGTCCAATACGAAAGTGATCGTCATTATTTCCACTGAAAAGAGCACGAAAATCTGCAGGCTTCCCGCCTTTAAACCCTTCACTAATGTCCTTGTCTCTTTTGGTTGGAGGGTCAGCCTCAACCTCTTGGTTGGTCTCTTCTTCATCACCTTCTGCACCAAAGTCGTCAAAGAATCTGCCCTTGTGCTCAATGTCCACCTGCCAATAGACAGATGATATTCACTCAAAGGCTAAAAACATCCACCGCCTACTCTACTTCATTTGTGTTACTATAGAGATAGGAGAAAGATTACAAATCAAGTGAATTCACATGTGCACTGAAACAAGACAGTGACAGGTGGAGCTAAATCACATATTAGACAATGCGTGGGTAGATGGGAAGAGAATATTTACTGTCTGAGAGGAAGGAGCAAGCTCTATTAATCGCTTCACAAACTTTAATGCAGTGCTTCTTAATGGTAACAATACGAGAACCTGTTGGGCAGCACAATGATATCCAGCAGCATGACCACACTTCCAAATGAGATTCAGTGGACTTTGAAACAATTGAGCCAATCAAAAAGGCAGCTTTATGTACTTCACACTCTGTTCACCTACCCAACCAACCCCTAAATTAAACTGTGAGAATGTGTGTAGAAATCAATACTCAGGATATTGATAGTAATCCAATGGTTCTAAGTAGTTAACCTTGGGTCGTGTGAATCCCTGATCTCGGGGTGGGTCGATTGCATCTCTAGATTTTCCTCCAAGCTCATTGGCATGCTGGTGTTGCAATTTCTCATTGTTCCGGGAGACAAGATCTCTTGTCTTGAGTATATGGTTTAGCTGGTACCCATTACCAACAAACATTTTGTCAGATAAAAGGAGGAAGCATATCTAGGAGATTGCAATGAAAACTCCACAACAGCAGCACTTTGACAGTAACTGTTGTGTCAGTTCCATCAAAACCAAAACAAACAAAACAAGAATGAGTGTGGTCATAACCTTCATGAGTGTCATTCAATAGAATCAGACCATCACCTTCATCATGAATAGCAGTGACTATGTAACATGACCACCCAATGACTTCTTAAGCTCCTGACAGTGGCTGTAGAAATGTATATAACAATCACTCAAAAACTAAGAGAGTCACTTAGACAAAAAAAACCTGTCCTGAGTTTCCTTTGCATTTCCAGAAGCAACAGGAAGACTTGGTCATGATATCAGCTAGCACAAGATAAAAAGAGGAAAAATGTATATGTGAACCAATCAGATCTAGTCTTGGGAAACCATGTTTTGGTCATGCTAATAGGATCCAACTGCAGTGTCCAGTGCTGCATA
>Ga0209208_10010489_pt1 | contig 12007 bp, 9 predicted proteins | sample S1TSphfallax_3_FD_187694 | JGI IMG/M metagenome (GOLD analysis project Ga0209208, IMG submission 187694) | Host-associated microbial communities from peat moss isolated from Minnesota, USA - S1T2_Fd - Sphagnum fallax MG (SPAdes) (version 2) | ecosystem: Host-associated > Plants > Peat moss >...
AGTGCACGGAATGTCACATGCTTACTTGCAGGGGCAAAGACCTCAGTGAAGTCAACTCCTTCCTGCTGCAAGAATCCCTTTGCTACCAGCCTCGCCTTGTAGCGTTCTATGTTGCCCTTGCCATCACACTTCACCTTGAAGACCCACTTCACAGGAATAGGCTTCACACCTTCTGGCAACTCCTCCAACAACCAGGTGTTGTTGGCATGCAGTGACGTAATCTCTTCATCCATGGCCCTGTGCCATTGATCTGCGTCTGGCGCCTTCAATGCCTCTTCATAGCTGTCAGGTTCTTCCTTTTCCTTCTGCACACTGGCAACGTGTGCCTTGTAGAAGTCTGGCTGCTGTCTTTCCCTCACCGGATATCTTGGGGCTGGCACCTGCTGCTGCTCCACTGCAACTGCCTTGTCCTTTGCCTCCTTGATGTCTGCATCATCTTCTATCTCCTCTAGCTGCAGCTTGGAGCATCCTTCAGATCATCATCTTCATCCTTTGGAAAGTAGCCAACTTCACCTTGTGATGAACCCTCCTAGAACACCACCTCTCTACTGACAATGACCTTCAACGTGTCGTCAAGCAGAATTCTGTAAGCCTTGGAGCCTAGTTCATAGCCAACAAAGATGCCCTTCTTGCTGACCGGCTCCAGCTTGTGCCTGAGCTGCTTTGGCACCAGTGCATATGCAATGCACCCAAACACACGCATCCCACTCACATCAGGTGCAGCTACAGTGAAGAGCTCCCACAACGTCTTCTGCTCTGAATTGATAGGAGACCTGTTGTGTATGTAGTTTGCAGTCAGTACAGCTTCACTCCACAAGCTGTCCTCCCTCTGACTGTCATTCAGCATGGCTCGAACACGCTCCATCAGCGTCCTGTTCAGCCTTTCTGTAGCACCATTCTGCTGCGGAGTGTATGGTGCTGTTGTCTCATGGCGTATGCCGTTGCTGGCGAAGAACTTCTTCAATTCAGCGTTTACATACTCACCACCTCGGTCGTTGCGTACCGCCTTGACCTTCTTGCCTGACTGCTTCTCAAGCAAGGCAACAACCTTCTGCATAGCTTCTGCTACCTCAGACTTCAACGCCAAAGGATAAACAACAGAAAGCTTGCTGTAATCGTCAAGAAATGTAGCAAAGTATCTCTTCCCTCTCTTCGCCACAACGCGCATAGGACCGCACACATCCATGTGCAACAGCTCACAAGGATGACTACTGCTAGAAGATGAAGCAGCAAATGGCAAACGATGTTGCTTGGCCAACACACACGGCTCGCAGGTCACACCTGATGCAGCACGCAGCTCCTCTCGCTGCAACTGAATGCCTTTGACCATCTTCTCAGCCAGCAGACGCTCCAGATTGCCATAGCTCAGATGACCAAACCTCCGATGCCAGAGCTCTGCAGTCTCCTGCGTCTTTGCCAACATGGCCTGCTGGCCATGCTCCTGGTCCACAACATAAAGCCTCCATCCACAGAGATGCCCACCATGCAGACCTTCCCGTTCATACGCACTTCGCAGCGTCCACCCTTGAACAGGAACTCAGCTCCCACGCGCTCAGCAACCCTCACACTGAATAGACTCGCAGAAGCACCAGGAACGTGTAACACCTCTCTCAACAAGACCTCCTTTGTACTACCACCAACCTTGCATTGAAGACGCACAGCGCCCTTCCCAACGCCCTCAAACACCTGGCCATTGAAGCCCTCCACCTTCACCGGTGTATCCAGCTTCCTGTAGCCCTCCAGCATCTGCACCTCAGGGGTAAGATGCGTATCACTGCCTGAGTCAATCACCCATCCTTGGTGTTTGCTCCTGCTTGCAACGAATGCAACAGCCTTCTCCTTGCTGCTGCCACTGGTGCTTGCTCCTCCTTGGTTTCTGCAGTACTTTGCAATGTGGCCTTCCTTGCCACACTTGTAGCAGGTCACCTTCCTGTACCCGCCCTCTCCTGTCTTGTTGTCATTGTCACCGTCCTTCTTGTGTTTCCCTTTGTAGCCTCCAGGCTTGCGTGACTTGTTGTAGAACGCAACAGACTCGCGCTGTTCGTCCTTCTTCACAACCCTCTGCTCCACAGTGAGCAGCTTTGGCAGCACATCATCAAGCGACAACTCAATAGATGATGTCTCTAGCAGGGTAGTGACAACTTCAAAGTCACCTGGCAGTCCAGCCAGTATAGCCAACCCGAACTCAGTCTCTTCCATCTTGTGACCAACGTTCGCAAGGTCCGCCCACAGTTCCCTGGCCCGTGACACATACTTCGTGACAGGCTTTCCGGCGTCCTTCTTCAACGCACTCAGCTGCTTCCTGAAGGTCAGCTTCCTCGCGTTGTTCTTGGCTTGAAACACTGAAGACAGCTTCTCCCACGCCTGTCTTCCATTCTCACACGTTGTTAGCATGGGAAAGTGATGCGGCTTGCAATTCAACACAATCAAAGAATGTGCCTCTAATGACTTGTCAAGCCAAACATTGCGTTCACTGGGTATCGGCAGAGCCACGCTGGGATCCACATATTTCCACATCTTCTTGTGAATCAGCAGCGCCTTCATCTCCACACACCAGGTACTGTAGTTGTCGACGTCCAGCTTCTGGATTTGCCCCTTCTCGTAGCTAGCAGACTCCATGTTTGCAACACTGCTCGTCAGCAACAAGCAAACAAGACCTCAACAACACCAAGCTACCAAACAGAAAATTCCCTGTCTACCCTTCACGCGTAGTGTGGGCCCATAACCTGTTGAAGGAATTCACATACACAGCAACAAGAGCAAGCACAACAACGTAATCACACACAGCACAGCAGCAAGAATTGGGAGAGTACACAATCACTTCCTACCTTAGCAGATAGAGTCTCTAAGCTTATATACCCTGCTGCTGCTACCACACAATTGTGGCTAAGGTCCTACCAGCCTGGCTATGTTGTCGTCTAGCTCTACGGCTGAGTTTGGAGTCTCTGCCCTACTTCTTGAATCTTGGGCACGTGGTCGAGTCCTCAAGCTGACTGGAGCTTTATGACTCTCAACAGATGATGTGGCATTCCACATGCATGGTGACACCAAAACATGTCTTTTATAACTTGTCCTATTTGATTACAATGGGAGAAATGACTAGAAAATGGCATAAGTTCAACTTTAAAAACGACTAGAAAAATGACTGTAGTTGAATAAGACTAGTTGTAAAAAACATGTTTTGGCATTGTGATGTATGTGGTAATAAAATACTTGACTATTAATCAACATGATGATTCATACACTATTTTAAATAAAATGAGGCACTTATTGGTTGGTCACTATGTTAGAGATGTTCAATCTTTCAATGTAATTCTTTACATAAAAATGCAAGTCTAAAAACTTTACCTTCACTACAACAAATCTTGTTCTTTGAACTAGACACAAAAATGATTTTTTTTTCAACTATTTTTATTACTATTTAATCATAACAATCACTAAGTAGTGGTAAAAGACACCAACATGCCATGGCATCATGGTTTTACAACTATAGTCAATATGACAACTTGTTGGTTTTTTGGTAAATTATTTTTTTTTTCAATTTTTGTTCATTAGTTAATTAGTATTAAGAACCATCCACCTTTGCAACTAATAATGACTCAATATCTCATGATGATGACATGACATGCTATTGGCCAACAAGATGATGTGATCATATTTGTCAACATCATGATTCATGTCATTGATTTGATGAATTAATTTCATTTATTAACTAGTTGAAAATATTGTTGTCCTTTGTGATTAATAACAACTTAATCTTCCATGTGGTGATGACATGGCATGCCATTTGGCAATAAGGTGTCACAAATTTTCATGGTAATCCATGATTTTTTGTGACGCCATAAGTTTTTATGTGTCTTGAATTTATGGCACCAATATTTGTCATGGCATGCCATATTTTTTGTGTGCCATTAGTTTTTGAAATCGTGAATGCATGTGTATGTGTACTAAACAATTTATTGTTGACTTGTAATTATGACTACAATATCAATAGTTGTTTTGAAAAAAATAACACAATTCCTTGACTATTTAACACACTAGCTTAGGTTAACATACTTGTTAAGTTAACCTATGTATGTAAGTTATTTAATAAAAACCTATTTCATAATTTAAGGTACCTTGTAAGTTATTTAATTAGACATGAAAAATTCATTACATTTAGTATGTTTAAATATACCTAAAATAAGTTATTTTACTAATAGGTTAACCTAGGTAGGTTCACATAAGTTTCTAACTTCATTTTTTTTGCCAAGTCAACCTAGGTAACTTCATTACATGATATTTTATCAAGTTTGTAACCACCTCAAACTTGTATGACTGATGTGACTAGATGTGATTAAATGCGACATAATTATCCTAGGTTTATTTTTTTAGCCTAAAAATGTTTAGGCTAATAAGTAATATAGGTTGACAAATTAGTTCATCTTAAGTCAACCTAGGGAGATCTAGGTCTAAATTAGGTTCATATGTTATAGGTAGGTTGACCTAGGCAACCTAGGGTGGCCAAAATTAATTCAAGGCTAAAAATTTTGAGCTTTGCAATTTTTTGTTAAATACAATTAATATAAAAAAATGTGGTAGGTGAGGGGTTCAAGTTTTCAATCTTGTAACCTATGATATTTATGCCACTTGGTTTAGGTTTGGAAGCTTAGTTTACACTTATTGGGTTAGAAGTATGATGTTTGTTTTTTATCTAGGCCACTTAGTTTAGGTTGCTTAACATATGTAACTAGGTTAAGCTAGGTTGCTTAGCCTAGCTAAGTGAGACTCGGTTGAATTTTGGTCATAATTAATGACTCATAATGTGATTATAAGCTTTTCACACATGACATTGATCCATCAAAGCATTTTTTGTAACACTTAGTTGAATAAAATGATTAAGTTAAAATGGCATGCATTTTACACATCATACCAAGGTTAATAATGACATGGAATTTCATTATTATAAGAAAATTAAAAAATTATAGTTGTTAAATTGATTTGGTTTTACAACTGAATGCCCTTTATGACTAAATGGGTGAAATGACATGGGTTTAACAAAACATTACTCACTAGTTGCATATGTCTTTTTTGACTAGTATATAGTTTTAAAAGCTAGTAATAAAACCCAAAATGTGTTGTGTTGTCAATTGCATATTTACGTTTCATACCTTTTATGCAACAATTCATGTCATATGCACAAAATTAGAAATTATGAAGCTTGAGGGGTGCACCTATGAACTAATAAGACAAACCAAAGTTAATAAACAAGAATACTAATGGAAGTCGAATTGGTAATTATCCTTGTGGTACAATAATGCCTAGTGGTTTTTTGAAATGCTTCAAACACTAAATGTGCAAGGTAGGGGGACATCATTCTATATGCCACACTCCATCTTTGCATAAAACTTTTAAGACCTCAACACCTCCATCGATGATACACACAACTTCATAATGAATAGCCTCTCAATTTGCAAATGCCATTTTCCAATCTTGGTGTCGACAGATGGGCGAGAAAAATTGACATGATTGTGCTTATGTGAATCCCATTTTGATTTTGGAGGCAAGTTTGGCTTCCATTTGCAAGAACCAAAGATCTCTTCCCCTTCCATATACATTCTAGTTATGAAAGTTGAATCCAATGCATATTTTAAAATTGCGTTTGCAAGTTGCTTTAAGTCATCATATTGGGTTGCTTTACATAGGAAAAGTCCACCCCATATTAGGCCTTTGAACTAATGAGCCGCCTTTCTTGAAATAGTTATACAATGTTACTTGATTGAAGGTTCGAACATAGTCATTAAAAGTTGCAACGTACAAATAAACTCTCCTCCTCCACAATTGTTGAAGCCATATGTTATGCATTATTTTTGAGAGGTTATAGGCGGGCATGTTCACAAGCTCATCTAGAGTGAATTTTTACAAAACATAATACATTAATGTCATTTTCAAACAAATTCTAACATATTGTAAACATGCCATTTAGATTGGATGGAATGGAAAATGTGAGAGAAGGATGGGAATGCAACAACATTAGGAAGCGAACATGTGAGCATGAACATGAGCTTATGAACAAGAACAAATATATTTAGAATATTTTGATGACGGGGACAAAATATGCTTAGAATATCCCTATGCCACGTAGGAATGACATGGAAAATATTTTTCCACATGTACATGGATGAAAAGGAAAAAATGGATGAAATATTTGGATGAAAGTTGAACATCAATGAACTTTTTGGATGATAATTACAAGTAAATTAATTGTTAAGATGAAAGATTTGACATGTTGAAATGTATGGATGAAACTAATTCCAAAACAGTTATGTCGGATGAAAACCACATGTACATGATGAAAGTTACCAAAAAAGAAATTTGGATGAATGTGGAACATGAATGAACTTTTGGATGATAATTGGAAGTAGCCGAATTGTTTAAATGAAACTTCCAACTGGTTGAATGTATGGATGAAAATAATTCCAAAACAATTATGACAAATGGAAATTATTGGACTCACATAATTTTCATGTCCAATTTCATCTACAAAAAAAGGTTTCAAAGGTGAAATTCGAAGGAATTACATTATGATGCAAAAGGGCAAAACAATAACTTGTGTAAGTTAAATTAAGTCACATGTCCAATTTCATCTACAAAAAAAGGTGTCAAAGGTGAAATTCGAAGGAATTACATTACGATGCAAAAGGGTAAAATAATAACTTGTGTAAGTTAAATTAAGTCACACTATAAATCAAGGGCAGGAAGTCCACATAATGATGAAATGGGAAAATGCTTGAAAAATTAATGAACAATTTCTACACAAATCATGCTAAAAAATATTTTTATTTTTGCAGTAGAATAAATTCCAAAAGAATAGATCCCATAACAATCTTATTTAACAACTATCAGATGACATTGCAACCTAATTTACCTCCAGGACTTTGGCATGATTTAATAATCTATGAACTTCATTTTAGTTTTAGGATGGATAGTGGATGAATGGTTTTCTAATCCCATAATACATGGCATATTGTAAAATGTAATATAAATGCTTACATGGCACCCATGGTCCCCATTTGCCGATGGACACAGTCATCATGGAAAAAAAATCCATGCAACTACAAGTCGAGTAATCATTAATCATTACTTCATATTGCTTACGATTTTTTGGCGATTTTGAAAAGAAATGGCATATTTGTCCATATTTTGAAGGAGGAATGTTTGAAGGAGTTAATAATGTGGCTTTAAGAGTTCATCCCACCTCCCATTTGTTTTCTTGTAGAATGGATAGTTTGAACATGTTGGGACAATGAATCTTCATCCCATTCCTTGATTTGGGCCAAGAATCTAGATTTAATGGCTTATAAACATGGGCAAAAATACTATCACCAAAGAGATTCTAAGGGGCACATGCGAAAGGCTGGTTCATGAATGCAGATATTTTGTCCCCAACTAGATTAGCGAGGGGACATCTTGGCTTTTCCAAAAGCAAGAAACCAACCTCCTCCAATGCCACCAAGGTGTAATCACAATAACATGTACCATAATAAGTGTAATGCTTGTTTGATTTTTTCATGTTTTAAAATAGTAATTTAATTTTATGTTGAAAATATAAGATTTGTTTATATAGTTGCATTGTCAATATATCATGGGAACATGTGAATTAATTTGAAATTAATCCAATGACTAAAAATAACAAAAGTACCCATTAAGCATTGTAACACTTGTTTTTAAACAATAGAAGGATTTGTAAATGGATTTGAATTTTTTTGAAAATCACATTTTTTGCCAAATTTTTAACATAAACTTTAATAAAATAATATGATTTTTTTAAAATTAAAAAATATATATTTTGAAGATTTTCGAAAAATATTTGAATATCATGCCAATGTGAATCTATTTTTAACCTAGGTGGAATTTTTCCTTGAATTTGGTTGATCCAAACATTTCTTCACCTCACAAGTGCTTTATTCTAGTGAAAAGACTAGAGCTTGAAATATACTTGGCAATTATAATAGTAGTTTGGATTGGGTCCCCAAACTGACTAATCCTATGCAAGCACAATTCATTTTTGTCTGGATCGGTCCTAAATGCACCTCCTTATAAGAAGGCATAATATAATGAGGATTGCCTGAATGCTCACACATAATCATCAAATGTTGCAACAAATAGGCAAGTACCCTTATTACTAAATTGTTGTAGCCAAATGTTATGGATTGTCTCAAATAAATTACATGTCAACATATCAACTTCCTTTTCCAAGGATAATTTCTACAAACACATAAAAGGAATGAAGTTATAATTTAGGATGGACAAATGGAAAATAAAATTGAACAAAATAATCTAGAAGAACTTACATCCAACATGAAGCCTCCCTTTCACACATAGAAGTGCTAGAAGTTGAGCTAATTGTTGAGCTTATGAAACCTTCACTTACAACTTTAAACAAGTACCACCAAGACCAAATGGTAACATATCAAAGGTTAACTTCCTCCAAGGATATGATTTTTTTTATATTCGCAATAAAAGGTTTTGTGTCAATTATGGAACTCTACTGTAATCAACTATTTGGTGTGTCTATCTAGAGATTAAATTTAATGGAAAAAACACATCCACTCTTTGTCAACCATCTTGACCATAGGATCTTTAATCCCATAAATAATGCAAGCAACATTTTAGTTTACTTGCACACTATCTGCCATGAACCCTTTAAAGACGGGTGTACCCAACCTTTTTTTTTTCAACAATTGTGTTCAATTTCCTCCATAGAATGCATTGAGCTTTCGTGTCCTCAAATTGCGTGTCACATATTACAATTGTCATGACCTTACAATATATCGGGTCATAAACGTGACAGGCCATGGTTGTCCATCCTTGAACATGTTTTACATGATTGAGCATCATCCACACGTTTTGCAAATCATCACCTAATTGCATTTCTCGGACTAGATCAAATTCGGAGATAACTCCATCAACAGACATTTTGAACAAATAAACCTTTTGCCCAACATGTTGACCATGAAAATAATTGTCTTGAATATAGTTGTAACTAGATTGTGCCTTCAACTTTAAGGTACAATCAAGGGAGTTTGAGTTACTGGGACGATGTTTTAGTGAAATAATCAGATTATGTATGCCAGGGGAACACAATGGAGTGAACTTTAACAAGATTTGACATAGTTTTTCACCTTTGAAAAGCTCCACAAGAACTTTTCCATTTTCATTGAATAAGTGATAAGAAAGAAATGTTTTACTTGGAAACAAAACAATAATTGAAGTGATAGTTGTTGGTGTGTGACAAACTTCATCTACAACCATGTTCTTTAACTTCTAGAAGGACTTTCTACATTAATTGTCTACAACTAGATGGGAATGGGTGCCAAAGATTCTTGATGTTATTGGTTTGTAACATGCACTAAACATGACCATCGAACTTTTTGTCCATACCTTGCAATTGTCCATAATGTCCCAATGGATGACGAATAGGAGGAAGTTCAAATAATATGTCACCATTAAATTTAGTGGGAAGATAATTCACAAACTCAATTATGATGGCCCCAGAATCAAAGGACTTCAATTTGGAACAAGTGTATGGAATTAAAGACATTGCCTTTAATGAATCAACAATGTTGGAGAAGTAGCATTTGTGGCACTTCCATTCACAAAGGTTGCACCTCATTAGCTCACAAATTCACAAGCAACACTTGCATCTACAGAGGTTGTTTTTTGTCAGTTCACAAACTCAATAGTGACACTTCCATTCATTGAGCCTATTCTTCATCAATTCACGAATTCATGAAAACGGGGACAACAACATTAGGAAAGGAACGACCATCTTCATTAGAAGAATCACAAAGATTGATACATGATGATTTCACAATCGAGACATAAAACTTTGAATTGTGAGAAATCGCAATAGGCTTTTCCTTCATTAGGATGCCTTTCACAGTAATGTTGGCCACTGATGCAACTATGCCCGATGTTAGAATAATATCTTAGAAATTGTTATGCACATTTTTGCCAACAATTCGATACCTATCATTGGTGACAATCCAAAACATCCCTCTAGGGTTCACATCTAAAACTTGGTAAATAGAACTTAAAACAATGTTGTCATCCCTGTAGGAAACATCTTTAAAAACATGCACAGATCCTTACTAGAAAGCAAACATTTCATAAAACACATTTTCAATCATTTGTACAATTCTAGAATCATTCACCAAGATGGTAAGATTTGCCTTTCCTACAACATGGAAAGTAACCATGGAGAATAAAATAAAAATGTTTTGTTATATGTCTCTAAAACTGACGTGAGATTTATCTCATTTCAATGATATAATTATTAATGCAATAATAAGAATAAAATTAACAACAAAAAGACAAATGAAGATTACAACAATTTAAGATGTCACAAGCAGAAAATGTTAATGTCGTCTTTGAGTAAGAAGTGCAATTAAAAATAAAAAAGGAGGGAAAAAAATAATTATAGAAAAGAATGAATAATTTGACTTGCCACAAAACTAAAAGATGTCCAAAAAATATTAAAATAACAAAAAGTCACAAAAACATTTGACACTAATTGTCATAATTCTAGTTTTAAGTTTGTGACCAAAGCAAATGCTTGCAAAGGTGCAGGCCAAGAGTGAAGCCCAATAGTCACATTCCATGCTCTTGGGAGTGTAGGAGAGTGTGAAGGAATGAACTCACACACTCTCAAGTGGGCTCCTACTTTGGGAGTTAGAGTCTTAATGAGTCCCAAATTTTTAGAGGGCAATTGCAGGGGTTAAAACTCATTGGATTAAAAACTTATTTATACCATTGAAAAATTCTTGGAACAAAAATTTCTAAACTGGGCTCGCATGACCCATTTGGGTACTTAAAACATAAGTTGTGGCCAAAAGAAAGGTCGATAGTCAAATTGCCAATTTGACTTTTGACCACTAAAAGTTCGGATTCGCCCTAATTTACTTTTGTGCAGGTGGCATGCCACATCCCATTGGAAAGCTTTCGACGAGGGATACAACTTTGTTTTAGACCTCATCTCAATTGGAGGTTTGCACACAAAGTTATGGGCCTCCAAAGTTGCGAGAGTCCTAATTTTGAGAATTTCAAGATTCCCAACTTGGGAATCCCGGGACAAAATGACATTCGGGTGCTGGCCCTGTGGTCAAGCACAAAGAATATTATAAGGGGGAAGGTGGTGGCTTTTTTAAAGTTCGGGTCGTGGTGAGTCTTGTGAATTTGTGTTTGCCTATGGTTTGTCCGTGCACCAAAAATGCTCCAACTATGCACTAATCAACTTGTTGTTTGGTGCACATTGTGAATAATTGACTAGCTTGTCACTCGTCTTAGTCCACATCCTGGAGTTCTAATATGCCTCTTTACCTTTGAAGTGCAATGAGCCAAGGAGTGTGTCGCAACCCCACTTTGGCCAAGTGTGGGGGTGAAGCCGAACAACACTCCCAAAGTTGGGGATTTGGAGTCCTCCAGGACACCCGAATGTTTAGAGCTCGACAAAAAGGCCCAAAACACCTCGCATTGAAGTGTTCTTGGTGTCATTGGAAAGGTCTTGAAGCGTAGATATCGAAAATGGCCTTGCATTGGTCATTTGGACATCTACAGCCCAAGTTATGGGCAAAAGAAGGGTCGGGAGTCAAACTGGCAGTTTGACTCCCAACCACTAAAAGTCGGGAATCGACCTCTTCCCGACCTCCGAATGCAGAGTGCGAGATGTCGTTGGAAAGATCTCGACAAGGGCTACAACTTTGGTTTAGACCTCGTCGCGATCAGACTTGGCAGGAGGGAGTTATGAGCTCCCAAAGTCCCGGGACTCCAACTTGGGAGTCCCGGGAAAAAGAGCCATTTGGATGTAGCCCCCACGGAGCGTTGCAGAGAATACTATATGGGGAAGGTGGTGGCTTCCCCCGAGTCCGGGCCGTGGTGAGTCTTGTGGTCCAAAGTGCCCGTGGCTTGTCCCAACACCCAAGGGTGTCTCGGAATGTGAACTAACCACTTTGTGGTTTGTTTTGGA
>Ga0209208_10010490_pt1 | contig 12007 bp, 12 predicted proteins | sample S1TSphfallax_3_FD_187694 | JGI IMG/M metagenome (GOLD analysis project Ga0209208, IMG submission 187694) | Host-associated microbial communities from peat moss isolated from Minnesota, USA - S1T2_Fd - Sphagnum fallax MG (SPAdes) (version 2) | ecosystem: Host-associated > Plants > Peat moss >...
AGTGATGAAAGAAATCGAGAAAATCCATGTTTGCAAACTCAAGAAAGTAGAGTTCCAAAAAGTGATGAAAAAAAGTTAAACAAATTTTGGAATTATTGCATTCCCAAAGGAAAAATCTAAGGCCTCATAATAGGAATGGCTTATGTTGGTCATTTTTTTGTGTGAAATGACAACGCAAAAATGATATTTGATGCACCTCAAATCATGCATTATATGTTGTGTTATTTCAAGCTTATGTTTTTATTTAAGTAAAGGAAAAAATTAAAGAAAAGTTTAATATATTATTATAAAACAAGTGGACCAACATGTTTGAAAATACATGTTGATGCAAATCATTTAGAAATTTTGAGAAATTTTGAAGAGGAAATCAACTCCATATTTAGAGGAAATTTAGATAAGCAACTTGCTAAATAAGGGGGCAAATATATCGAGTTCGTCCATTTCTAATTTTTTTGCCTTAAAAAAGCTTTTCAAAAAGGACAATGTGGAATACTCAAAAAATTTGGAAAATCTTGCACTTTTGGTTATAAAAAGCCATTTGCTCTTGCAATTTGTGGAAAGTGTATGGCTAAAGCATTTGATCTTGCATTTGTCCTAAAATCTAATTCCCTTCACAATAGTTTTTTTCACACAATGTTCTACTTGGCCTAATGAAGAAAACCACGCAAACATATGTTTTGCTTCTCCTTGAAAAGTGTCATTCTACCACTACCGGTTTAAATCTCTAAATGTCCAAGGGTGTTCGTGATGTTTTTGCCCTTGTTATAATTTTTTGGGGATCTAATTGGAAGCCAAAGCATGTAACTTTTGGTTTATTTGAATATTTTAAGACTATATGACAAGCATTGGGGAAAAAAATTGATTGATATTTTGGATGAATACAGTTTGAAAAATAAGATTATAACAGGTTCAAATTTGAACACAACGACAAGTGTTATTAAATCTATTTTGAAATGTGAAGTTCTAGGCTTGGAGGAGAGCTTACAAGGAACATGTTTTGGGCATGATTCCTCCAAACTTGCCACTATACCATTATTGATGAAAAAGTTTGTAAGGGCTTTATGTGTGTTTCCATAAACTCTACCCAAGTAGATTTATAGAAAATGCATCACTTGGTCAAACAAATATAATAAAGGCTAGCAAGAATGGAACAAAGTTTGCATTGAAATTGGTTTGAAGCCAAGAAAATTGACCATTGTACTGAAAATTATGTTTGTTTTGTTTTAAAACTTGGGTTTTTGTCTAAGTTTTTTGTTTATGAAATTTGTATATTGTTTTGTTGATATCACAAGTTTGAAGTAAGATCATATTGTTCCAAGAAGCATTGCAATTCAGGGCAACAATTGTTTTATGTTATAGTTGTTAAATATCAACAAGGATTACAAGTCATGTGCCTTCACCTCTAACTTGCGATGTTTTTCAAATTTTTGTTAATATTCTTTCTCCAATTGTGAATGCTTTTGTGTTTAACCAATCTTGTGGGCATTGATTATTTTCTAATATCTTGCATGCAATAATTACCATGGCCTTGAAACTAAAAGAAGAATTTGGAATTGCACCTTCTATGACTATTTGATGGAAGATGATATGATATGGCTTTAAAGTTGTCTATGTTTGCTTCCAATATCACAAAGCAAGTATGTGATTGTTGAGATGGTTTTATTTTATTCCTAAAAAACTTTGAAGAAAAGAAAGCTTGTATCATGTTATTTTTAATGTTAGACCAAAGATTTAAGAGTCTTAGGTTGGTTTCTTCTTTTATTGGTCAAGAACAAGTTGTTTTATGTTGAAAGATTATGGTAGATGGTTCTTGTTCCCAATGTTATTGAAATGTCACCATGTACTTCACCTTGTGTTAGAATCTAAAATTGTAACAAATTAATCAATTGAATGATGAAGATTCTTGTCTCAACATTTTTAAAATAATTACTAAGATTAGTGAATCAGCCAAAAAGTTTGTGAATAAGGAATTACAAATGTTCCAAAGGTACTAAGTTTATGCAAAGGACATTAAATGTTTTCTAAAGGAGTGGGGTAAACATGAGTCCTTGTTTCTAATTGTTGTTTTCCTTGTTTGTTAAATCTTTGGGATTATGGGATCTAGAATTGAAATTGAAAGAAAATTTTCCTTAACTAAAAGAATTTGAGGACATGTAAACTACAAAGAGGAAAAATTTAAATAAGTTAGTATTATTTATAAACAAGAATTAGCAAAATGATCTTGAGGTGGGTTATTATTTGCCTTGTACCTTGATAGAGTTGATTGAAATTATGTAGCTTTAGAGGAATTAAAGAAATATCCACCCAACATTGGTCACTTCACAAAATGTTCACAAAATGAAATGCCTTGTGCCAAACTTATTACAAGCTCATGATGAACTAGAGTTCTCCTTTAGATGACTATTTAATATAAGGGGAAGGCCTACCCTAATTTGAAGGTTGTAGGCCCTATGGTATAAATTGTAGACCCAAAAATTAGGGGACGGTTTTTACAACCTTTGCTAACATAAAATACAAAAGGTTTCCATGTGAATTGGGGAAGGTTTGTTCAAATGACAAAAACATCTTCTGGTTGGGGAGGTGCTTTCAAACACAAAAAGAGAAAAAACCTTTGAATGTTTTATGTTTCCAATCTAACCCTATGGGGTTAAGGTTGAGGTGAAGTAATGCTTGCACTAATACCTTCACTTCCTTTAATGAAAACTCTTGAAAACTAAAAACTGTTAAATTTAGATTTTAAAACCTTGATTTAATTTAAAGATGGGATATATATATATATATAGACACACATCATCATCATTTTACTTGAATGTAATCAATTTTTTATTTTCTACTTTTAACAAAATTATAAAAACTAAAAGATGTTATATTGTAAATGAATGGTACTTTTAATGATAACATTATCATTGGTATTGCACAACATAATGGTCTTAATTTTTGTGGGTTCCCTCTTTTAAAAATGTTTATAAACAACAAAAAAACACATTGAAGGTTTTTATTATGGTACCAAATGTAGGTGTTACATCACCCAAGACTAAAGTTTAATGTTTACAAAATGTAGGTGTGGACAAATTGGGCAACTTGTGTTGTTTTATAAACCCATTTATATGATAGCTAATAATTGCATTAGAAGTGTGAGAATGAATTTAATCATAAATATAATTTTCTATAGAGAATTGGTTGAAATATTAATTAATAATTTTTTTTTAATTGTTGAATAATCAATTAAAAAATCCCAACGACTCCAAAAAGAAAAATGAATCATACCTAGAATGAATAAAGTCTTGAAGTTCATGAATATGTCATCTATTGTGATATACACCCATAGTTCATGGCACATGCCCTTGCGATTAGGCCAAGCCAAAATGGCAAAGAACACAAGTAGGTAAAAAAATTCATTACAGTCAATGACTTGAAGTAGCATGCACCAAGGGACCCAAAGACTTTTTCTTTCGAAGGAAGGTGAGGCTGTTGGATTTTTTTGTTCCCATGAAATTCCCAATGTGTTCCCATCAAAGTTCCCAAGGGGTTCCTAACATGTTCCCAATAGCTCATCACTTTATCCCATATCCTTTGCCCTAAGTTTTATTCTAGTAACCTATATAAATAATCCAAAGGAGGATATTACAACATATTTATTTTGGGATTGTCCATTTAGCTTGATTATTAATATTTTGTGATGGGCCAATCAAAGATGCCCATCACAACAGATAAAAAAATTGAACTTTGGTGGTCCCCACAATTAAGTAATATGAATCACTATTAAAGGTGAAAAATATGTAAAAACTATGATAGTAGGAAGAAGATGACTACAAGAGATGATGGTAGGAATTGATTGCAAAACACAATGGTAGGAGATGATAGTAAAAACTAATTGTAGAAATGACAACAAGAGTTGATTGTAAAAGTTAACAATAATAGTTGACCACCAAAATCTGTTATTTATTTTTAGTACCAAAAATCTAAAAATAAAATGCAAAATACTAGTTAGGATTTTTAACTATAAATAATATTTAATTTTGCTAACTTTAGAGTAATTCCAGGAGATTGGTTATTTTGAGTAAAATCATATATAATTTTGGTTTAGATTTTCATTGTTAACTTTGATGTACTTTAAGTGTGGTATGATGTTGCTTTGATGAAGCTTGTTTTTCTGTGGTATTCCATGTTGGAGGAATACAACTTTATGCTTCTTGTTAATTACTCTATCTCCAATACATAATTTTCTTTTCTTTTGAAAAGTTATATTTGTTTCACAAGCTTAAATGTTCAAGATTTGTGGTTTAATTCCAAGCTTATTCCACATTCAATCATTTTAAGAAATCAATCTATTTGTAACTTTTTTGCATAATTTCTTGCATGCCATAAATGTTTTTCATTCCAAAGTTGCAAAAAATGCATTTCACTTGCTCCTATTTTCTTTGTTTCCAAACCCAAAATATTACCATGTGGTTCTAATGTGTGGCAAACACACCATGAATACAAAACCATGATTTCTAGTTTAGTGGGTTTTATTTTGATATTTTTTGTTGGAGTTAATTGTCTTTATTAGAAAAGTGATATTTCAAAGTTGAGCTTGTTTTCATTGTTTCCTTTGTTTTCTCACGTCATTAAAATAATCATAAACCAAAATTAAAAGTGTTTTATCTGTTTTGTTTAAGTTGTTATTGTTGTATTCTAACCAAGAACATGGAAAAGAAATTGGAAACTTCTCAGGATCTTGTTTCGAACCCTACCAAAATCAAAGCTTTTTGGTACCATGAAATTTAATTACCCAATCCATGTGCTTAGGAGAATGAAAATTTTCGATTCAAAAAAATGATTAAAAGAATTAGGGAAATTTTTAAATAAGGAAACTTTAGATGGTGAACATAGTGTTCTTTCTTCAAGAATGAATCTCATGGGTGAGGAAGAATTTCACCATTCTAGTAACTCCAATTTTCAATGTAAGAGGTATTTCTCCATATATTTCACCACTGTGCTCTTTTTGTCATGGGATTGGACATGTCATACAAAACTACCCCTATAAAGCTAGCCAAATTCTAGCCACCAACTTTATGCCTAACTTTGTTCCAAGTTCCTTTTCAAATAATTATACAACCTATGTCAACAAATAGTCTATCACCTACAACACCAAAATTTATTGGAACTATTTTTCCTTTACCAATTATTTTCATAGTACCGCAAGTCATTATTGAAATATCAATTGATAGACATTTAGTAGTAGCTTTTATTATAAATATATTTCCTAACCCAACATCATATTTTCCATCTTATGGTCCAAATTTTGCAACATTAAGAGGAATTCCTACATTATGGTCCATGATGGGCAACCTTTATTTTGGAGGATATTTTAATTCAATATACCTTGGGTCACCTCCATCATTGATTATTTCTACAATTCTAATAACTATTCTTGAACAAGAATAATTGGAGGTGGCAATGAATAACCATTGGATGATGATCGATCTTTTTTGGATGAAAGGAAAGAAACAACAATGGGGCTTTTGAAGGAAACATCCAACCCACTTGGCAACCCATCTACCAAAAATCAAAGACCACCTCCTAGACCACCTAGGGATACCATACCCCCTAGAAGTAGCAGTGGACCTCTTAGGGGAAGAGGACTTTTAGGTAGTGACAATGGACCTCGTAACAATGGTAGTGGACTCCTTGGAAGGGGAGGGCCTCCCAAGGGAAGAAGTGTACCCACAACAAGATCTTGGATGGGATCTTCATGGAACCAATGGTATCCAAAACCTACTACTATTGCCCCAAAAGCCACTCCTACCAAAAGGTCTTTACCATACCCCATCTACACTTTTAGAATGGACCTTCATGTTCATGCTAATTTCTTAAGAAAGCCATATAAACTAATGGAAAGAACAAAAAATTGACATAGTGAAATTTTTTTGTTTCCCTTTGAGGGATGCAATTTCAAAATGGGGGAAAAGTTATGCAATTTCATAACTTTGCAATTTTGACAAGTTGGATGTAATTTTTTGCAAGAAGTATATGATTGTTGAAACTAATGAATAGGTCTATATGGAACTATTAATGTTCAAAAAAAATTGTTAAGATTTTTTGTACATGAACTTTGATTATTGGACTTTAATAGCTATTAGATTTACTACCAAAAAATGATTATCGAATTTTCACAACCAAAATTGATTACTAGACTTATGTTATTGAAATTTGCTGCTTATTTTTAATATTGAAAAACTAATGATTAGATGCAACTACCAGTTAGGATTTTCTAGATTCTTGATAAGATTGGTTCTTCTATTAGTTTTGTGGAGATTTTAAGAAATCCATTATTTTCCATAGGATCATTATTTTAATTTGGACATAAATTTGCATTTTTTGTTTAATGCACTTAGAGGTTGAATTTTGAATAAGTTCGGTAGAATTAGTGTATTGTACTTCAATGTGTTGTAATTTAAGTTTTTGTATTCTTGAAATTGTCTTTCCCATTACAAATTTTTGTTTGCATTTTGAAGTTGTATTTGTTTCATAAATTTAAGTACTATCATTTTTCTTTCTAAGATTTGTTACTTTGAGTATTTGTAAGAATTTTGTAGTCTATTTGTAATACTACTTTTAGAAATTTTATGATTATATGTCATTTTAAAGTTGCAAAAGTGTATTTTGATTTCTTTTTGTTATTACTTTTATTTTTCAAGCCTACAATAGTACCAAGTGGATTTGTACAAATGAGCCAATATCATCATCAACATGTTAACCTTTCTGCAATTCTTGCTACATATCCCTATGTGATGCCACTTTAGTGGCATGTTATTCATGGAAAGTTGTGTTTATTGAATAATATGAATATTGAAAAATCTAAAACGAATCATAAAAATCTTCCAATATCAAGGTTGAACAAAAGATGTTTAAACAACTTCATTAATGTGAAAACATGGGAGATGTTAATGACTATTGAAATCTTGTTTGAACCTCTTGCTAAACCAAAAAAGTCAATTGATTCCAAAAAATACACGTCAATTGCGGCTACTGGCACAAAACTAGTAAATACTTGGATAGGTTCCACTTGGAAGCTAAATAATCCCAACAATAAGTTAAAGGAAAAGAAAAACATTTTGTTAAATGAAATGTATGCCCAACAATCCAAGGGAACCAATAATTAATCAAATAAACAAGGTAATTGGAACCAATGCAATATGGGTGGTCCAACCATTTATCATTGTTTAATTTGTGGATCACTTGATCACAAGATTTATGATTTTCCACATAAGCATGTAACACATGAGATTTTCAAAGACAAAATATCAACTACAAAGCCCAAGAAAGAAGATGTTGTTGTCAACATGGTCCTGACAAATTTAACCACCAAAAGCAAGGTAGTGAAAACCACCCAATTGGTTTTCAATGATAAAAATCCACACAAAATATAAATTGTACCTCATTGGGACAAGGATGAAAAGCTTCGAAAATCCTTTGAAACTATCTTTCAAAAGATATAAAAGAAGGAGCCTTCCTTGCAAATGAAATAGGAAAACCTTAAAAAACTACCTTATCAAAAACTACTACAAGAGATGTTACATAAGATGTTGCAAAAAATGTTGGAATTGTAGGAAGTGTTGAAACTACTAAAAAAGGAGCTATTGAAAATATTAGAGCTACATGAAATGCTATAATTATTGAAAATGTTGGAGCTTTAAAAATTTGCACTAGTGGAATTTTAATACACCCAAAAACTTCCATTACAAGAAATCTTCCAAAACCTATTCCAAACTTCAAACAATATGTTATTGTTAAACTATCACTTGTTAAGAAGCCTCTAACTTTTACAAAACCTACTCCCAAAGTAGGTTCAATAGCCATTAATCCTCACATGGTAGTAATCCAAGTACATGTGGGCAAACAATTAATGGATGACATGTTATTGGAAAGAGAATTTAAAGTGAACATAATCACTAAGGACTTAAGGAAGAAATTAGGGTTACTTGTCCCTAAGCCAACTCCTTACATTCTCAAGATGGCATATCAAACCTTAACAAAGTTGATAGGGTTGATTAAAGAACCTAAAAATCCACATTCATGGTTTTGCTTACATTGTTACTTTTATAATAATGAACAATAGTGTACTAGATGTTAGTTATTCCATGTTATTAGGACATCCATGGTTGCCTAATGCTAAGGTTAACCATGATCAAATAACAATCTGATCACCATCAATAACAATGGGGTCGAATGCGCATTATAGCCATCACCAAACATTTGGACAATAATACCAAGTGACCAAAAGTGTTTCTTTGCTATGACTTTGTCAATTGAATCACTAATGAAGAAGAGAATGTTTTCTTACAAAAAAACCTAAATTCGTTCACAATTGGGACCATTACACTACAAAAATTAGAAATTTTGATTGCCATTTCAACAAATTTGGAATTTGGTAATGATGATTTCACTTTTGAACTTCTTCATACACTTAATAAAATTTCAATAAATTTAATTCCTATTCAAATTAAGGTACATGATTAAAAAATTATTAGGTGGACACTACTGGAAAAAGTCCAAGTTAAAAACCTTAATTTGGGGATTGAAATAGAACTACATATGGTGAAAATTAATGTAAATTTGGATTTCCAAAAAACTTAAAGTGCAAAGTCGTTACTAAGGTAGTACAAAAACATTTTTGCATAGACCTTTATAGATTTGAAGGGGATATCACCACATATAGCTTAACATCATCAAGCTAGGTATTAAATGAATCCCAATTATGTAACAATGGTGAAACATGATTTAGATAAATTACTTGCTACATGATTCATAACCCTAATAGAGGAAGCCACTTGGCTTTCCCCTATTGTCATAATGTCAGAAAAAAAAAAAAGTTGAAGATTTGTGTAGACTTTCAAAAACTCAATGTAGCTACCAAAAAGAATCAATATCATTTACCCCTCACTAAGGAGGTTTTGGAGATGCTAACTAACTTGAAGGATATTCCTTTTTGGATTGATTTTTTTATTATCACCAAATCATGATAGCCTTAGAAGACAAGAACAAAATAACTTTCATCATAGATTGGGGAACTTTTGTTTAACTTTGAAGTCTAATGTTCCACCTATGTACCAATGAATAGTCTATTTGGTTTTTAAAAAGTATCTTGGAATGTTCATGAGTTTTTAGACAATTTCAACATGTTCAATGACTAAAAACACATTTGAGCAAACTTTGGTTGTGTTTTGACAAGTCTAAACAATTCCCTAACCTTTAAGAAATGCATGTTTTTAGTTTATTCAAGGGTGATATTAAAGTACATTATATTCAAGGCTTAGGCAATTTACCAAATCCTAAAAAGTTCAACAATTGTCAAAAGCCACCTTTACAATTTCCCAAGGGCATACAAATTTTCAACGATATGGGGTTGCAATCATATTAACATGTACCAAAAGCAATCATAACCATTGCTTCATTTTTTGAACTTTGGATTGTAATAATAATAATAATAATAGATTTTTTATATAAAATGTTATTGTGAATACATTATGTACATATCATAAAAATTTGGAATCAATCCAATGAATGAAAAATATGTATAAAAACTTTTAACCTCTAGTAACCACTACTTAAAAGTGGCATAAAAGCCATTTAAAAGCAATTTTGACACTAAAAGCACAAATTGAAAATATTTTTTAGTGACATATTTTGGGAGTTTTTTAGTATACACATTAACATAATAATATTAAGAATTTTTTCTTTAAATTAATGTTTTTTAAAGACATTTTAAAATATTATACTTGAATATTTTAAGAATAAAGCAATGGTTAGGGGGGCACATGTGGCGGTTGGACCCATGGTTCAATTTTACTAATGTTTTTATCTAGGACTTTGTTTTCATCATGGCCCCAATTACCAAGCTATTGAGAAAAGTTGATAGAATGTCAAGTAGCATGGGACACCATAAAGAGGAGGTACATGGATGCCATGATTTTGATTGCTCCAAGGTGGGATCTATGATTCCATGCACAAATAGATGCCTTTAACCTAGAAGTGGGAGTTATGTTAGCCTAAAATTGTATCAAAATATGTGATCATCCCATTGCTTATGCACTTTATTTTCTCAACAATGCAAAGAAAAACTACACCGCTATTGAAAGGGAGGCATTGGTTGTGGTTCAACATTACCTATTGGGCAACAAGTTTTCTTTTTATGTGGATCACATGGTTTTATTGTATCAACTAAAAAAACCACATTTCTAAAAGGATAACTAAATGGTTACTCCTCTTTTTAAAATATGATTTTTGATAGTTTACAAACCTTCACACTCATTAAGTTGTAGATGTTCCTCAAGGCTACCAAATGTTATCAAAAGTACAAGTGTAACACGAAATTAAGTCACCACACCAGTGTGAACACTTCTTGATCTTGGAAGTTAAGTTTGCTTTATTAGCCGTTTCTTTTTGTGGCGGCTGTCTCTCCATTACTACTGCATGGGAGTGCATGGGAAATCTCTCTCTGGGTGTGTGTGAGATGTTGTACAGGAAGGAATGAATGGCGACTACTACTGAATGAGCATGGAGGCTGATCACGCGTGGTTGAGGCAGCGCCGAAGTATGGTAAGGAAGGGAGCTGCAATTATGAGCTAAGGCAGTTTGGAACGACGGCGGCTGAGGAGCTGGAAATTCAAAGCTAGGGAGAAGGTTTTTGAGCGGCATATTTTTTGTAGTTGCGCATGGAGTTTCTGAGGAGGTTCAAATTTTTTAAAGAGCATGCTGTTGAGGTCGGACTAGTGTAGATTGTACTAGACAACCTTAGAGATGTGTAGATAGAGGAGGAGATCTGCTGGTTGATAGAAGTTTGGCTGGTTACAGACTTTTTCATTGTGCCAGTAGCTCAGCCAAATACCAGTGTTCGCTCTAAAAGTACTAGCAGAACGAATGATAGAATGAGATTCAGTCCCTGAAGTCTGTTGATTATGTATGCATGAGATCTAGTTTTCTGGGTAGCTCTGGTAGGACTGCAATCAGCTGACTCTGTGTCAAGGTTTTTTGTATGTAGTTAGACTTGCAAAATCACAAGTCTCTAGTCGAGAAGAGTGATGTGAGGTTGTTTTTGTTGCATTCTGTTGAGGAAGCAGAGTGGAGGTTCAATGAACAGGAGAACACTGAAAGCTTTTCTGGTCTGAGAGTCATTGCTTTGTCAAATGTCTGATCTGTAATGAGTACACTGGAGACCGGTGGCATGTTGCCTCGGGACATTTTGTAAATAAAAATGCAGATTGTTGAATATTTTTTATTAGAGTTGTCATTGATCTTCGGGTACAAGCTGGGTATGGGCAAAGGTTCGTGGGTATATGCAGATTCGGTCCTGTGTGAAGACTGAAAAGGAAGGATCAGTAGTTACGATTCTGTTCCAGTGCTTCAGAAACTGGATTTCTGTGTGGATCTGTCAACTAGTCAAGGTGTCTGTTTGGTTTCGCGCCTTCTCCTTTTTTGGTTACACTTGATCTTCATGTGTGTAAAAATACAGATTTTCAAAACATTAGGCGTTTTATCCAAATACATAGTTATTGATACACTAATTTCAAGAAGAAGTGGATATTTAGAACATTGTAGCAATACTAAGTTGCTAGACATCCCACTTACACCTCAAAGCACTAGATTGAATTTAAAACAATATTTATGCATAACACGTATGAAAAAATTCTAATTCAAAGTGTAGGGTGATAATGGAAATATCTTATGCATAAGCCCACCAACAATGCATGAACAACTTCACAATTGGAAGCCCAATGCTAATGTTTGTTTTTAGGGCTATGCAAATATGAATGTTGCCTCCCCTTTCCCTTTTTGTCTCTTTTAACTGTTGCTAACCTAGTTTTGAAAACAATGACCTCCCCAAGTATGTTAATATTGTAACCTTAGGATAGGTTCAACATTAAATAATTCTCAAAAACCTTAAATGATTTTTTTTGAAAAAAAATGTTGAAGTTTTGAAAAATGTGATAAATGCAACTCAAAAGTGATGGAAAATATGGAA
>Ga0209208_10010491_pt1 | contig 12007 bp, 4 predicted proteins | sample S1TSphfallax_3_FD_187694 | JGI IMG/M metagenome (GOLD analysis project Ga0209208, IMG submission 187694) | Host-associated microbial communities from peat moss isolated from Minnesota, USA - S1T2_Fd - Sphagnum fallax MG (SPAdes) (version 2) | ecosystem: Host-associated > Plants > Peat moss >...
ACTCCTTTTGCCTACATCTGCTTGTGCATCTTTGCTTCTATGAGTAGAGGTCTCTTGAGGCTGCAACAACCCTTTCACATCTGTTTCCCTGCAATGATCAACTTTGGTTTGTGATAATCTCTTCTCGTGTAAAGCAGCACTCCTTTTGACTACATCTGCTTGTGCATCTTTGCTTCTATGAGTGCAGGTCTCTTGAGGCTGCAACAACCCTTTCACATCTGCTTCCCTGCAATGATCAACTTTGGTCTGTGATAATCTCTTCTCGTGTAAAGCAGCACTCCTTTTGCCTACATCTGCTTGTGCATCTTTGCTTCTATGAGCGGAGGTCTCTTGAGGCTGCAACAACCGTGTCACACCTGCTTCCCTGCAACGATCAACTTTGGTTTGTGATAATCTCTTCTCGTGTAAAGCAGCACTCCTTTTGCCTACATCTGCTTGTGTATCTTTGCTTCTATGAGTGCAGGTCTCTTGAGGCTGCAACAACCGTGTCACATCTGCTTCCCCACAACAATCAACTTTGGTTTGTGATAATCTCTTCTCCTGTAAAGCAGCATTACTTTCTCCTACATCTGCTTGTGCATCTTTGCTCCTATGACACCGAAAACTCCTTTTGCTCAGAGCATTTGATCTCACTGATCGTCCACTCCGAGGCACAGGACAAGGACTCTGACTGAAAGGACAGGGGAATGGCAATGAAAACTTAGTCTGCACTGTTGTAATATCATGATTGCAAGCTGCAGACAACTCCACACAATTGTCTGTGGTATCAGAGACCTCCAAATCTTGTCTTGCCAATGTTTTCTTGCTTGTCAACTCAAACAGACTCCTAACTTTGGGAGATTCATCCTTCTGTGAAAGGCTCAGAGTACTTGAATCCAGCAGTGGACCATTTCCAGAACTAGACGACTCAGTCCTGTCCTTGGTATCTTTAGGCGATGTGGCAGTTGCACAAGAATTTGACTTTAACCTCTTGTGGGATACTTCTTCCACTTCAGCTTCAGAAACTTGCTTCAACACTGCCCTATATTGAGGATCTATCCGTTCAGCACGCCGTTTCAGTATGTTGCTTAGAGATAGTATTCGTCTATTCCGGGGATTAGGAGATTCAATCCCTCCTCTTATACTTCGAATCTTTTTGGTCACACTACTCCCTGCTGCTTTTGGTGGTGAGACAGGTCTGCTCACTGCAGTTGGAGATCCTGACCTCCTCTTCTCGAGGAATCCCTTCTGACTGTTGATGTTGCCATTGGTCACAATACTCCCCGCTGCTTTTGGTGGTGAGACAGGTCTGCTCACTGCAATTGGAGATCCTGAACTCCTCTTCTCAAGGATTCCTTTTTGACTGCCAATGTTGCCATTGGTCACAATACTCCCCAATGCTTTTGGTGGTGAGACAGGTCTGCTCACTGCAATTGGAGATCCTGAACTCCTCTTCTCAAGGATTCCTTTTTGACTGCCAATGTTGCCATTGGTCACAATACTCCCCAATGCTTTTGGTGGTGAGACAGGTCTGCTCACTGCAATTGGAGATCCTGACCTCCTCTTCTCAAGGATTCCTTTTTGACTACCAATGCTGCCTTTGGTCACAATACTACCTGCTGCTTTTGGTGGTGAGACAGGTCTGCTCACTGCAATTGGAGATCCTGAACTCCTCTTCTCAAGGATTCCTTTTTGACTACCAATGCTGCCTTTGGTCACAATACTACCTGCTGCTTTTGGTGATGAGACGGGTCTGCTAACTGCAATTGGAGATCCTGAACTCCTCTTCTCAAGGAATCCTTTCTGACTGCCAATGTTGCCTTTGGTCACAATGCTCCCCGCTGCTTTTGGTGATGAGATGGGTTTGCTAACTGCAATTGGAGATCCTGAACCCGTCTTCTCAAGGAATCCTTTTTGACTGCCAATGTTTCCTTTGGTCTCAATGCTCCCCGCTGCTTTTGGTGGTGAGATGGCTCTGCTCACTGCAAGTGGAGATTCTGACCTCCTCTTCTCAAGGAATCCTTTTTGACTGCCAATGCTGCCTTTGGTCTCAATACTCCCTGCTGCTTTTGATGGTGAGATGGCTCTGCTCACTGCAAGTGGAGATTCTGACCTCCTCTTCTCAAGGAATCCTTTCGGACTGCTGCTGTTATGTACAAATGGGCCTTCTCCTAATTTTTTCCTCTCCACACTGGAGAGAAGATCATCAGATCCATCAACTGCAGACTCCATTAGAGCTTCAGAAAGGTCACATGTGGTGTGGATGGGTCCTGTGGCTTCCTCATGAGATATTTGTTGGGGTACTTGAATTATAAGTGTTCTGTTCTTTCTCTCTGGTGTAGGACCTTCTTCCTCAGCAGTCCTAATTGTCTCCTCAGTTCCTTTTACTTCAGCTACTGAAACACAGGAAGGACTGCAATTGCCAACAAGAACTCTTTGACAGTTGAATCTTTTCTCCTTTCCAGCAGTCGATTCACACAAATTTTTCGCTTCTTCGGCAGAAACCTCAGGTAGCACATTTACCCTCTGATTTTCATCTCCTAGATCAGCATCCTGTACCCGGTGGGTCTGTTCTACACTGTAGTCACAAGATATGGAGGTCTTCCTTTTCTTAAACTCACCTGCATCTCCATCAGAACCCACCCGCTTCCATTTCAAGTTGACTTGCCGTTTCTGCTCTAAGTTTTGTATTTTTGATTTGTCATTCTTCTCTTCTGCCTCCTTCACACTTTGCTGTTTTTCTCTGCTGCTTGATGCATCAGTCTTTATCACCAGCTTCTTTGCTACATTGCTGGATGAGGGGCACTGTAAGGATGATGGTGATTCTGGTTTGGTGAGATCCCCTGCTCTAGAGACAGGGTTGATTCCTGCTCCCATTTTATCACTGTCAGAGGAATGTGACTTGTGTGTTGCAGAGGCCTTGTCACAAACACCATTCTGTCCAAGTGGCTTACTTAGGAATTGCCCCTGAAATGCCCTGTCTTCCTCATCATTGCCCTGCCCTTCATCAGAGAGCCCACTCATGACATTCTCTGAGCTCTTGGAGCAAGTTTCAGAGCATTCATTAGGCTCTCTTCTGCTGTCGGCCCCTGCTACTGTGCCCTTTGCAGCATTTTCTGATAACACATCATCGCTCAATTCCTTCCATGTCCTGTTAGCCACTTTTGAAAACAGCGGTTGGCCATGAGAATCCCTGGATGTTTCTCCATTCCCAGATTTCACTGGTACAATGGCAGTTCTGTGCTCCAACAATTCTGATTGTTGTTTCTCAGAAGAGGGACACTTCGGAACATCACCAATCTCAATATCCTTGTCAGCAGTTTTTGTGCTTATCCCCCGGCATCCTTTCTCTTTCAAGCAGATTTGCCCTGCAATCCTGTAACAAGCAAAGCAGATCATCAAAATCATTAAGTTCCTTTTTTGAGACTACACCATGCCATCAGCTTGAAGTAAGAACATACTGCTGATGGAGAACTTCCAAGTCAAATTGCTAAAAAACGAAGTCACCATACAGCATCAATCATGACATCAGCCACAACTAGACACTTTTATCCATGTGCGACACCTCACACCACATCTTACAACTTTATCAGCTGCATTGACAACAAAATCCAAGAGACACATACCAAATGCTGCTTGCAGAAATCTGCATTCTTTCAGGATACAAATAAAGCAGAATTTAGAGGCAAAAGCAATCTACTTCAAGTCTGGACTGAGCATGATATATCACCTTGTCACAGCTTGTGCTCTTGGAGTTGAACTGGACTTTTGGCACTTAAAGCAATTGCATCGGATGTCCTCCACCTCCATCATAGATGGTTCACCTCCTGACAAAGGTTTGTGCCCTTGTCCACAGCTATATTCACCCATGTGATTTGTTTCTGCCAAAGAGGACACAGGATGTGAGGCATACAATTATCAGCACATCATAGACAGAGATCATACTCAAAAGAATCACATCGTGCAAATGACCATTCTGTCCAAGAGACATTAGTCCATGTTACCCAATACAAAAGCATAACTCTTACACAATTTGTAACAGATCAGACATGAGATTCTGATCATCTTCATCAATATCTGGCATGAGAATCAACAAACAAAGGATATAAGAGAAGTGTAAATGCACCTGCATGAGGTTGGGGATCACAGTCTACACCATTTGCTTTGCCATCACTTCTACCACACTGACTGTCACTGAGACCACTGGTGTTCTGCAAAGACACAACTTTCGGGCTCTTAGGTTTGAGGTCACTCTCCACGTTCAGAGGCTGCTGAATCCAATCCTGCTTGTTTATTATCACTTGCTGCTGTTGCTGGTGTTTCCTCCCATTGTCTCCCAAGCTTTCAGCCCTACTCTGCAACCCTTCACAGTCAGCATCACTTGCTTTGCCACCACTTCTACCACACTGACCATCGATGAGACCACTGTTCTGTACAAATGCAACTTTTGGGCTCTTGGAGTTGAGGTCACTCTCCACCTTCAGAGGCCTCTTAACCCAGTCCTGCTTGTTTGTTATCATTTGCAGCTTTTGTCGGTCTTTCCTCCCATTTTCTCCCAAACTTTCAGCCCTACTCTGCAACCCTTCACAGTCAGCAGCACTTTCTTTGCCATCACTTTGACCACACTGACCATTGCTCAGACCATTGTTCTGTACAAACGCAACTTTGGGGCTCTTGGGGTTGAGGTCACTCTCCACCTTCAGAGGCCTCTGAACCCAATCCTGCTTGTTTATTATCACTTGCTGCTGTTGTCGGTCTTTCCTCCCATTGTCTCCCAAGATTTCAGCCCTGCTCTGGAACCCTTCACAGTTAGCAGCGCTTTCTTTGCCATCACTTCTACCACACTGACCATCGCTGAGACCACTGTTCTGTACAGACACAACTCTGGGGCTCTTGGAGTTGAGGTCACTCTCCACCTTCAGAGGCCTCTGAACCCAATCCTGCTTGTTTATTATCACTTGCAGCTGTTGTCGGTCTTTCCTCCCATTGTCTCCCAAACTTTCAGCCCTACTCTGCAACCCTTCAAGATGAACAAGTGCAAGGTCTCTTCCTCTCACCTCTTCATTTGTAACACTATTCTTAAAATAAATCTTCTGCAGGTGCAGGTCATCAACCAAGGGTGGCTCCTGATTTCTGAGGAATACTGCACCGGTTGGAACTTGCTGAAGCTGTTTAGCACTTCCACTATATTGCAATCCTTTGGAGGAAGAGTCTGGATCTGCTTTGATGTCATTTCCTGTGGTAGATGAAGGAACTTGTGAGTGAATTAAGGACTTCATGTGGCAGTCACTTGGACCTGCAGGCATGACATTTCTCTTGCCAACCACAGAAGAGAAGTCCATTCCACTGGATCTATGCCTCATCGATGCCTGGATTGCTTTCTCCAGAAGCTCATTTCCTGCCCTGTTGTTTAGTTGTGCCAGTGCACCTAAACTTTGTGATTCAAGTGGCCTTCCATTTCCTACTGTCATACATTTCCTTAACTGATCTGCCTGCAATGCACACTGCATGACTGATTTATCAGTTCCAGCTTGCTCATAGAGGACTCTGTTTGCCACCTTGTTTGTCTGTTGATCACAACTCAAATTCTGGTTTGAATGATGCATGCTGGCATTGAGATTGGCAGCATGATACATGGGAACACTAACTAAGTGGCCGCCAGACTGCAGGAAAGCAGAAGTTATCCCACTTTGATGTGTTTGCCCGCCCAAGCCCTCCATGCAAGTAGATTGCATGTTGCCTATCCCTTCATACTGTGACTGATTTTTGCTGATTTTTAGCAGCTGCTCCCTTGCACACTCAAGATTGCCTGAAATTTTGGGAAGGCCACCAGCTAACAAGTTCTGCATATTTTGCTGTGTCTTCACATCCCATGCTGTCGCAGCACCATCAAAACATGATGGAAAAAAACCCTCTTAGTGTGCAGAAAGTAATCCTTCTGAAAGTGGCAGCACTCTAGGGTTACATGACAAAAAAAGGTAATGCTGTTCTACCAATGCCCTGTGTAATATGACACGCACATATACATGGGGCAATATGCATGGCAACCAAACCCGTATATGAGACCCCATCAAGTGATGATACGACATCCACATCGAATCAGATCAACAAGCAAGGGATATAACAAAGCTTTCATGTGACTTGTCTGCTGAGAACAACTAGGAGCTGAACTCGCCCAGATGCTAGAATCACCCAGACACATCACAGAGCACAGATTACAGACTTCAAGGACGAATGTTGCAGTCAGGACTCAAGAAGGTACCTCTTTGCATGATGTGCTCAGAAAACAAAGACTTCTGGTGCTCAATGGATGAAGCAGAGAGCATCGAGGATGATGATGATCCAGTTGGCTGTGTGTACTGAGAAGGTTGACCCAGCCTCAGCTCAACACTTGATGAAGTGTTATCTTTTTCCTTCAGCCGATTATCATTTCCATCATTCCAATTGTTCCGTGGATAATTCAGCTGTTTAATGTTGCTGCCTCCTGCTGATACCTGTTGCCCGGAAGACAGGTATTGGCGACCTCCATCGCTAATGAAAGTGTGGTACTCATTCATAGCAATTCGTGCTGACTTAGAGGTATTGTGGAGTGAGTTGAGACCACCAGCTGTAGCTTGATTCCTTGATAAACCCTGTTGTGCAGGATCTGGAATGAAATGGCCTGACTCGAACTCCACATATGTAGTGGCTGGTCTCAATTCTCTGCCCAGATTTTTTGACAGGTTCTCTTGCTGTTTGTGTAGAACACCTTGGCCACAACTCACTTGAGCCATAGAATGTTTTGAAGTGAAAGCTGTCTGTGAGCCATGCAACACTGAACTATTTCCAGCTGCAACACAGGTACCCCAGACATTTGTTTTGCTTTTTGCTGCAGATGGCTTTCCACCAGAGGAGGCATCAAAATCTTTACTTGAGCATTGGGTAATAGATGCGGGATTTGCCTTTCCTGCCTCCAGAGAATCCAAGTCAACCCAATCCCAACCTAAATGGTCTTCTGGCAACTTCACCTGCAACCCCTATCATGCTGCTTAGTATTACACAGAGGGTATTGGCCAGTGTAACCACTAGCCTGCGTACTAGGTTCTTTGCAAGTCTGGAAGGATGGGAAGACTCAGCAATGGGAAGACTCAAGCAAGTCACACCAAAGATGGGAAAACATAGAGGGAAAAAACAAAAAAGAAAAGAGATGCACGTTTGGAAGACATAACAGAATGTAACAGAATAAAGGGACAATGAAAGACCAGAAAGACAATAAAGGTCCAGAAACGAGTACCCCAGGGGCTTTAAAAGCTCCCCACTTACAAGACTCTATATAAAATCATTCAGAAGACTCCAAACACTGAAATTCCAAAAGGAAAGTTCCCCTCATTGAGCAAATCTCTAGTCCTCTTTAAGAGATTCTTTAGAGGGCAGAATTTGTTCTTCGAGGGACAAGAAGACTGAACATCTGAGAAATAAAGAAAAACCACAACAAAAATACTAATGCTGAGTATGACCAAAGCATTTAGACAGACAATATGCACTCAGCAAGGAGTTTGGAATGAGAAGGATCAGAATCTAGTCTGTAGACTGGGACTCTACATTAGAGGAAAAGAAATCATGGCTGAAAAGCTATTTAAGCCTTGTAAATATTGTTGTACTGACCCCATATTGATGGAAGAACAACTTTCTCCACTTCACCAAAGTATGGCCACCTTGCATAAACACAGCCTCACCCGGATTCCCTGTGTATATTCCTGCATGCTGCATCACCAAAGGAGGCAACCATGGCTTCAGCAATCACTAGAAAACAACATTGCATCATGCCACACTCTTACAGTGACTCAATCCTCAAGATGTTGAGGCCCACTCTCCAGTGAAATAAGATGGAGTGTTTGCCACACTATCAGTCACAAACACACCTTACTGACACATGTGAACAAAATAGGAGAGGTGTGTCCATGGCAACCATAGAGCATGGCCAAGTGATTAAAGCATCCCATGAGATTTTTAACTGCCACAGCCATGGAAGTAGATCCAAAGAGCATATTCAACTCCTATTCACTTGACTCTTATGAATCTGAGAGTACCTGTGTGAACTTTGTTACAGACATATGCACCTTATGGCACGTACAAACCACTCCCAAGCGGCCTGCACCTGTTAAGCAAAGCTCTCCACCTGCCATTCTACTCATGTTAGAACCTTTATCTGATATCTTTCATAAGAATAGAGAAATCTCCATTCTCACGATGAAGAAGAAACAGCAAGGTTAACACTTCCTCAGGAAGCCACAGAAAGAACCAACAAGGGGAGACAAAAAAACAAACAAAAAACGAAACACACACACAGGTATGAACAAAAGTGCCAGTCTCGCACCTGTTCAGGGACCAGCAACAGTAGTATGTATGATAGTGACTTAACTATCACAACTTCCCCACTGACTTCATCAGCTCCCTACAGTGGGTAAAGGCCGGTGACAAGCACCATCATACGAACTGAGTTTCTGCTGCAATTCCAGAAGCAACGGGAAGACTCAGCCATACTACTGGCTAGCAACAGACACCACAACAAAGACCAGACAAAGAAACAAAGAAAGACAGAAAGGGAGAAGAACAGGGAAAGACTACTAAGAACAAGTGGGCTTACAGGAAGCTCCCCACTTACATGACCCGAAGCAAAATCATTCTGAAAATGAACCTTTATCTGAGGTGGAAGTACGATAAGTGACAGCACCCAGACCTTGAAAGACATAGGATGACTGAAGCCTACCATCCAAAACTGGTGGCAAGTTTCTCACCCCTTAGACAAATGTGTGTGTTCTGCTTAAAGAGAATGGAGAGGTCACTGATACTTGAACTTTTGCCATACAAAAGACACTGAATGATGGATGGTATTCACATACAAGATTCTAGATCTGTTACACCTTTGCATGTCGAAAACAAAGGAGCTAACTAATAACATCAGATGAGTTTGAGAAATATGTGTAGAAGGGCCAGAAACACTCACTGAGAATTGATCCTGCAAAATTGGCACAGAACACCAGAGGCCGACCTGTTGGAGCTGGATTCGAAGCTGGCTGAGGATGATTGGCACGAGCAGATGGCAAATTCGAAGTGGTTTGAGGAATTTGCTGCAAAGCAGAGTTCCCAACAAGCATTGGTAACGATGTCACCATGCTCTGAATCTGTTGCTGCCGACTCACAGTCTCTGTGAGCCACTGAGGAGGGGGGTTTTGTTGGCTTGTACGCACCCGCTGCTCATGTGGTTGATCAAAAATAATGCTTCTCTTTAAAACATCTGGAAGAGGTCCAAAGCCAAAGCTTGCATTCTCATGTGCTCCTGTAACCAACCTGTCACTAGTTGAAACACTCAGCTCCTGTACTTGTCCACACTGAGATGCATGTGCTGTGACCCCACTCGAGCTTCTGCTCCCGCCAGACAGTGGACTTCCTGACTGAAGACTTGATGGAGTAATTGCAGGCCAAGCCAGCAAACCTTCTGGAGTGGTAGAGTTCACTGTGGAGAGCTGAGGACAGGAGGGAATGCCAGTTGATTGGGAGGTAACCGATGGTGGGTAACTCGGTAGACCCACATGCTGTTGTTTCCCTGACACTATTGCAAAAAGATCTGATGTCAACTTGCTTGTACCCAGCCCTTGCAGTCCAGCCGAGCTACATGAATTCAGGGTCATTGGCTCTTGCCTGATGGTGCGTTCAATAACACAGACCTCCTGCGCAATATACGGCTGAGACATCTGCCCAGGGTTCCTATGAGACTGCACAAACATACAACCAATGCAAGAGATATCAGTGAAATATAATAATATTGCGCATGGAATCGGTACCATATTATCTTATGAGAAACTTCTCATACTTACAATTGAAGTCACTCTCGGAGTGAATGAGATCAGCATCATATAATCTGTGTTTTCATCACAAAACAGCACAGAAAAAAGATCCAGGGACCCATAGGGTCGTATAAAGAGTCATCTCCTGCTCAAGCTCAGCTTACCATCTTCCTCAAAAAGTCAACTTCCCTTAGAGTTTTATGTCCACTAGCTACCAACTGGGTCCTTATAAATATCCGTGAACAAAACACATGAACTGCAGATGGGATTTGATTCCTCAGCTATGCTAGGACTGTTGGAAACACACACACCTGATTCAGAGCATTTGTTGGAACATGATTTGCCGCCTGTGCAGCCTGTGTAGTACTACTGTTCAAGCTTGCTCGTAATTTCCAGTAATCTTCCATTTGCTGCTGCTGATCCAACAGTTTGTTTGCCGCTGTGTATGAACTAAACCGTCTGTCACTTGCAGTGTGCTCTGCAACTGACTGCAATACACCACTGAACTGTTATAAGCTCTGTTGCAGGTAATATTCCCACCATTGCAGCAGCTCCTCCTTTCGTATAATGTTTTTCTTCTTCATCCTAGCTCACTATGCAAGATGAGCTTCTCCTAGTCACTAGAGATGTGATTCACTCTCTCTACCTGCCGCAACTTTTCTCTCACAGATTACGGCCATGCAAACCAAGACGCTGTAAAAACCATCGACGACCACGCTGCAGCATGAGGCAAAACAAAAGCAGCTTTAAAAAAAACACACAAAGTCTCCGTAAAACCTAGTAAAATACTTCTTCAACTGCAAATTCAAGCTTCGCTACCTTTCTTCTCTCTTCTCTTGACATCTCTAGTCTCTACCACTTAACACATCGCCAGCTTCGACATTAAAAAAGAAAAAGGAAAAATCGCAAATCAGCAGCAACGACATCTCCCCCACTCTCCCTGCCGACGACACAAGCAGAGCTTCTTCTTCCAACCCCTACTTAGTAGTAATAAAGACACTACACAAAACCCAAAAGCCAATAATGCGTTGCCACAACTCTGTACTCTCTTCTGAGCATCTGAATGCACTCTAGCACAGAAGGAAAAGCTCCAAGACAAATGCACGCATGCATAAGTCCATCCCTCGAGCTTGCTTGCTTGCTTGCTCGCTTTGCTTGAATACCTGATGATCTATGTAGCCATGAAAGCGAGGGGAATTTCTCCACCGAGACAAAACTAAAAAATTCTGGAAAATTTCACATACAAAAGCTTGTCTTCCGTGCTCTCCGCCTAGTTATCCGCCGCTTCCAGCAAAATTCAGAGCTGAAGACGCCATGGAAAGGCGTGCGCGGAAGGGGTTTCACAGTACTACTACTACTGTGTGTGCGCGTGCGAGCTGCAGTGCGGAACATGAGCGTCTCTGTTGTGTTCTGACCGCGAAGCAACCGGGAAGCGGAAAGACGATTGGTAACGGGGAACACCCGGTGGAAGGCCACTTTTGTCGGGGGAGCCGAAAGGTAACCGGTGGCAGTCGGTAACCACACTGAATAAGTAAGTCCCCAAGATTCCAGGTGCCAATCGGTAGGGCCTACTACGTCTAGTAGTGTTTTACTTTGTACAATCATAGGTCCGTTTTTAGAAGGAGTCTCAAATCATAAGGTACAGGTGGTAGGACCCCTACGGCCCCAAAGTCTACATCCCTAGTAGGTGTATATTATAGGGGCAGTGATTTTTTATTTATTTTATTTTTTCCCCCAACAAATTTTGTTCTTATTGTGACCTAAATTTTGGCAAAATTTTGGGAAATTGTGTTTTACTAGTGTAAATTGGACTAATTTTGAGGAAAATTAGAAAAAGGTAATATTTTGCATAAGTACCTTATATAAGTGCCTTCTTTGAGACTCTTTTTAGTACCTTTCACTCAACCTATTGGCCTTATTAGGGGACATGCAAAGGGGGTGGGTGGGTCCTAAGAGAGACCCTTAAGAGAGACCCTTTTACATATTAAACATGGGGGTGTTTTTATTAATTATTAAATTTTGACAACTGGAGCCTCTCTCTCTCCCTCCCCCCCCCCTTGTCCAAATCCAAAATAGTTGTCCGTCCTTCCCCCTTTACCGATATTACTACTCTCTTTTGTTGGCATCCGAAAGAAAGCCGAAGGTTAAAGCCGAAGGTTATTTATATGGAAAAACAAAAGTGTCGGAGGGAGGAACAAGTG
>Ga0209208_10010492_pt1 | contig 12007 bp, 10 predicted proteins | sample S1TSphfallax_3_FD_187694 | JGI IMG/M metagenome (GOLD analysis project Ga0209208, IMG submission 187694) | Host-associated microbial communities from peat moss isolated from Minnesota, USA - S1T2_Fd - Sphagnum fallax MG (SPAdes) (version 2) | ecosystem: Host-associated > Plants > Peat moss >...
TTGGCGTTCGCGGCGAGCACTTCGTTGCTAATTTGGCTCATGGTGTTTGACCTCCCGTTGAAAATGGCAGGGAATGGATATGTCCCGTCGCATTAATTGATAAACTATATGGGACAACTAGGCAAAATAAATCAAGTTTGAAGAGGTGACGATGTCCTGGCGATCATGGCCGTTTGGGTTTTGGTTGGTGCTGCTGGTGGCGGCCGTGGTGTTCGGCGTGATGCTGGCGAATGTGTGCGCCCCGCTGGAGGGCGGGGATGCGAATTTAGATCAGGGTTTCTTTGCGCTCGAGCTGACCGTGGTGCTGTGGGCGGTGCTGGCGGTTTTGCTGTTGATTGCAGGCATTATGGGCCGGATGCCGCGGGTGGCGGCGGTGCTGGCGGTGTTTTTGGTGCCGGGCGCGGGTGTTGCGGAATTCGTCGCGGATGATGCGTATTCACGGCATGTGGGCGGGGCGATTTTGCCGGTCGTGCTGCTGCCGGTGGTGGCGGCGCTGTACGCCACCTGGGCGCGGTTAACGTCTTATCATAACCGGCTGCCAGCGAAGGAAACCAGCCTGGCAGCTGGCGGGGTGATGGTTTTGCTGATCTTGGCCGCGGTGTCGGCCGGAATGAGCTGACGGGGTCGCATGACGGGGCGCCCGGGGGCGCACCGTCATGGTTAATGGACCAAGCTGGGCAGCATGTCGTGCTGGATGATGGCGGCTTGGGCGAGGATCGCGTCAGAGGCGATGGCCATGGGGGTGCCGTCCGCGGCGTGGATGGCGAAGGCGGGGCCTTTGTCGGTCATGACCGGCTTGACGAAGGCGATCTCTTCCATACCGAGAAGAGCCAGCTGGGCCTGCGAGATGTGGTGGATGTCGAACACGGAACCCGGGGGGGTGGTTGCCGTGCCGTCATGGGATTTCACGTCCATGCTAAAAATCCTTTCAGCGCAAAATTGTTGTCGGCCGCTTTTGTGTCGAATTTATGGGTGGGCGGGATCAGCTATCCGAAGAAGTACCATCCACCATTCGATTGGGGCCGACGGAAGTTTTCCCTTGGCCCTTCGTTATCGGGATGGTTTTAACGATGGGTTGCGGGACCGGACGCACCAAATCGACGTGCAGGAGACCATTATCAAGCCAGGCGCCCTTCACCTCGATGCCTTCGGCGATCACGAATGCGCGCTGGAACTGCCTGGCGGCGATGCCGCGATGCAGGAAGACTCGGCCGTGGCCATCATCCGTCTGGCGGCCGCGGATGACAAGTTGATTGTCTTCCAGCGTTATCTGCAGGTCATCCATCGTGAAGCCGGCAACAGCCAAGGTAATGCGCAGCGAGATCGGGCTGAGCTGCTCGATATTGTACGGCGGGTACCCGTCGGACGAGGATTTGGCGGCGCGTTCGATCATTTGCTCGAGGTGATCGAAGCCCAGGAAAAGCGGCGAGGTGAAAACGCGCGTATTCATATAGTGGCTCCCCCAATTGAGCGAAGCGGTTTGGACCCATCTGCGGCATCCGGACGCTTATGTTGTCTGAAAGATAACCAGATGCAAGGGGAGATTGCTTGGGGGCCATGCGCGGATTAAAGCCGTGGCATGTCCGCCACAACCGATGACGCCGCGACTCTGCCGATCCTGATGGTGCCCGACCCGGCTTTGCGTAAGACCAGCCGGGCGGTGACGCGGGAGGATTTGCCGGAGGTGGCGCTACTGGCGCCGGCGATGTTCGCAACGATGTACAAGGCGCCCGGGATCGGGCTGGCGGCGCCGCAGGTGGGCAAATTGCTGCGGCTGGTGGTGATGGATTTGGCGCCGGAGAAGGTGCCGGCGCCGCGTGTGCTGATCAACCCGGAGGTGGTGCAGGCGAGCGTGGAGAAGGCGACGCGAGAGGAAGGCTGCCTTTCGCTGCCGGAGCAATATGCGGATGTGACGAGGCCGGCCTGGGTGAAGGTGCGGTATCGGGATTTGGACTGGGCGGAGCAGGAGATCGAGGGGGATGGGCTGCTGGCGGCGTGCTTGCAGCACGAGATCGATCATCTGAACGGGGTGCTGTTCGTGGATTATCTGTCGTCCCTGAAGCGGAATATCTTGCTGCGCAAGCTCGCCAAAGAGCTCAAGGAACGGGCGAAAAAGTGAGACTGGCGTTTTTTGGCTCGCCGGATTTCGCGGTGCCGGCGCTACGCGCGCTGGCGGCGGCGCATGAGGTGGCGGTGGTGTATGCGCAGGCGCCGAAGCCAGCGGGGCGGGGGCAGCGGGAGATGCCCTGCCCGGTGCACAAGGCGGCCTTGGAGTTGGGCATCGAGGTGCGGACGCCGCGGCGGCTGCGGGGGAATGAGGTGGAGGCGGCGCATTTGGCGGGGCTGGGGCTGGATGCCGCGGTGGTGGCGGCCTACGGGCTGATTTTGCCGAAACCGGTGCTGCAGGCGCCGCGGCTTGGGTGCTTGAACATCCATGCCAGCCTGCTGCCGCGCTGGCGCGGGGCGGCGCCGATCCAGGCGGCGATTCTGGCGGGGGATGCGCAGACGGGCATCACCATCATGCAGATGGATGAAGGGCTGGATACCGGGGCGATGCTGCTGCGGGAGGCGACGCCGATTGGGCCCAAGGATACCGCGGCGGATTTGCATGATCGGCTGGCGGAAATCGGCGCGCGGTTGGTGCTGCGGGCGCTGGCGGATGCGCCTGCGGGGGAGGCGCAGGACGAGGCGGAGACCTGCTACGCGCCAAAATTGTCGCGGGAGGATGCGCGGCTGAATTTCTTGAAGCCGGCGGCGGCGCTGGAGCGGCAGATCAGGGCGTTTCACCCTTGGCCGGGGAGCCTGGCGCTGCTGGGCGACGTGGTGCTGAAGTTTCTGGCGGCCGAGGTGGTGGCGGCGGAGGGGATTCCGGGGGAGATTCTGGATGACCGGCTGACGATCGCCTGCGGGGAACATGCGTTGCGGCCGACCAGGCTGCAGCGCGCGGGCAAGGGCGCGATGAGTGCCGCGGAGTTTCTGCGGGGGTTTCCGGTGGCGGCGGGATCGCGGTTTTATTGATCGGCTGGGCGCTGGAGGTTGAGTATGATGGGACGCCGTTCATGGGCTGGCAGCGGCAGAAGCATGGGCTGGCCGTTCAGCAGGTGATGGAGGAGGCGGGGGCGATGCTGTGCGGCGGGGTGGCGCCGGTTGCGGCGGCCTCTGGGCGGACGGATGCGGGGGTGCATGCGCTGGGGCAGGTTGTGCAGATGGAATTGCCGGAGTTGCCGCCGGTGCGGATACGGGAGGCGCTGAATTATCATTTGAAGCCGCATCCGGTGGTGGTGATACGGGCGGCGCCGGCGCCGGCGGGGTGGAATGCGCGGTTTTCGGCGATTTCGCGGACGTATCGGTATGTGATCTTGAACCGGGAGGTTTGGCCGGTGATCGAGGCGAATCGGGTGTGGCATGTACGCGCGGCGCTGGATGCCGAGGCGATGGACCGGGCGGCGAAGTTGCTTCTGGGGAACCATGATTTTTCGTCGTTCCGGGCGGCGGCGTGCCAGGCGAAGAGCCCGGTGAAGACGCTGGACGAGTTGGACGTGCGGCGGCAGGGCGAGCATGTGGTGGTGCATGCGAAGGCGCGGAGTTTTTTGCACCACCAGGTGAGGAATATGGTCGGCAGCTTGCGGATGGTGGGGGATGGGAGCTGGCCGGAGGCGCGGGTGGGCGAGGTGCTGGCGGCGAAGGATCGGGCTGCGGCGGGGGCGATGGCGCCGGCTGAGGGGTTATATCTGGTGGGGGTGGGGTATGGGCGCGAGGTGTTTTGATAGGAAGAAAGCGCTTCTTTTTTGAAAAAAAGAAGCAAAAAACTTTTGCTTACTGCGGGCGCTGGCCCAGCAGGTGCCAGAGCCCGCAGGACCGAAAGTTTTTTGCTTCTTTTTTTCAAAAAAGAAGCGCTTGCTCTTCTTAAAATTTTTGGAGTCGCGCATGCCTTACCAGAATTTTGTTCATCTTCGCGTGCACTCCGCCTATTCGCTTTCGGAAGGCGCGATCAAGGTTGATAAGATTCCCGCGCTGGCGCGGGAGATGGGCATGCCGGCGGTGGCGATTACGGATACGTCTAACCTGTTCGGGGCGTTGGAGTTTTCGCAATATTGCGTGGGCAAGGGGGTGCAGCCGATTATTGGGTGCCAGATCGGGATTGCGCGGGCGGGCGTGAATCTGGCGCCGGATTATGTGGTGTTGCTGGCGCAGACGAAACTTGGGTTTGCCAACCTGCAAAAATTGTCGTCGCTGAGTTTTTTGCAGGGGGATGGGGCGGCGAAGGCGCAGGTGACGTTGGATGAGTTACGGGCTCATGCCGAGGGGAATTTGCTTCTGACGGGCGGGGCTGGCGGGCCGTTAGGCCGGTTGCTGGCGGAAGGGCAGATGGCGGAGGCGGAGCGGCTGCTGGATGCGCTGCGGGAAGCGTTCGGGACGCGGATAGCGATGGAGTTGCAGCGGCATGGGGAGCGGCTGGAAGAGGCGGTGGAGCCAGGGTTTTTGACGCTGGCTGATGCGCGGGGAATGCCGCTGGTGGCGACGAATGAGTGTTTTTTCGCGACGCGGGGGATGCATGAGGCGCATGACGCTCTGTTGTGCATCGCGGATGGGCGGGTGATGGCTGAGAAGGAGCGGCGGCGGGTGACGCCCGAGCACTGGTTCAAGCCGGCGGCGGATATGCGGGAATTGTTCAAGGATTTGCCGGAGGCTTGCGATAACACGATCGCGATCGCGCGGAGTTGTTCGGCGATGGCCGAGACCAGCAAGCCGCTGCTGCCGACGTGCCCGAAGGTGCGGGCGGGGATGAGCGAGGCGGACACGCTGCGGGGGGATGCGCGGGCTGGGCTGGCGAGCCGGCTGGATGCGTTGAAGCTGGAGGGTGAGGCGCGAAAACAATACGAGGAGCGGCTGGAGTTTGAGCTCGATGTTATCGTGCAGATGGGATTTCCGGGTTATTTTCTGATCGTTGCGGATTTCATTCAGTGGGCGAAAGCGCAGAATATTCCGGTGGGGCCGGGACGCGGCTCGGGCGCTGGGTCCGTGGTGGCTTGGGCGTTGCTGATTACGGATTTGGATCCGATCAAGTATGGGCTGCTGTTCGAGCGGTTTTTGAATCCGGAGCGCGTGTCCATGCCGGATTTTGATATCGATTTCTGCCAGGAGCGGCGCGATGAGGTGATTGCCTATGTGACGCGCGAATATGGCAAGGAGCGGGTGGCGCAGATCATCACGTTCGGAAAGTTGCAGGCGCGGGCGGCGGTTAGGGATGTCGGGCGGGTGCTGGGGCTGCCTTATGGGCAGGTGAACAAGGTGGCGGAGCTGATCCCGAACGTGCCGGGCAAGCCGGTGACGCTGCAGGAGGCGATCGAGCGGGAGCCGAAGCTGCAGGAGATGCGGACGCAGGATGAGGCGCTGCGGCGGCTGATGGAGATCGCGCTGCAGTTGGAGGGGCTGTACCGTCATGCGAGCACGCATGCGGCGGGGGTGGTGATCGGGGACCGGCCGCTGGATCAGTTAGTGCCGCTGTACAAGGACCCGCGATCGGATTTGCTGGTGACGCAGTATTCGATGAAATATGTCGAGCAGGCGGGGCTGGTGAAGTTCGATTTTCTGGGGCTGACGACGCTGACGGTGCTGGACAGGGCGATCGGGTTCTTGAAGGCGCAGGGGGTGGAGATTGATCTGGCGAATTTGCCGCTGGATGATGCGAAGACGTATGAGATGATTTCGCGCGGGGATACGGGGGGCGTGTTCACGTTTGAGACGCAGTTGTACCGGGCGGCGTTGTTGCAGATGCGGCCTGATGCGTTCGAGGATCTGATCGCGATTCAGGCGTTGAACCGGCCGGGGCCGATGGCGAATATTCCGGATTACTGCGCGCGCAAGCGCGGCGCGCCGTGGGCGCCGCCGCATCCGGCGCTGGCGGGGGTGCTGAAGGAGACGTTCGGCATCATGGTGTATCAGGAACAGGTGATGCAGATCGCGCAGGTGATGGCGGGGTATTCGCTGGCGGGCGCGGATCTTTTACGCCGCGCGATGGGCAAGAAGATCAAATCGGAGATGGAGGCGCAGCGGCGGATTTTTACCGAAGGCGCGATCAAGCAGGGGTTCGATGCGGCGAAGGCCGAGGAGGTGTTCGACCTGATGGCGAAGTTTGCGGATTATGGTTTTAACAAGTCGCATGCGGCGGCTTATGCGCTGGTTTCTTATCAGACGGCGTATTTGAAGGCGAATTATCCGGTGGCGTTTCTGGCGGCGTGCATGAGCCTGGCGCAGGCGAATACGGAGAAGCTGGCGAGCTTGCGGCAGGATGCGATGCGGCTGGGGATTGCGGTGCTGCCGCCGGATGTGAATGCGTCGCAGGCGGATTTTTCGGTCGAGAAGCGGGAGGATGGATCGCTCGCGATCCGCTATGCGCTGGGGGCGATCAAGCGCGTGGGGGCGGCGGCGATGGAGACGATTGTCGAGGCCCGGGCGGCGAGGCGGTTCGGTGATCTGGCGGAGTTTGCGGCGCGGATTGACGCGCGGGCGATTTCGCGGGGGCAGATTGAGACCTTGGCGAAGGCGGGGGCGTTCGATTCGGTTGCGGGGAATCGGGCGCAGGTGTTTGCGCTGGCGGAGACGATCGTGAAGCGGGCGCAGGCGCAGGCTGAGGAGACGCTGTCGGGACAGATCGGGTTGTTTGGCGGGGGGAAGCCGGAGGCGATCAAATTGCCGGAGATGCCAGATTGGGCGCAGACGGATCGGCTGGCCTACGAGGCGGAGGCGATTGGGTTTCATATCAGCGCGCATCCGCTGGACATGTACGCGGCGGCGTTGAAGCGGCTGGGGGTGGTGGCGTCCGGGGCGATCGAGCGTTGGGCGCAAGGCGGGGCCAGGATCAAGCTGGCGGGGACGGTGACGGCGAAGAAGGAGCGCATCACCCGGACGGGGAGCCGGATGATGTGGCTGACGCTGTCTGATATGCAGGGCAGCTTTGAGGTGACGCTGTTTTCGGAAGTGCTGGGACGGTCGCGGGAGATGCTGGCGGAAGGGGCGGCGCTGCTGGTGAGCGCGGATGTGAAAGTCGAGAACGAGTCGGTGCGGATTACGGCGCAGGATGTGTCGCTGCTGGATGACGCGGCGGCGAAGGCGGGGGCGGGGTTGCGGATCTGGCTGGATCGGACGGAGGCGCTGCCGCATATCCGGGCGCTGCTGGAACGGGAGGGGCGTGGCCGCGGGCGGGTGACGCTGGTGCCGAAGATTGGGGTGGAACGGAGCGTGGACGTGGTGCTGCCGGGGCAATTCAACGTGTCGCCGAAGCTGGCGCAGGCTATGAAGATGGTGCCTGGCGTTGAATTGGTTGAGGATATCTGACGGAAGAAAGGAAGGAAGCGCTTCTTTTTTGAAAAAAAGCCTGGCCGGCCGCGAAGCAAAAAACTTCTGCTAATTGGGGGCTGTGGCGCGCTGTTGCCACAGCCGCCAAGGACCGAAAGTTTTTTGCTTCCCCATGCGGGGCGCCTTTTTTTAAAAAAAGAAGCGCTTTCTTTGGCTTCAGCTCATGGTAATTACGCAAGTTGGATAGAAAGGCGTGGATGCCGGTTTTCGCCGGCATGACGGTGGTGGCGGCGCCATGGCAATCGGTCGGGGTGACGCTATAAGACCGCAGCAAAAACCTCGAGGACTTGCATGAAACTGGACCGCCGTACCCTTTTGGCTTCAACCGCGGCGATGGCTGGCATGTTGGGCCTACCGGGACCGGCCCGAGCGGACGCGTATGTCACGCCGGTGGATGTGGTGATCGGGAGCGGGCCGCCGGTGGCGCCGGTGCGGGCGGTGACGGAGGATTTGTACGGCACCGAGGTGACGGACCGGTATCGGTGGATGGAGTCGGAGGATGCCGAGTGGCAGGCCTATGTGCGGGCCGAAGGGGATTATACCGCGAAGGTGCTGGCGATGATTCCGGGGCGCGATGAGCTGGCGGCTGCGATCGCGAAGAATACGGGCGAAGTGGTCATCGTCCTGAGCGTGCAGACGGGGGGCACGAAGATTTTTACCGAGGTGCGGCCGGCGGGGGCGAATCTGTCGCGGCTGTTCGTGCGGGACGGGATGGAGGGGAAGGACAAGATATTGATCGACCCCGACCGGTTCGCGGCCGCAGGAACGCATGCGGCGCTGGATTGGTGGGCGACTTCGCCGGACGGGAGCCATGTGGTGTTCGGGGTCTCGGAGGGCGGGTCCGAACAGTCCACGGCGCGGATCGTGGTGACGGAGACGGGGGCGCTGCTGCCGGAGAGTATCGACCGGACGACCGACGCAAGCCCGAGCTGGGACGCGGATGGCAGCGGGTTTTTCTACAACCGGCTGCAGCCCGGCGTGTCTCCGGATAGCGACGCGTATGAGGAGAAGAGCGTTTGCTGGTTTCACACGCTGAACACAGATCCGGCAAAGGATGTGAAGTCGCTAGGCCAGGGGCTGGCGGCGAATGTGCCGGTGCAGGATATCGATTTTCCGAATGTGATCGCGACGCCAGATTCGGACATCGCGATCGGGATGCTGGTGTCCGGCGTGCAGAACGAGCTGGCGCTGTTTGCGGGATCGGTCGCGGCGGCGGCGGCGGGCAAGCAGGAATGGACGCAGATCTGCACGCCGTCGGCGATGGTGACGAATGTCGCGGTCCGCGGCGAGAAGATTTATCTGCTCAGCCATCAGAACGCCTCGCGCTACAAGATTTTGCTGGCGAGCCAAAGCGCGCCGCAGGCGGCGACGGCGAAGGAGGTGGTGCCGGCGAGCGATTCGGTGATCATGTCCATCGCGGCGGGGCGGGATGCGCTTTATATTCTGGACCTGAACGCGGGCTTGAGCGGGCTGCGACGGCTGGATGATGCGGGCAAGGTGACGAGCATCACGCTGCCGTTCGCGGGGTCGATCGATGAGGACTCGTTCTATGCCGATACGCTGCATGACGGGGCGTGGTTTCTGCTGGAAGGCTGGGTGCGGCCGACGGTGGTGTGTTACGTCGGGCCGGATGGCGTGGTGCATGTGACGGATATTTCGCCGCAGCCGCCGATCGACGTGTCGCCCTATACGTCCGAGGAGATTTTCGCGACCGGGCATGACGGGGTGAAGGTGCCGCTTTCGGTGATCTACCGGAAGGATTTGAAACGGGATGGGACGGCGCCGCTGATTTTGGAGGCTTATGGCTCCTACGGCATCAGCCTGACGCCGGTGTTTTTTGGACGCTGGCTGCCGTGGCTGGACAGAGGCGGGGTGTTCGCGGTGGGGCATGTGAGGGGCGGCGGGGAGCTGGGGGAGGATTGGCACCTGGCGGGGCAGAAACTCAAAAAGCCGAATACCTGGCTGGATACGATCTCCTGCGCTGCGTTTTTGATTGCGCAGAAATATACCAGCGGGCGGAGCCTGGCGGTGCTGGGCGGGTCCGCGGGCGGGATCACGGTGGGGCGGCTGATGACGGAACGGCCGGATCTGGCGGCGGTGGTGATCGACCAGGTGGGGGTCTCGGACGCGCTAAGGAGCGAGTTTTCACCGAACGGGCCGCCGAATATTCCGGAATTCGGAACCGTGACGAATGAGGTGGGGTTCAAGGGGCTGTACGCGATGGATGCGTACCAGCATGTGAAGGACGGGGTGAAATACCCGTCCGTGCTGCTGACGACCGGGCTGCATGATCCGCGGGTTTCCTCCTGGGAGCCGACCAAGATGACGGCGCGGCTGCAGGCGGCGACGGGGTCGAAAAACCCGGTGCTGCTGCGGGTGGATGCGGATGCTGGGCATGGGTTTGGCTCGACGCGCACGCAGCGGGACCAGGAGACGGCGGATGTGATGGCGTTTACGTTCTGGCGGACGGGAAATCCGGCCTATCAGCCGAAACCCGCATAAAGTAGTTGCAAAATAGCAATGGTTTCGGTTATGAACCTGGAATGGAGTTTAGGATCAGCATACAATCGGAGATTGCCTGCGGGGAGACGGCGAAACTGGCGTCCGGGCTGCGGCGGGCGATCAACGGGCTGGCGGGAGTGAGCTATACCGGACAGGTGATCAGTGAAGGCGGGGCGCAGGGGATGGGGCGCGAGACGCTGTTGGTGGGCGTGCCGCCCAATACAGTGCCGGCAGTGCTGAACATGGTGAAATGGCACACGGCCAGACCCGGGCTGGGAGCGGTGACTGTGGAAATCGCGACCGACGGGCTGAAAGCATCGTTCGAACCCCAGGTGCTGACCCAGGACCAACTCAAACGCCTGGCCGGGGCTTTGTCGGGGCCGTGAAGTAAGTAAGCAAGGCCAGGGGGCTTTGCCCCCTGGACCCCCACCAAAGGCTGAGCCTTTGGAAACCGGTCCTGGCGGCTGAACAGCGGGGCCATCCCGCCCAGGGTGTCGTCACGCCCGGCGATGCCCCCTCTGTTCAGCCGCCAGAATTGGGTTCTAAGGGCTCTGCCCTTAGTGGGGGGTCCAGGGGGGCAAAGCCCCCCTGGCCTTGCTTACTTGCCGCCACGAACATCTCCGCCAGGCCGTGGTACAGGGGCTCGGGGGCGATCAGGCGGGAGGCGGCGAAGCCGGTGACGGCGGCGATCATGAGGGGGATGACGTTGGCGTTGTTGCCGGTCATTTCCAGGATGATGACGAAGGCTGTCATTGGCGCCTGGACGACGCCGGAGAAGTAGCCAGCCATGCCGAGGACGACGCCGAGGCTGGTGTAGCCGTGGCCGGCGGCGGCGGCGATGACGCTGCCGAGGCCGGCGCCGACGGCGAGCGAGGGGGCGAAGATGCCGCCGGGGATGCCGGAGAGGCCGGTGGCGAGGGTGGCGATGAACTTGGCGGGCCAGAATGACCAGGCGAGGGGGTGGCCCTCAACCGCGCCGCGGGCCTGGGCGTAGCCGGTGCCGAAGGTGGCGCCGTGGGTGAGCAGGCCGGCGATGGCGACGATGGCGCCGCAGATGAGCGGGACGACCATACGGCGCTGGAGGGGCTGGCCGGCCAGGCGGGCGCGCAGGTAGAGGGAGCCGTCCAGCAGCAGGCGGGCGAACAGGCCGCCGGCGAGGCCGCCGAGGCCGCCGCAGGCGATGACGAGCGCCCAGCCGGTGGCGGAGGTGACCGCGGCGGAGGTGGCGCCGAAATAGGTATAGTTGCCGGCGAGGCCGAGCGAGGTTAGGCCGGCGAAGATGACGGCGTAGAGGACGAGGCCGTTGGTGCGGTGTTCGAAAGAGCGGCTCATTTCCTCGATGGCGAAGACGATGCCGGCGAGCGGGGCGTTGAAGGCGGCGGCGATGCCGGCGGCGGAGCCGGCGAGGATGAGGCCGCGCTCGTTCCGCAGGCTGCCGAGCTTGGCGACCTGCAGCATGATGGTGGCGCCGACCTGGACGGTTGGGCCTTCTCGGCCGACCGAGGCGCCAGAGAGAAGCGCGATGACGGTGAGGCCGATTTTCCCGATGATGAGTTTGGGGGCGAGCAGGAGGCGGCGGTGCTTGCCGGGCGGGAGTTCCCGGGCGGCGATGGCTTGCGGGATGCCGCTGCCCTGGGCGCCATTGAAATAGGTCTGGACGGCCCATGCGCAGAAGACGAAGCCGGCGGGGGTGATGAGGAGCGGGATGGCCCAGAGGTGCCGGGTGGCGGTGTTGAAGCCGGCTTGCGCCCAGTTTGCGGCGTCCGTGAACAGGACGCTGACGAGGCCGACCGCGACGGCGCCGGTCCAGAAGACCATGCGGCGGCGCCAGATGAGCTTATTGAGGAGGCGGGAGCGACGTTTGAGGCGGCCGGAGGGGAGGAGCCGGCGTTTCAGCAGCGACACGGGTGAGACTTGCCTCCAAAACCCAACGCGGGTAAGAACCGCCCCCGGTATGGGCGCGTAGCGCAGCGGTAGAGCACCACCTTGACATGGTGGGGGTCACAGGTTCAATCCCTGTCGCGCCCACCATTCCGAAAGCCAAAAGAAAGCGCTTCTTTTTTGAAAAAAAGAAGCAAAAAACTTTCGCTTGTTGGAGCTTTAGCCCGGCCGGTGGCACATCCCGCAGGACCGAAAGTTTTTTGCT
>Ga0209208_10010493_pt1 | contig 12007 bp, 14 predicted proteins | sample S1TSphfallax_3_FD_187694 | JGI IMG/M metagenome (GOLD analysis project Ga0209208, IMG submission 187694) | Host-associated microbial communities from peat moss isolated from Minnesota, USA - S1T2_Fd - Sphagnum fallax MG (SPAdes) (version 2) | ecosystem: Host-associated > Plants > Peat moss >...
AATAAAAAAAATAAAAATATATATATATAAACTTAAAATAAAAAAACTGACCTTTGGGTATTTATTTCATGTTTATTTCCCCCAAAACATCCCGAGCACTCGTTTCTTGGATAATAGGGGAGATTAACTTGACTAGGGTTAGACTAGGGTCCGTTTTACGGCGGACGACGAAGACGACGAGGATCATCTGTCCGTCCGTCCAGCGACGAAGAAACTTCGTTGGCTGTCTAGCCTGTTTGTGCGCAATTCCTTTCTCGTTTCATTTTTCCTTTTGTCTCTCGCCATCGCCATCGCTCTGTGGCTCACCTCTGCGTCAAGCTTTCGAGAACAGGATGCAGGCCAGCAAGGGCACCATCTCGACGAGAATGGAGGGCGGGAATCCGCTTCAGTTGGTGCAATCCAAGATGCGGGAGCTGGACGTGCAAGTGAAGTCGTGGATGAAGAAGCAATCGGCTCCTGTTGAAGTTGCGCTGGTCACAGCCGGAAGTGCAGTACAAGGAGGTGCCATCGGTGCTCTCATGGGAACTTTCACGGCGGATATGGCTTCTTCCTTGCCCACGGCCACACCTGGCCTTAACCCCCAAACTGCCGCATCTCTCCAACAAGCAAAAGTAGGGTTTTCGCTTTGTGTGTGTATGTGTTTCTCTCTTTGGTTCGGGTTCTGGGGTTTCGTATTTTCTTCGGCTGAACGATGTTGTATGTGTTTTTTTTCCTCTTTTGATATGCGGCTTTGCATAGACATAAATGCCAAAACTAAAACCCCAAGGTAGAGACAGACTATGGAGGGCTTTGGAAACCCTGTATGTATGAACATGCTCTGGGAACTATTGGAATCAGTTGAATCTGGATATTCTACTCTTAATGAACTTCTCTATTTAGTGTTGAGGTTTTGTGAAAGGATTCTATCACCAGAGCCCCACATTCACCAAGCAAGAGAATTTTAGGTCTATGTTCGATGGGCATATGCTCAGCTTGAATGTGAAGCTCATGTAGGAGCAGCGGTGATGGAATTTTGCATAATTAGAATTTGTAGTGGGAGTTCGAGGGCTGAAGATGGAGAAATTTATGGCAGGCATTTGCAGGAGGACCCATGATGCAGGCTCGCAATTTTGCAGTCATGACAGGTGTCAATGCAGGAATCACATGTGCAATGAGACGGTGGCGTGGTGTGGAAGATGTCAAAACAAGGTATCTTCTCCTTCCTCCTGACCTTATATCTGAAACCCTTTTTATGAAGCCTCTTCTGTTGCTTTTGTTCCTAAACTCAAGGCAAGTGGCCTTGTATGATTGAACTGACAGAGGTGGAGTGGCCTCCAGAAGAAGCCTAACCCTCCCTGTCATGTTCACTGTGACAGACTTGAGAAACAAGCTTTACACGAAGGCTAAATCACCCCCCCCCCACCCCCAACCCCCAAAACTTGTATATTGAAGTAAAGCTCTGAATGAGGGTCTGTCTTTGGAGAGTGGATTTCATCTGGAATAAAAGTCACTAAGCCTTTTTGTCAACTAGATTGGTTTCCTGATTGTTAGAATGACAGCATGGTACAGTTCTAAAGCTGGCTGGTTATTTACAACTATGAACTAGGAGTGCAAGTCCTTGACCAACATCAAATCATTTCAACATCAAATCAGAGAACTCTCTGTGTAGTGCTGCTTATAGCAGGCAGCAATTGTGTTAGTTTTGATTTGATAGTCATGGATTGCAGCATGGTAGCAGCATTTGGTTCAGGAGCTGTTTTCTCAGCAGTAAGTGGAATGGGTGGCCCAAATCTTGCTGGCAATGCTGTCACCACAGGCATTTTCTTCGCTCTCATACAAGGAGCCATATTCAAGGTGATAAATTTGTTTCTTTCATCTGTTTGGAGTGAAGGCATGAACTTCTAGTTGAAACTGTGCAGTGATGTTGAGGAGCTCATAGGCAAAAAGTTTCAGATGATATTCTTGGGATAGTGTCCCTGTTCAGATTGTCTTTGTCTCTATGCCTCCAGGTTGTATTCTTATTGTCCTGAAGGAGGTTTTGATCAGAGTTACAGGAAACAAAGTCTTGTCTGAATAACTCCTCTTTTTTATCCAGGAACCTCCAGTCTCTCTAGCACATTCAGGATGTATGGGGGAAGGAATGACGTGTGGAATGATTTGAGTACTGTTTGACAATTATATGTCACATGCAGGTAGGGCAGCAGTTTGCAATCTCACAGGCACCTACTGAGGACAAGTTATATTCTCAAGGAAAGAGCATGCTAAACAACCTTGGTTTGCAAAAGTATGAGAAGAACTTGAAGAAGGGATTGCTTACTGATTCAACCCTACCTCTATTGAATGATAGGTATGTTCCTCCTTCTCTCTATCTGAGCCACAATGAAGAAGTGCCAGCAACAATTTAATGTCTAAACATCTTTCTTGTTCCTGTGGTATTGGGTGTGGGGCATTTTGGCAAAGAGCCACTGAATCAAAAGTTTCAGGATTCTAGTGTTTTCCCCTCTTTGTGATGGTCAACAATAGATTCAAGCAAACTTATGGGACAGCAAATCTTTCAAAAGTCAGTCTTGTCTTCTCAGCAGAGCAAATTCATGACATACTACTGAGGACTTATCCTTCTTCCTCACATATGTGAATTGCAGCACATTTGTGCTTCAATGTTGGAAAGATGGGATTAATTTGCTGTATTGAACAGGCTTTCTTATGTGGTCTTGCTGCAATTACTATATGGTTGTGTTTCACCTCAAATTGTCTTGGTTGCCATGCAGTGCACTAAGGGATGTGCGCATTCCACCAGGACCAAGGCTTCTCATTCTGGATCACATAAGAAGGTGTGTGGATTGATTTACAGTCACACGAACAATCCATCAGTATTCTTTTTTGTTCTGATCAATGTATTGTTGTGAATTGTTCAATACATTTAGGGCTCTTATCATCTTACCTCCTAGAGCATGTGAGCTTTGTCTGCTCCAAAGTCTTAATATTTACTGGATGGTTTCCATGATATTTTCAAATCCTGATTTGGGTGAAGCAATTAGTAGTTGTAAAATTTGTTTTATTGGCAATATGGATGTGAGCATTGACACTCAAATCACAATGAACAGAATTGTGAAGGCGCCGGACAGTATGTGAGTGTGGTTGTTGACAAGTGAAAAGACACTTATTACTGGAATAATGGTGATGGCAATGCCAAGTCTTTGCCTGGTTAGATGAAAGAAACAGACCTTTGATGTTACCTGGTGGATTTTGATTGCAGGCAGGAAGAATTTTCAGGAAACAAGTAATTTGCACAGGCACCAAAAGAGGGTGATTGCATCGTAGTTTTGATAGGTAACAGAGTGAGCAGTCCCTTTTAGCTCACAGTTCACTGCTTACAGTCAAACACAATATTTGTCACTACTTGTAACACCAATGTGTCATGGCCTATGACTCAGCATGCATTCTGTCTTTCAAGACAAGCTTGATTTTTGATACCAACAGAGGCTTCAGGTTTTGACAGACCTGCAGATTCGTTTGCATATATTGAAGGTATGCTCTTTGAGTTTTGTGTAAGTTTGAGGTAAATCTATATGTGTGCGTAGAATCTGTGCCTATTGTTAATCAGATGGAGCAGCTAAAAGACTGGGTGACATACTTGGTTGATTGCTCAGGCTACCCATTTTGTTGTTGCAAACAGCAACTTTCTCACAATACTTGAAGGTTCTCAAATGTTAGCCATGATATTACTAGTTTCAAATATGTTTCAAGTCATGCAGCTTTCCTTGTTATGCAGATTTATTTGAATCAGACCGAAGTGGTTGAACTCATTTTGCGAGGTAAGGTGAAGAGGGCATTGATATGAGAGAATTTTGATGAACAATACAAAGTGATATCAAGCATTGAGTATCAATTGAAAGATAATAAGATTTCTCAGTAGGTTGGTTTGCACATCCTGGCATTTCACCAATGTATGTGTATTCAAAAGTGATTTATGTATAATATGTACTGGTATGGTTACTGACATATTAAAAACAACCAAACATTCTCAAATGAAACTTTAATCTTATTACAATTTCTCATTACCACTTGAACGAGCGGCCAGGTAATGAAAAACTGTGAATCTTTTGTGATTTTTTCTTGGATTATCAATTTGCCTTTCAATTCTCACCAAGTTTCCTTTGGCCGTCAAAGTCCTGATGTGTGAATACCGGTGGTATTGCTCTCCTAGTGTATAGATGGGTTTGGCATCCCTTTTCCACTCTGTGCATAGTGTTAGTATTGTTCTCCTTAGGTGTGAACGGGGTTGTCATTCCTTTCCCAATCTGTGAAAAGCATCGGTATTGCTTTCTTTAAGTGTGAACGCGGTTGGCATTCTTGTCCCAATCTGTCAAAATCATTGGTATTGTTTTCCTTAGGTGTGAACGGAGTTGGCATTCTCCCTGTGTGTAATTGGGGTTTTGGTCTTCCTTTCTTCCTTTTGTTGCTGATTCCGTGCGTGTGTGCGTGTTTGCCGACGCATTTGTGCGTTGCAAAAGCGTTCTTTTGTGGCGATGGAGACCAGCAGACCCTGGTGCTTGGCTGACAATAGTACTCCTTCGCAGGTAATTCTTCCTTCTCCACTCTGCCCTTCGAAAAAACTAGAGACGGAGCTATGTTTTAGAGGAAAATTCGAAGTTGTTTTCTCGTCATATCCATTTCTTGTTTCTCTGGTTTATTTCTACTTCTGGTTATTCGGATTCTTTTCACGCTCGCATTCTCAGTGAGGATTCCAGAAGATGCGCGAGGAGCACTGTTTCAAATCTATTCGTCGCTGGATTAGTCTCTCTTGTCGTAGAGGAGAACCAAAATTGACTGCAAACATACGCCATCCAAGTTATTTCCACCTATCTGCATAGTCAATTCCACTCAGATGTATGCAATGTGATGAAATGCGCAGACTCGTAGCAGAATTGAATGCCTTGTGAAGAACTTTCTGGACAGCTTGGTAGCGCATGAACCTGCAATCAAACCTCTTTCCATGGCGCGTTCCTCAATCTTGCGATTCTGTTGAGTTCATATCTCTGTATATTTTCCTTGCTCGCAGTCCCTAGGACAATATAACAGATGGTTTAAAGAATCGTTGCAAGAAGTACCTGGAGTGCAGAGAAAAATTGAACCGGAAGGCACCAGCAGCTTCCAATGAAGTCCAGAAGAATAGGTTCCGATCGATCAAGAAGATAATGTGGCTTCAAGAAGGGAATAATTTTTTGGTTATGTGCAGGTTTGCAGAACATCGCGTAATACAGAAGCACACGACAGATTTTTTGGTCAAGGCTGCATCTACTTATCAGACGCTGTCTACGACAAATCTTTCACAAGAAAGAACGGTGAAAACAGCTACTATCGAGGTGTCTATCTCTTCCGAAAATGCATACATATATGTTCTGCAGGCTTTCCTCAGGTTTCTGCAGGGATTTATTGTATCATTCATAAAGAATTCTTTGTGAGACTTGGGCTCATGAATGATCCAGTCTATATGTTGTTTGTAAGAGTCTAACTTGATGTTTCTCGCACCACTATTATTGTCTCATGAATGACATCATGTACACGCTATTTTTGCTTGTAACATTGCCTGGACTTTGGATTGTGATATTATTTTATCTTTATCACAAATTTGTTATGTGTTTCTTGCAGTCTGGAAGTTGTTGGAACTATGTTACAAGTTGCTTGGACTCGGAAAGGATGTGACTCAGCGTGAGCTTTTCTACATGCTACTGACAGATGCAGCTGCAAAAGTTGAGAGCCAAGCTCAAGTGAATGAATCAATTCAAGGTGCACTCCAGGCTTCATCAAGTGAAAGAATAGGGCTTCTGGTTATTTTAGCAGCTAGAATCACTACAATAAGAAAGTGCCTATGATTTCCTGATCAATCAAGCAGACAATGAGAATTGCATCAGCCACATGTGCAGCCCAATTTCTCTACAGAATGTAGCAGTGTTGTTCTTAATGTCAGGAATCCACACAAGAAATTCATTTTTGTCCTTTTACACATTGTTGATCACTTTTCAAATGGATGTAGCTGCAAGTGTGCAAGTCCTGGAATGAAGATGTGTTCTTTTTACTTGCAGATGTTGTGGCTCTGTTACGTTGTGATCGACGAAGCCTTGGAATTCTTGCATCCAGTAAAGGATCTGTTGTTGGACGCCTTGTAATTGAGGTACTTTGGATATTAATGCTTTGGAAAGCAATGAATGAACTGGAGCCTACATCCAAGGAGCTTTCAAATAGCTGTTTTTAAGCAATATGAACCTTCACATTTTGGAACTCATTTGGCGAAAGTATTGTTACAGAGTGTACTTCTCTAGCTGGAAAAACCTTACATCATTGTTTCTTTGCAGGAGGCTGGTGGTGACATAGTGGATTGCAGTCGCTTGGGATCAAGTGCTCATGTGATCAGTGGAGACTTGAATCTTCAGCAGAAGTTCCAATCTGATGCTAGATATATACTTGTTGTGGAGAAGGTTCTTACCCCTTGACCACTGCAGAAAGCCACACAACAACATAACTAGACATCTAAGGTGACAAGGACAGAGTGCAGCACTAGTCTGATGAAACTTCTTGCATCATATTGGAGAAATGTGGTTATATGTGGGGAATGGATTTTTTTTGTGATTCACTACCAGGACGCAATCTTCCAGCGATTAGTTGAGGATCGATTTTTCCAGTCAGTTCCAAGCATTATCATCACTGCAAAGGGCTACCCTGATTTGGCTTCCAGGTGCTTAGACTATTGCGAGGAGCTTTGGATGTTGACCTTCAGGATATTATTGCCTCCTTGAACTGAATTCGTATTGGTCACATTGTTCACAGGATTCTGTGATTTCTTGTAGGGACTATATAACCATGAGCATCAGCAGAGTGTAGGAGACTTTACTCAAAGCCTGTCAAACAGCTGGTTCAATTCTAATGTGCAGGGCACTGTTGCATCGACTGCACAAGGAGTTTCCGAGCTTACCTATAGTGGCACTAGTGGATTGGTATGTGATTCACTAATCGTTTCAAGACTCAAATTTCATCTTTGTCACATATTTAAGGTATCTCTAGTGGATCTGCCAATGAATCTCAAAGCTTGAGCCAGTTCTGCCCCACTCAATTTCCTCCTAACCTTCAAAAGTTGCTGTGAGAACTCTACAGGAATCCAGGGGGCCTGGCAATCCTTTGTACGTTCAAGTTTGGGAGTATAAGAATGGGCCTAGAGGCTCCAAAATATGGTAAATGACTCACATGGCATGTCCATTTCAATCCTAGATCAGACTGTGGAGGAGCAAGGCATCAGGTAGTGAAAGGACTACGGACATGATCATTCAACACAGAGATAGGTGAAGTCAGATGATAGACAGAGTGGAAGCTTATCAAGACAACAAAAACTTGCCATTGCTAAGAAAGGGTTGCAAGTATTGAGTAATGAGTCTGCATTTAAGGATCTTCTTGCTGGAACCTAAATAGTAGATATATCTCTTTCTGGAACTATGGTCCACAGTGTGTGATGTAAAATGGCTTGGATTACGACAACGAGACATTCAAACCTATGTACCAAAAGAAGCTTTTGTAAATCTTGAAGATCGAGATCGAACATTGGCAAACAGTTTGCTGACATCAAAGATGCTGAAGGTAACCAGCTCACTCTTTCAAAAATTCTTTTGTAAGGTTGAACTTCTATTTCTGCATCCTCATACTCACAACTGACCACAGAAACTGAGGCCACAACCACAGGTTCAAACTGAAGATTGTTGTAATGCTTTGCAGAACCAAGAAGTGTACAAGGGGGAGATTCTTGAAATGCTTGTGTCTGGCCAGAAAGCTGAGATTGAGGCTCTATATGCTCATGGCTACAACTTTCTAACCAGGTTCATCACACAAAAACTTGTACAAAGAGATTACATTTGACTAGTGTGTAGTCTCTGTTCAGATGATTGTCTACACTTTCATGCATCATCAAGTGCTTTTTGAGGCACTTGCCCCTTGTTTCATGTTCAACACCTCATGCATAACATGTAGAAAAAGAAGCAAACCTTCATCATCATCTCATCATTACATTCCACAGATGGTGAAGCAGAAAAAGTTTCCCACTATGTGAGTTTTTGAGTACTGTCTTCGTATGCAGGGTTTTTCGACTCCTTGATGTAGTTCTATGATTACAGCAAGAGAACCACAATGTCCTTCCTTCATACTTAGAAAACACACATTTCTTTCATTATTAGTTTAGTTAGCATGTCTTTCCATTTACCTACTTATGAGATTGCACACAGAGGGCCTGCATAGAGGGTAGTGGTTGTTGCACATTGTTCATAGCATCTATACCTTGAAGCACAATATTTCATATGCTTCATATCTATACACATATTTCATGTTTTTACCTTGAAAAGCAACATCATTCTAACCAGGTGTGGAAGATAAGAATATCATGTTGATTGACACAAGAATAACAATCTATTAATGAATGACTTGAAGAACAAATCAAACTTTTGTGAGAGGATCAATTTCATTTGATTGATTTAACCTTTATAGGGTTCAGATCTAAATAATATCAACCAAACATCTCTCACATGGTGCTAAAAACTCACTCTGAACTCGGAGATAGTGTTTTCATTGATATCAATTTGCAGTCTAGGGTTTTGTTATGTGGTTCTACTCAAAGAAGAGACACAACAGCATCATGAACCAGTTGTAGAAATTAGAGGGTAATTACTAATTCCTATTGTACATGCCATACAACTCCCATGCCAACATAATGGATACATAAACTGCCTACTGAGAAACAGCTCTACAAGAGAAATTTCATAGTGTGCTTTCTTCTGAGCTTTGTTTTCTGGAGTTGGCTATGTAATGGTGGCTACTGAAGAGATGACATGACATAAAACTTGCAGAGCCAACGTGACAGAAAACAATGCAGAGATCACATGAATTGAAACTTACAATTGAGATGAACGGGAAAAAACATGACTTAAAACTTACAAATTCAGATTAAGGAAAAAAAAATCTCCGCATTTACCAATCAGAAATGGCACCGTTCAATTTCAAGTGCAATTTAGATGCCAATTTTACACTAACACAGAGAGTTGCTCTTCTTCCAACTGTAAAAGATTACAGACAAAGGTGGGGCCCTTGGGGTCATCTTAAATTCAATGGCCCATCTACATACAGTACCTGCTGAACCCATATAGGTTTAAATTCATTTCATACCACCGCCTTAAACCCAAGTACCTAGTTGTGGCAAAATCAGATTCTCTCAGGTTTACCACCTGATACCACTGAAACCAGAAAAACAAAAGATTACAAATACCAATGACGGTGATGAGACCTTGTGCACCACCACCACCACCACTAAACCTTACAGTGCTACAGAAGCAAAGGGAAAAAACCCAGCCAGAGAAATTGAAGTATTGATTTGGATGGATCTTTTTGTTGTAACTGAAGATGGGGAAGAAGCCTGACCGTCACTTAAAAGCTTTGTTCTGATACAGTGGTGTTGTCACTGAGTGCAGCAGCTTCAACACTGCGCTCAATACATTCCTTCAGAGCACCTAAATCTTCCTCACCTGCCACTGCCAGACAAGCTAACCGTGCCTCTTCTTTTGCCTCATTGAGCCCCTCAGGGAATTGCCTCCTTCCATGCCCCTGATGACTCGATGAAACTGCGTATCTCCCAATTTCCTCCTCGAGAGGAACAACTGAAATGTCTTCTGGGACAAAATCTTTCATCAGGAAATTGTCTAGCTGAGCCGCTGCTTGGCGACCCTCTGCTATTGCCCACACAACCAATGATTGACCTCGTCGGCAATCGCCTGCTGCAAATACTCCTTGTAGATTGGTGGCAAATTTTCCATAGTCAGCTTTGAAGTTCGATCTTGCATCCCTCTCTACTCCCAATTTCTCTGCTATGTTCTGCAGAGAATGATGAGAAAAACACCAAACCATAAATTCACATTTCCATGTGAAAACACCCATTGCTGAACTACTAGGTACTCAATAGAAGGGGAGAGAAACAGGAAGAATATATAAGGAGAAAATGATTTAATAATTGCTTACTTGCTCAGGGCCCAAGAATCCCATAGCTAGAAATATAAGGTCAGCTTCAATCACTTCCTCTGATCCTGCAATTTCCTGCATTACAAACTTTCCACTTGGGTCCTTCTCCCACCGCACATGAACAAGTTCCAAACCTGTCACTTCTCCTTTTTCATTCCCTATGAACCTCTTTGTCAGGACTTCATAAGAGCGCGGGTCACTCCCAAACTTTGTCTTGGCCTCCTCATGGCCATAGTCTACTCTGAAGATGCGTGGCCACTGCCAATAAAACAAAGAACACATTTTCACTTAAAAATCAAATCTTTCATTCACTCATCTTCCAGCTTCATCAACAAAGAGAGCTGAACAAATTGAGTAAAATAGGTTGATGGAGGTGATTTATATCTCCTGGACAACAGAAAGACAGAAATTGAGACACTTAGTGACAAACAAGAAGAAAAGAAACAAAAGGAGAACTTAGATTCTCACCTGCGGCCATGGGTTATTATTAGCCCGAGTTGCGGGTGGTTCAGGGAGAAGCTCTAAGTTCACCAAATTAGTGCATTCATGTCGAAGAGCAGTTCCAATGCAATCAGTGCCAGTGTCTCCCCCTCCAATCACAACAACCTTCTTCCCTTTTGCTGAGATATAATTTCCATCTTGTAACCCACTGTCAAGCAAGCTCTTGGTATTCTTGTGCAAAAACTCCATTGCGAAATGAATGCCTTTCAAATCACGCCCTTCCACTGGCAAATCTCTGCAGGAAGAGAAGAAAATCCCATTACCAATACTCACATGAATACATATATAAATATGAAGCCACAAAATTTCCAATCCATCAAAGGATTTAAAAGACCTAGAAAGGTATCAAAAAGGCACACTCTGGATTTGATATGTGCTCTAGATTTCTAAGTCAAGATTGATCAAGGAGATGGCCTGTTGCACATACCTAGGTTTGGTCGCACCACAAGCCAGCAGAAGTGAATCATTGTTCAGTCGAAGATTTTCAACTGAGTAGAGTGGATCCACACCTACATGAGCATTCACAACAAACTGAATGCCTTCTTCAGTCATGAGGTTCACCCGTCGCTGCACTATCTCCACCTTATCAGTTTTCATGTTGGGGACACCGTACATCATCAAGCCTCCTATCCGATCAGATCGCTCATACACAGTCACCCAATGTCCCAATTTGTTCAGTTGATCTGCAGCTGCCAGCCCTGCTGGTCCACTGCCCACTATAGCCACCTTCTTCCTGCAGGGATAAATAATAATGTATTACTTACTATAAGCCTTTGAATCCCCCAAGATCTCTTCATCATGAATTGCAGTGACTAGCTGCCATTTCTCTCCACTGCCTTCATCAGCTCCCAATGGTCAACATAGAAATGTACATAACAATCTGCTAAAATTTCTGGCAAAATTTTCATTTTTAGCTTGCAAATTTTATAAGCAAGGATCATCTAGGCCTAAGGCATATATAGATGGGCCTTTACATAGAGCACAGTTAGAAGGGAAGTGGAATAGAAAAGGGACAAAGAAACCAGTACCCAGTGCGCTTGACAGGTGGTCTTGGGACCATCCATCCCTCCTCAAATGCTTTGTCAATTATGGTACACTCCATGGTCTTGATAGTTACAGGTTTCTCAATGATGCCCAGCACACATGATCCCTCACATGGAGCAGGGCATACCCGTCCTGTAAACTCAGGGAAATTATTTGTTTCCAATAGTCTGTCGAGTGCTTCTCGCCACCGGCCTTGGTAGACCAGCTCATTCCACTCTGGAATCTTGTTACCAAGTGGACAACCACTTGTCTCCTGCACGCAGAAATTTACAGATTTACTCAATACTTCTTCCCATTTCAAAGAAGATAAACTTGGTGCATAAAATACAGAAGCATGCACACTAGCATACATAAAAGGTCACTGTTTGTGAGAAATTACAAAAAGGCAGATTGATTGCAAAATAAAACAAAGAGTTTTTTTGTAGTCCAGAAAGAC
>Ga0209208_10010494_pt1 | contig 12006 bp, 8 predicted proteins | sample S1TSphfallax_3_FD_187694 | JGI IMG/M metagenome (GOLD analysis project Ga0209208, IMG submission 187694) | Host-associated microbial communities from peat moss isolated from Minnesota, USA - S1T2_Fd - Sphagnum fallax MG (SPAdes) (version 2) | ecosystem: Host-associated > Plants > Peat moss >...
AAACTTAATACAGAAAAAATAAAAAATATTTTTTTTTTTTAATTTCAAGAATTTGAGACTAGAAAACCCAGAAAACACTTTTACTTTTTCCATTTAAAATAAATAAAATTCGCCAGCTAGTGAAATTTGGCAAGGGAATTTTTTTTTAAATAATTTTTAATAAAAAAAATAGTGGTTACAATAGTTGTTTTTTTTTTTTTCTGGCTACCTATCCACTAACAACTTGCAAGGCAGGTTGTTGGTTGGTTGGTAGGTAAGTAGGTAGGTAGGTAGGTAGGTAGGTAGGTAGTAAAAACAATGTTTAGCTATGTATAAACCATCTACTAACTTACTTACCTAGTAATCACCTATTTTTCTACCTACCTACCTACCTATACATATATGTAGACTACTTCTTACAGAATGGGTTACCAAAGGTTAAACCCAGATATAACCTTAGTTAAGGTTCATCCACAACCGAGTGAATCATAAGAGGCATCCAGTGGATGATGCGCTCGCTTAACACTCGGGCCCATTGTTGTGACCTATCGGGTAGGTAGGTAGGTAGGTACGTAAGTTACGTACCTACCTTGTCGAGACTCGACAACATGTCGTTTATTTTAAAACAATTTATAACATACATATCATATCGAGTAGCATGGCCTTCGGGATTTTTTTTATTTTTTTTAATGACAATTTATATAACATATCGAAACCGAGAAGCGTAAGAGACGGAACAAAAATGTCGATATCTATTTGGAAAAACGAAGAAGGCGGTAATAAAGGGGGCGTAATGCATGCGGAAAACGTAGCTGCCGGGTTATGTACATCATTTTTTTTTTACAACATTAGGAGTTGGGTGGTGAATGTCCGTCCTTTGATGGTTGTTGACAAGGGAAAATGTAATCATCATCGGCTTATGTAAGGTAACCACACCATGGTTAGTGGTTACATGTAGGGAGGAGGAGGGTAGCTTGCTCATGAAATCACCCATGTAAGTTAGGGTTAGGGTTAGGGTTAAAGGGGGGGTCAGATCTTTGGTTCCTTAGGAATGAGGTTTTAGGGTTGTTGTATTTAAACCCCGTGTTGGTGTGCCATTATTGAATTTTACGAAAAAGAACCTCCGGTTCCCTCCCGGTTATTTGGAATTAATAAATAAATAAATAAGTAAATAAAAAGAGTCCGAATCAATCCATCCATCCATCCATCCATCAAAGTGCCCACCGTCAACCCCAGTTGGTTATCTATTTCAAAACCTCTTTTAAAATTAAAAAAATCGACCGACCGACGGTTATCGTGAGAGATTTGCCGGCTTATTATTATTTGGAGGTTTGTTTTCAAACGGGTTGAGACCCATGATTGTGTACCCGAGACGGTTCTTTGAATTTCGGAAAAGTCCAAAATCAATCAAAGCATACACATTTTGGAAAATAATTAACTTGTAAGGGGGAAAATTGAACTATATGGCCAATGTAAGGCAAGTTGCTTTCCCCGACCACACCGCCACATAAAACACAAAAAAGCGCCTCCGCCCCCACAAAACATGCCACCCTAGAACATCACACAACCCATGTAATTGGGGAATTTTATAAATAAACCTAACAACATTAGAATAGATAGTATTTTTTTTTAAATGTTTTTTTAAAAACTTGATCAAGAGTTCCATAAATAAATCTTGCATTTATAGTAAGATTTCACACAATAATGCAACAAATTAGTTCTTTCTAACTTGCAAATTATGTTATTTAGATTTGAAATTTCGAAGACGTGAAAAAATTTACCCATTGCAACAAAAGTTCTTTTATTTACAATTGCGATTATAAGGGCCTTAAAAATTTAAACTTTGCAATGCAACTCATTTTTATTAAAATTTGATATTCTAATAAACTATAAAAATTTAAAAATAAACAATTTCACCTTCACAATTGAATCATTGTCTGCCCACAATTGCTTACCGTAATTTGCTTCCTCAATCAAATCATAATTTTCTTCAACTAATGAAATTTCAACTTTCATATTTCTATGTTACATCTAATTTAAATGTGATTCATTAGACCAATTCTTGATCATCACAACAACGATGTGATTTAACTTCACTTGCAAAAGGCAACATTAAAGAGTTACAACACATTAGTATGGCTAAACATATGTTTAATTTCAATATATGAACTTGAAATTTCAAGAATCTATTTGGCAAAGGGGCCAACATTTGGGAATTGATTATCAAGATTGTGCCATCAAGCAAAAAAAATCAATAAATAAAATGAAAGTTACAAATAAGCTCTTGAACAAATGTAATTGCCCAACAACAAGCTTGTATGAATTTTTTTTAATCGATGTGTCAACACCAAAAATGTTTTTTTTTTTCAATAATATCCCTAGATCCATCAATTGTTGTTGTACATGTTTTGGTTGTAAGGTTCAATGCATCAAAGCAAGTCATTAGAAAACAAATTAAATCACTTTTGCATCATATTAAAAAGCAAGATGAATAACATCCTCACACCCCACATAATTCTTTGCAACTCCTAAATAATTGAAGCTAGCATTACGTTGATGGCAAGCATCTTGTGAACCTGATGTAGATCATATGTTGTGAGGAAATGGAAAAAATATTTTACCACCTTCGCAACTTCAACATGCATGTTTATTTGAAAGAGGAGGACCTTAGCATGAAATCCAAGTCGAGAGTTTTAGTCCCTTCAAAAGCCCATTATTAGTTAATGATTTTTTTATTAAAAATGTACATGGATAGATAGAGGATAGGTAAACCAAGAGAAAGGAAATCTAATCACAAGTTAATATGTAATAAACCAGCCTATACAAGTTGATTTGTAGCAAGTTCAAATGCCAACATGTGGCAAGCTAACAAATAGAGTAGCAAGCTAGTATGCAATGGGAGCCAACTTCTTTGTATGCCAATGATTAGCCAAGCTAACAACACAACCATATGTTACACAAGGGTTAAAGTTTTGTTAGAAATCTATTAGAGAGTAGTTACTATATTATGAACATAAATATAAGACTTAAAAGGACTATCATTCAAGGACCATGGGAAGGAAGTAAGACTTCAATTTTTGTCATGCTCTTGGAATGCAATGAGGATTTTTTGGAAGATGGTAAGCTTTCTATATTTGTGTATGCATGTGTATGTGTTGGTCTGTATGAAGAGCTATAAAGAAGGATTATTGGTTGCATCTTGAACATCATAAATGATAGATTGAGTATGGATTTGATTATATATATATATATAACAATATGAATATTTTTAATACAATTGTAAGATCATAGTAATCATAGTGTTTCAAAGGATGACAATGTTCGACAATGGACCATGGTATTGTTGCCATAGATGTCAAGTTAATGCATTCATTTGTCATACAAATAATCATGCACTACGCATGAAATTAAAAAAATCAAGTAAAATTACAATTACCCAACCAAATAAAGCTTTTGGTCTCATGCATTTCAAAAACACCAACAAAAGCATGCATGAAGGTCCAATATTTATTTAAATAGTTGATTACCAAGGCAATGTGTTCAAATCACCTTTAGATATCCAATAATTGAAACTTGCAAACATAGTTGATATAGATGCAACATTAGGCAACATGTGAAGGTTTATAAATTTTGTGAACATTGTACATGAAATATTTTTTCCACCAAAATAAATAAAGAAGGAAAATAAAGACAACAACATTAGCATGTAGTTCATTAACATTCACAACCAAACATTCTTGCAAGTGTAAAAAGGCCCTATAATCCTTGCATATATAAAACATGAGATCTTCAAGAAATTTTTGTTGCACTTCATCACCTTTTTAAAAAAGAATTTGTGGTTCTAAAAAATTTCATGATTGCAAAAGCACTTGGCCCAAGTCTTTTCTTTTTCAAATGTTGATAATAATTTATTTCAACAATTTATTTTAGCAAACACTAACTTCCTTTAAACAAGTTGCCTAAGGTGTGCACAATCAATGTGGGTCCTTATGGATGTAATCCCATTAATCTTGAGTTGTATTGGATAAAACATTTCCTTCAAGAAAATAATTGCAACAAATTCTGGCCAAATGTTTGTTATGATTAATAACTATTACAACACAACATTTGCAAGTTTACAAGATTAAACATTAGTATGGCATTGCCATTGATACCCCCCCCCGCCCCCCCGCCTCTGAAATCCTAACAAATATATGCATGATTATGTGAATTAAATTCACTTTAAAATGGCTAAAAAATGACAATAGGTCCACTCAATAGAAATTCATAAGAAATATTCAAATGGACATGCTTATTACTTTTTAAGATGTCGTTATTAAAATGGTTTCAAGTGACTATTATTTCATTTCTCAACAAATACTTATTAGAAATATGGAATGAAATTCAATATCATTTGTTCAAATTTTTTATGTTCTAACTAGATGACTAGTCCATATTTTTTAATTTCAAAAATCCCACTATTGACATTGAATGCATTATTTTCCAAAAATAATTATACATATTTTTTTGTAATCAAGGTATTGATTTAAAGCCACTTTCCAATTGAAAAAATTGGGGTCATGTTATTCACCATAAACATGATGAATAATGTACCCAAAATCATCATTATGACATCAAAAGCAACCTTGGTTTGACCTTATAATAAACTCGGCCTTATTAATTGAAAAATGCATAACCTCAACTTTTTAGAAAATATTAATTTGTGATTAAATGCAAGCTCTCAACATTTGACAAGTTGTGAAACACATTAAAGGTCATTTCAATGCCAATATCTTTTCAACCCCACAATTAAATCCAATAACACAAACATTTTCTTTATCCATCATGTAAAATTAAACCTAACACCTAACCCATGTGATGACAAGACAAAACACATATAATTGCAATCCAAAAATGTGGAAATAATATGCATGCGCATAAAATCATAAAACAAGGTGATTTGTGAACCCTACCTGCTTGTTGCTTGTTTGTTGTGATTATAAATCACAAGTGCATGGAAGAGCCACAAATTAAAAAGTTGCAAGTGCATTGAAGAGTTGTGAAGGTTTATGAAGACTACATCTAGCAAAACTATGGTTAAAAGTCCAAAGAAACACACAAATCCATTTGATTACATGCAACATTATTGCAAAAAGCCATGAATGTAAGCAAAATACACAATCATGCAAGTTGTGATTGCTGAAAAAAGAAAAATTGGTAAAATAGAAACTTAAAATTATAAAGGAATAATAGCTCACCTCGTAAAAAAATTGTGGATGTAAATGGAATGTAATGATAAAAAATTATTTCATTTATCAAATTCTCATTTATCAATTATTCTAGTGATGAAATTTTGAGGAAATGGTATATGTGTGATTTTGCATAATCTTTCATAGGCTCATAAAATCTATTGTATGACCATCTTTGGACAATTCCAAGGACAATTCTAGAGATAATGCATAACTACTTCATCATTTCTTGACTTAATTACCCCATTTCTTAATAACTACCCCATTCCTTTCCCCTACCCATTGGTAGGAGTATGAAAAAAAATCTTATTTTATTTTCAAACTTAATTACTTCATTTTTCTACTAATAACTACATCATTTTTTGTTAATAATTATCTCCCTCTTTTACCTTACCCACCATGGATATAATGTTTAATACAATTGAAATTGAAATTGAAATTGATATAAATAATTACGAGATATTGAAAACCAAATAGGAATATAATAATAATAATAATAAGGGTTGAATGTCACTAGTAATGTGGAGCAATGTGAAGCCCACATTTAATTGTTAATTAAAAGATAAGCAAGAATATAGGGATTGGGGTCATTAGGAACCAATGGTTTTACACACCAAGGTGTCCAATAATCAAGTTTAGTGTTTGAAGGTAATGTACCTTAAATTTGTTCCAAAGCAAAGTTTTTGATTTTTTTTAAGGATATAATTTCACCCTATTGCATGGCAAAATTTCTAAAAACTTACATTCCCGTCCTCAAAATCATAATCACAAATCTAATGAAAAGTATTAAAACTATTCATTGGTCGTGTTCAATCCATCCTTGGGCTTTGTCACCTATTTCTTGTCCATTGTGTATACCCTTTTGCTATGGCATATGATGGGCTTACATCCCATCCATTATGCCATTGGCTTATCATTATACCACTAAAAGCCATTTTCCCAAAGCAAACCATTTGGCTTTATGACCCAATATAACACCCATTTCCTTACAATTGCTTCACTATTTAGATCAATGTAATTTGTTTACCTTTAATGGACATTACATTATTGATGTTGCCTCATTGCTAAGTTTGTAATCTCATTCATTTTGCCCTTCATGCTTGTAAACATGTTGTTCACCTATGATGCATACACAAATTTGTTGACTTCATTTATCATTTTGTCCCTATGAATTTGGAATGAACATTATTTCAATTAAAGCTCTATTTAATTTCAACACATTTATGTTGGGAGGATTGTTGTCCCATCAATGCATTTGACATGTGCCCTCGTTGGATCAACAAAAGATTAAAGTTCAATGATTCAACATGGATTCTCCTTTTCAACTTTCCTATTAAAAACTATGTCATATTGGCCCATTGAACATGATGTCATAAAATAGTGACATTTGTTGTGTCTCAAGGTAGTTTGCTTTGTATTGTATATATTTTCATTCTTTTTAGATTGTTGATTTAGTTCTTGCAACATTGTGTTAGTGTAAAGTGTTTATATTCTTACAAAACTTTGGGATGAGATTACAAGGTTTAGGAAGTTGGTGCATATCAATTAGTATCACCTTGCTTTTATGTACTATAAAATCATTTCAAATTTCCTTTCATTGTTAAGGTTTATCCAAGTGTGATTTAATGTTTATTTCTATGACATATTTGTACATGCATTTTGGTTGCTACCAACACATTATTTCATTTGCATTAGATCATGTTATATGTTGTCCTTAAATGATACAATCATGAATCCTTGCATTTGTCCTTGCATTGATATTTGTATGATATTTGTCATGCACAAATCATCATAGGATACTTGATCAATGAATGGAAGTGTGCACACTATGGTTATTGTTGGGGGTTATGCATTAACCTTGTTTTTGAGCATTTATGTTTGTTGTTGTGTGTTGATAATTAAAATTTTGGTTCAATTCACAAAAAAGGAAAAAATGACGCAAGAAGAAAAATACAAGAATGATCAATTAGTTGGTTTGTTACAAAATCTAATTTGGAACCAAATGAAATGTTTCACATTTTATGTTGTATTTTGGCCATGTGAACAAATTTTTAATATCCCCAACTTGGGAAAGGATTAAATAGTTTGGATTGGAAGTAAGTTTATAATTCTTTGTATCCTTGTATTATTTAGTTACTAATATACACATATTTCAAGAACCTTACATTACATTACATTTGATTAACTCAAAGGCTTTTTGAACTCATAGTCAAAATTAATGTATTGAGTAAAATTTTGAAAATAAATTTGATTTGGTTAGAACAAGAAGTTGGTTAACTTGGAAAATGAAAAAGGGACCATGATTAATTATTGATTTGAACTAATGAACTCAAATTGATCTCAAGTACCCAAATTTTAAAATCAATCATCCCTCCTTAAAACCCCAAAAATATATATTTCAAAAATTTGAAGAATTGAACAAGGCATTTCATTTAAACCTATAAATTTTGTATTTTTTATTCACAAACATAAATTAAAATTTGTATTAAGCCCCAGATGATTTCTAAAAAGATATTTTGTGTCCTTTCAAACACGGTGCCTTCACCATGCATGATGTTCCCCTTCCTTGTCTAAGCATTCAAAAAATGATCCTTTAACATAAAACAAAATGAGTTTAAGCATGTTAAAAAAAAATTGTCATGTTAAATTTCAAAAATTAAACACACTCACCTCATTCATATGTCTTCCTTTGAATTATGACATGAACTACAATCAACGGTTAATCCACTCCCTTCGACACAAAAACTTTATAAAACATAATTTGATTAGTAAATATATGTTCACAAAGGTTAAACAAGTCATTTGCAAAAAAAACAATGATGTTTATAAAATTGACACTTGTAACTTGATCGTTACATTCCTCTTACTAGAAGTTAATACATGATTAACTTTTCTCAACTAAAAGATAGAAAAAATAAATGGTAGGTAAGTTTTGAAGTTGTTGGTTTTATCCTATATATAAAAGCAACAGTGGTGTCTGTCTGTCTGTCTGTCTGTGGTGATAAACAAGGTAGGACAAGGGCCCGGTCGGTCGAAATCCGGGAGTGCCGGGCCGGGTCAAGTCGAAATCCGGGAGTGTCGGGCCAGGTCAGGTCGGGTCAAGTCGAAATCCGGGAGTGTCGGGCCGAGTCTGTCTGTAACAGACCTCTCCCTCCCCCACCCCCCACGCCGGGCCCGGTCGGCTTGAACGCCAAGCCCCATCACAGACAGACGGGGTGCATTATGCACCGGGTTCACACTACTTGTATGTAAAACCTGCATGATATTATTATTATGTTTTTTGTGTGTGATACTTAGAGGTACCCACCTAGTACTATGGGATAAACCCAAAATAAGTGTTTTAAAAAATGGAATGTCCCTTAAAAGTGAAAGAAAATTTCCTTTTGATAATGTGCCCTACATGTACACTACAAAACAACACATGGGTTTTACAAATTAGGGATACATCCCAACAATTTTTTGTGTTTAGGAATTTGATAAAATGACTAAAATAATTCCATTCCAATTTTTTTCTTTTTACTGATATTTCTTAATCAATGCATTTGATCAATGGCATGAAATTCCCAATAGCATTTTAATGATCATGGAAATGACAATGATTAGTCTACCTGATGGAATTTGGGTTTTTGGGAGGGGGATTAAATGAACTTAGATTGTATAACAATGTTTGATTTTCAAAATTGCACACGTGATTTGTAACACAATCATAATTCATGACAAAGCTTAAGGAATTTGCTTAGTATTCATAGGTTCAAGATGAGGTTCAAGGAGGTGACAAAATTTTGGATGAAAACCTTGCAACTCAATTCCACTTATTTTCATGCCCCAAAACACCAATTGTCTTGAGAACAATGAATATGTTACATATTTCATTCTTACTAAATAAGGAATATTAATATGTAATTCACAAAAAATGATGTCAAAAGTTGTGTAAAATCTTATTGTGTTTGCAATCAATGCACATTGCCCGTATGGATGCAAAATATGAAAATGACAACTTGGGACATAAGAAAATTTTCACCATTAGGATATTGATAATGAAAATAACATACCAATTGAATTTCATTTGGACATGAGGGGTGAAATTCCTTTGATCTTAACATGTTAAAAAAAAATAAAAAAATGTGAAGTTTATATATATATATAATAAAAAACCAATTGTGAATAATTGTCACACCAATGAAAATATGTTTGACATGATGTTGTGAAAGGTTAAAGGGGTAATTTTGATTTCAAATGTCAAAAACCCTATTATTTCATGAGGACATGGACATGTAAAACCGAGTATTCAATGGAAATTTGATAAAAAATGGTGGCATTTTTATTTTGTTTTTTGGGATATATGTTTTGTGGACTCCTCCATCATGCATGATGAATGTAAATCTAATTTTTAAAAACAATCAATTTAACATGAAAACAAGAATGTTTCGTGGGCCTTTTTTGTAATGGATGGATGGAAGGGTGTTGATAATGAGATTAAATTTTGAACAATAAAAAATTGAACAAACCAACTTGTGAGGACAAGTGATTTTACATGGGGAAATTATGCATATATGCGAGAGGTCATGCAATGGTTAATGGTTTGCATTGGCTATGTCATAATGGCCCAATTTTGTTCATAGACCATTCATGCACATTCATGTACCCATGCACTCTACATGTGTTTTCATTTTGGTAAACACCAATGTATATTATTAATAGTTGTGTTTGATTGCTATCCTACTTTGGGAAATGCATCAAAACATTCACATGGATGTTTTCACATTTGATTTATATGCCCAAAATTTTGGTGTAGCCATATTGATTGTAGAAAAGCTCTTCTTTCAATGGGAAATGTAAGTGGGATTGAACTTTTCATGAGTTGAAAGGTGTGCATTGGAAGTTTTTCTAAACATGGGTTTAATCAAGTTATGGTTAATGGGTTGTCAAGTGTGACTTAAACACATGGTGGGTGTGGTTTTAATGCACTAATGTGATAGAAATAACATGATTTTCAATAATAATGGATGGACAAATTGTTACTAAAATCAACAAATAGATGACTTTCAAAAATAAAACCAACACATTAATTAACAAACATGGTTTGTAATGCTTGAATCCTCTACCCAATTAAAATGTGGGCTAGAGAGGTCATGCCAATCTTTGGTGCACATTGTGGTTTTTGTTGACCCTTGTATGACATCCAACAAAACATTTCATGGTAATTGTGAAATTTTTTGGGGTTGAATCTTGACTATTTTGTGATTTAAAAAACTTGGGATTTTTAGTTTTGTTTTTAGTTAATTTTTTCGTAAATTTTTGCTAAATAAAAAAAATGGGGAAAAAAAAACATTGGGTGCCTTTTTTAATAAATGGTTCTTGTTCATGTCAAATAGGTGTGTTCATTGATAATAAAAACCAATTCAACCTATGGACCAAGACCAAAATATAGAGATTGGAACTAATGCTTCCCCTTTATTTGTTTTTGAAACAAATAAATTTTGCTTATGGCTAAAAAAAATATTAAAAAAAAATAAAATCCAATGAGGGTTGATCTCAATACGAGAGATCATATCAAATCAATGTATAAAAGAAAGAAAGAAAATCCATCCATTGGTCTTTAAAGTCCCATCAACCTAAACCCTAAACCCTAGACACACACACACACAAAAAAAAAAACCCTTGTGGACACGCCCGTAGGTTTTACACATACCCCGACAATCATTGCACCGTGTAAATACACTAATAATGCACTCACGTATGTACTGCAACCTTTTTAAAAAATAAATATAAAAATGGCAGTAAAATACAAGGACAAAAAAAAAAACACTGACAAAAAGCAAAGAAATTCCCTGAAATTATAAAAGTACACCAAAAAAAGAGAGGGTATAAATACCCCCTAAAAATACGTATAATAATATGTATACATAATACAGTCGACATACTTGGGAGTTGAGAGTAGGTGCACTATTAGGTCTATACTGAAAATTAGTAAATTTAGAAGGAAAAGTTATATACCTAATTATAAGTAGTACAATGGGTGTATATTATAAATAAATAAATAAATAAATAAGTAGATTAATTAATTAATTAATTAAATAGGGTGTATATTAGTAGTTATTAAATGTATGTATGTACATTTGTACATTTGTACAATACATTAATTGTACATACATTTGTACAATTTTTTTGGGGTACCATACATTATTTATTGTACAGTAATTGTCCCATAATTTGAAAAAAAGGCTTATTAAATTACTATTTACTGCCCTGACAAAACTCACCTGCCCTGACCTGACCTGACCTAACCTGACCTGACCTGACCTGACCTGACCTGACTCCTCCACTCTTATTATTTTTTTAACTCTAGTGTCAGGTCTTTTACTACACTAAGTGGCCCAGTAGTTGGTACTGTGGTTTAACCTTTTTCCCCTGCAATCTTTAGTGCTTCCAGTGTCGGTCATTTTTATTTATTTATTATTATTATTATTATTTTGGCAATAACTGACTGGGTAGGTTTTTTTTTGAATTTATTATTATTATTATTATTATTATTATTTAAAAATAAAATAAAATAAAACCATGGCTTTAGAGGAAATGAGCCCCGCTCTCAATTTCACATTGTAGGTGGGTTCTCATTTCCGTATAGCCAGCCCCCCCAGGGCCATATACCCTCATACACATATATGTTGAGATTTGCAATTGGGTGGGTAGCCAACGGGTATCATTATATTGCTCAACATGGTGTATACCCATGTATATCCACTTAATGACAAAAGAGAAGAAGGGATTTGAAAACATGTGACTATCATCCAATTTT
>Ga0209208_10010495_pt1 | contig 12005 bp, 10 predicted proteins | sample S1TSphfallax_3_FD_187694 | JGI IMG/M metagenome (GOLD analysis project Ga0209208, IMG submission 187694) | Host-associated microbial communities from peat moss isolated from Minnesota, USA - S1T2_Fd - Sphagnum fallax MG (SPAdes) (version 2) | ecosystem: Host-associated > Plants > Peat moss >...
TATGTGTGTGTCACTTTGGTGCTTTCTCTGATACAAAGGATATGATGTTGCTACAGATTCTGGAGTGGTTGATCAAGGAAACCAGCTGGTGGCAGTTCAATTTGGAGGATTACAATCTGCTGATTGCATCGTATGGAAAGCAAGGGGAGCCTGATAAAGCAGAGAGTTTGTTGGAAAAGATGAATGGTGCAGGGCTAGCACCAACTGTTGCAACTTACACTTCTCTAATTGAGGGCTTTGCACGAAAGGGATTATATGCCCGAGCTGAATCATTGCTTAAGAGACTACAAGAATCTGGACCACTGCCTACCAAAGCCACATATCAAACTATTATCAGCATGTTCTGCAGGGTATACTTCACAATTTTGAAACCTGCAAATCAGTTCTGAGATGAATCCTAGATGCCAAATCCGGTATTTCTGGTGCTAATTTAAACAATTGTAGTGTTAGACATGTTACGTTCAAAGTGTTTTTGTGCTGATTTCTCTGCAATTTCATAGAGATTTCAGATACTGACTCTGCCCAGAAACCTTCTGTTAGGTTGAAGCTTGGAATTGGATTTGATGTTCTGCCTTAGTTCGTGAAACATGGAAGTCATCCTGGGTGGATCTAGTTTTGAAAATGAGCTCTGATATCTGGAAGTGATCTAGTTAGGATACCCAAATGGACAATTCTGTGTGTTGTATGGTTACGTACAATTTTTTGATTTTCGGTTTTTGTTTCTTGGTCCTTTGTACCCTGTTTTACCTTTCCTTCTTTGGAATTCTCTGTGGCTAGTTGAAGAAGTGTTAACCTCACTTTGCCTTTTCTTAATCATGCAAATGGAAATTTCTCGATTGTTATGAGAGATATTTTGTTTCTTGGTCCTTGCTTTCTGTTTTGTCTTTCCTTCTTTGGAATTCTCTATGGCTTGTTGAAAGAAGTGTTAACCTTGCTTTGATTTTTCTTAATTGTGAGAATGGAGATTTCTTGATTCTTATTAGACATATTATGTACAATTTTTTAAAAGGTGTGGTGAATGAGCAGGGAGGACAATATGATGCTGCGGAAAAGATTTTTAGGAGCATGACTGAGGGTGAAGGGTTGAAGCCAGACGCACGTATGTACAACTACATGATTCACATGTATGGAAAAGCTGGAAAAGCTGCAGAAGCACAGGCTCTAATCCGGCAAATGAAGGGTTTGGGCCTTCCAATGTCTGCTGTAACATTCAACAGCCTTATGTCCTTCCAGAAAACTGTCCCAGGTGCAGAGGCAACTCTTCGACAGGTACTTTGTCAGAAGACAAGAGCTAGTTATCTGTTTTTCTTTCCTTTTACTGAATTGATGAACTGGAACTTGTGGCAGAAACCTACTTATTCAGGTCAGATCTGACAAATTTTGGCTTCCAAAGTGTGGGTTTTTCTGGATTTTAGGGCTTCATTTTCTCAGAATCACTTGTACTAAAAGAGAATAGAGAAGTTTTGAGGTACAGAAGCTTGCGTTTCAGGGGATACATGACTCTGATAAGAGATGGATGGAATATCTGACAGGTCACTCTGGTCCTGCTCTCAGATGCAACTTGCCAACATTAAACCAGATGTTGTCACCTATACAGCATTGATCAATGCATACTCCAAGTCTAGGCGGGTTGAGGAAGCTCAGGGTGTGTTTCAGGAGATGGTGGCTTCTGGACTTAGGTGACAGATTCTTTCCTCATGCCCTATATCAGAATTTCAAGCTTACTATAGTAGGTGTTATACGTATTTGGGGGTGCACTTGTACAGTGCATGCAAACAGCACCAGCATGTCTCACTTGAAGTTTTGAATGTGGATTTGACTCACAGGCCCACCCGCATGACATACAATACTTTGCTTGATGCATATGCCAAAGCAAAGGAAGTCCAAGGAGCAGAGACTGTTTTGAAGAAGATGACCAAGGATAGGTAACATCCTGTTATCCAATGTCATCTGTTAGTGGAGTTCCACCATCGAGAGCTGATGAAGTGAGTGGGGAGTCATGGCAGTTCATCATGGCTATTCATGATGGAGGTGATGGTCTGGCACTTTGTGAGTGACACTTGCAAGGTTAAGACTGGCATCTTTCTTCAAAGTTTTATTCTGGAGTTTTCTCTGGAATCTCATAGATATCTATTAGTAGGGTTCTTTGGAGAGTGATGGTGCATTTGTGGTCTTAAGCTTGTGTCTGTACATTTCTCGGGTGTCTCTAACTTCTGAAGTGCAACCCAGGTGTCTCATAGGTATCTATTAGTAGGGTTCTTTGGAGAGTGGTGGCACATTTGTAGTCTTAAGTGTGTGTCTGTACCAGATCTTGAGTGTCTCTAACTTCCAAAGTGCAACTTCACAGGTGTCGACCTGACATACACTCTTATACAACGCTCATGGCTGCATATGTGAATGCTGGAGATATGAAGAAAGCAGAGGGTCTGATGGAGAAGATGAGAAGGGCAGGAGTGGAGCCAAATGTGGTGACATATGGCACCTTGATGCTGGGTTACACCATTGCCAGGGACTCAGAAGCAGTGCTCCACACCTTTGATTCTCTGAGAAAAGCTAATATCCAGCCCAACCAAACTATTTACACCCTATTAGTGCGGACCTTCAGTGAGCAATCTGATTTTGACACAGCTTTCTCCTGGTTCAAGGAGATGATTGCCTCTGGATGTGAGGCTGATGAGAGATCCAGATCTGCCCTCATGGATGCTTGTCAAAACAATGAGCAACGGGACAAAGTATTGGAACTTTTTGGTAGCATTCCCTAGTCTTCGGCTAGTCATTATTTGCAGTAGTGATGAATGTAAAGCTGGGCCTGTATGTATGTTCTGGGTGCTGCTCAAATTTATTCCAAAAAATTTGGCAACAAATGTCTTCTGAGTACATGTGATCACTGAAGTGGCTTTTGATGTGTTGACCAGAAGGCCTTGGTCCCTACTGTTTGGACAATGTGATGTGTGGCTTCACCAGGTTTGCTATTGAGCTTGCTTGGATCTACATTTGGAGATGGGTCTGGGTAGAGGGGAAATTCATGGGTCTTGATTCTCAGTGTGCCCATAGATCACAATCTTGTTATTGGGTCTAGAAGTACACAATCTTAGTAGTTTGTGTGAGATTGTAGTCCAGCTGAATGTAGATCCCGTTGCTAAGAATGTTTTCCTGGTGCACTCTCATGACACCGACAATGATGATGACAATTGTGCAAGAAGCAGAATGAGAGGCTTGATAGTGATGATGATGTCTCCTGAAGAAGTACAATGAGAGAGAGAATTTATTTTCCCACTTCCTTTTATCCTGGGACCCAACCAAACTAATAAATCATTTATTCACAACTTCAATCCCTTGTTTCTTGGGGGGGGGGGGGGGAACATACAATATCATTGCGATGATCCAATTTTTTTTCTTTTCTTTAAGAATTTGGAGAGAGAGGCTTTCTTTCTTGTTTGACACATTTCCCATGCCCTTTGTTCCTTATCAGAAACATGCTCCTATTGATGCCTCACTTCCTCTTTGTACATTGCTGTTTGGATCTGAAGATGGGGAAGAAGAGGTTCCTGCTGCATTGAATATGTGATCCCCAGATTTTGCAAGTGAATGTGGCATTTGATGATCAATGGGAACAGGAAAACAGATTTTGTAGTCTCGTGAAAAAGCCTGATCGTGGAACTGCTTAGCAGATTTATGAAGATAGAAGGACTTTGTAGCGGAGTTTGGCATATGTATCTATCAAGGGCTTGATGAAGCAAGCAGTGGCATGGCCCACACACCACCTAGTCGTTTGATCTTGCAACAATTTCCCTGTCGTAGCTCTGTGCTTGATTCTTGCCAAGCCCAATCGTGGCGTGAAAATTCGCTATTGTTTCTGCTATAGATAAGAAGCCCTAGGTTTAGGATTTAGTGTTCTTTTGGATGCATTTCTGCCCGCGAGGCAGTGGGCAAGAAGCTCGGAGAACAGAGAGGAGGATACGGCGACAATGCATTCTGTCCTTCTCCTCCCACTTGCAGTTGTTGGACCTTTTGCTGTGAAGCTCCCACATGGATCTGCTGAAGAGAAGAAGAAGAGAGCCTTGGACGCAAAGGGATGTCACCACCAGCAAGTTGCGTTGAGTTCGGAGTCGTCTTCTCCGCAGAGAACGAGAATCGATCCGATCGGTTTGTTCTGGGAGAGGAAGAGGAGGAGGCATCATCATCTCCATGTTTCTTGCTGCTCATTTCATTCCAAATGCAGGAATGCGTTTGATGCTGCTGCGACGAACAGAGAAGAAAGTCGACGAGGAGGAACAGAACCTATTGTTGTTGCGGTGAAGGAAGAAGACGAAGAAGAAGAAGAAGAAGGGGAGAGACTAGTGACGGAAGAAGACTGGGAGAAACCTTTGCAGGATAGTGATACTCGGATTCTTGCAAACTTCTTAACTGCGTAAGTTCTCTTCTCTTCTCCCAAATGTGTCAATTCTCCTCCTCTGCAGCTTTGTTTCTGTTGACACATTTTCTCATCAACCTTTTCAACTCTCTGTTGCAAGAATCCCCATGTGCATGGGAGCTCATCTCTTTGGATATGTTCTTGACATTTGCTGTGGAATTATTGCATTTTGCCTTCACATGGCACAGCAGGCTTCTTGCAATTCACAAAAGCAAATGCAGATCATGTTTCTTCTTGCATACATCTTCAAATCTAAACCCTGAACCCTAAACCCAACACATTGCATGCAAAAATTCATTATGGCAGGAAAACCTGTGGTTGCAAAACAGGAGTTATCACAGTAAATGATATGAGAGCTCCTGGAACAGGCAGGACTGACCTAGCAGCGGCATGAGCTTGTCAGTCATCGAGTATCATCATTGCACACTTTGCTTTCATGACCAGAGAGGATGACATTCCTTTCTTTGTTGTTTGTTTGTTTATGCATGCAGGTATAACATTGTGCATGTGGTTGAGGTTTCGAGAAGTGCTGACCATCTGCTTGCTGGAGCACGAATCCTTCTCCTGGACAGTCCAGCTAATGTTCATAGTGTCTGGTACCAACACAAGGTGCTCACAAATTCTTACTATGATGAATTTGCCACTCTTATGCCCCTACTTCCCGATGGGCCAGTTGGGATTTATGGACTGGGAGCAGGTGCTACTGCACACATCATTCAACATTTTTGGCCTGCTGTTACTATGCATGGGTGGGAGCTTGACCCTGATATCATCACTGTTGCACGGCAGTTCTTCAATTTAGCCCAGCTGGAAGTAGAACCAGAGAAGAGGTTGTCAGCATCAGAGGATGCAGTCTTGGATGGCTTTGAATGCAATCATGCAGAAGATTCTCCAGTTGTTGAAGCTTGTGAAAAAGAAGATGGCAACATTTCTGTCAAACCAGCAAGTACTGAAGGCGACAATGACCATGTGGCAGTAAATGCAAGAACAGAGACACAATCTGGGAGAAAGTCTGGAAAGCTGTTTGTGTATATAGGGGATGCTTTGGCCTCTGATGCAACTGTTGAAGGTGGTTTTGCAGGGCTGATTGTTGATCTGTTTGCTCATGGGGCAGTGATTCCACCCTTAATGCTGCCTGAGACTTGGGAGCAACTGAAAAGCAGATTACGGCCTGAAGGTGATCAGATTCTTGAACTGCAGAAATATTGCTTGAGAAAGTTGCATCAATGTTACTTGACTTCTGTTGTTTCTAGTTATGCGAAAGCATTCAAGGAACGTGATATTTGTTTCTTAGATTTGAGAGCAGGCACCTGTTGCAGGTATTAGATTGATGGGTACAATAGTAAGAAGAAATTTGGCACTGACTTGTTTGTTTTCTTTGATTGTGAAGGTCGCATCATGGTCAATTGTGGGGGCTCCTGGGTGGAAGCAGGAGAAGGTGAAAGCAAAAGCATTGGGCAGGTCACTATGGAGGGAACCATAGCTGCAATGGTCAAGGTATTTTCTGGACAACTTTCTAGGATATATTTGGAGAGAAATGGACGAAATACATTGGTCATGACTGGTCCTTCACCAGATATGCAAGCTTGGAGTGAAGCATTGCCCAGGGAATTGAGAGCACTTATCTCAGATTGGGTTGCAGTTCCTTGATTCCACTCTTGCCTGGTTTTCTTCTTCACAAGCTCTCTGTACAACAAACGAAACAACTGCAGGAGACTAACTTAGATTAGAACATCAACAGAATGGCTCACACATGGCACCAGGCCAGTCAGTTGGTGCATGTAGCCAAATTATTTCAAGCCAGAATTAACCCCATGTGTACACCCTTCTCCATTTGTTTGCTGGAATAGCAATTCAAAGTTCTAGCCAGCCTCTCAATCTGTGTGCCTGTCTGCTGTAAAACAAGCTGCAAAATTTCCAAGAGTATCACAAGCAATCGAGCCAAAAAGCATTGAAAAACACCAGCAACACTCCCTAAAGGTTGCTAAAAGAGAACAAGAAGAGTTTTGTTGATGTATAGAAATCAGCCATTGCTGTTCCTACTGTAGGAAATGGAAGCAAATGCGGACCTATAAGAAACTAGCATGAAGACTTTATGCACAAAGGAAATGCTTTTCTGTCTTGCATTGCACACTTGTTTGTCGATTGGTCTCTCAACCTTGCAGCAACTGTGACCAGCACGTGTTGGCAACTATTGCAGCTGGAAGAAAAACAGGAGTTTCATGATGTCAGGCAGAAAGGATTGTAATGTAAAGAAAGACTCCTCTGACAATGAAAACACTCATCTTCCAAACTGCATTGCACAAATCCTGCAAGGGTTTAGGGTTTAAAGGTTTAGGCTTACATTTTTAGGGTTGGGTTTAAGCAAGACTGCAACAATAACCACACTCATTTTTCAAACTGTATTGCACACAAATCCTGCAAAGAGAACAGGAGAACCTCTAGATTATCATCTTCCAAACTGTGTTGCACAAATTTTGCAAAGAGAAAACAACCCCTGCCTGGATGATCATCATGCGTGGTGGATGCGGGAATGGCGCACGACAAGCCTTTGATCATCATCGCTGATGAGTATGCGCATCAAGCCTTGGAGAAGCTTTTCGCCTTGCCTTTCTTCCCCTCCTCGGTTTGTTCCTTCCTGTCTCTTTTGTGTCTCTCTCTCCTTTCCTCTCCTCGTGCCGGAAACGTGCACCCATTACTGCGGGCTGACTTGTGGGTGCTTGCAAAGAAGAGATGGATCCTTTGCCTTCCCCAAGAAAAATCTCCAACAGCTCTGACTGTTTGAGCTCAAATCTGGAGTTCTCAGATCACAAAGGCGACATGCATTTCTCAGATCAGGGTTTGCTGTTGCACACCATCAGTTTGTAACATCCTCCTCTGCCAAATGCCCTTCTTGCAAGCAGACAAGAAAAAGTGACAGTTTTTTCTTTGAATATTTTGCCACCTTTATTGTTATTGTTGGAGTGTCATCATCTTGTTGCCAAGTGGAGGAGGAGCAGTGTTGGTTCTTTCAGAAAACTGCACACCCATGTGTTGTAGAGTTCACACCCACTGATGTTTTGCTTTTGCTTATATTGAAGGTAGTCTGTCTCAATGCAGAGTGGACAAATTGGAGGACTGCCTATCTATAAGTGGAATTCTTGGCATAGAAAAATGGGGCATGATCTGATGATTTTTTTTTCTGAGATCAGGATGCTGAGCTCGGTGAATCAGAGGAGCAACAAATGGCGGACCTAACTGTTGCAGCTGGTAATCTACACATTTGCGGGATAAGACAAGGTCAGGGTTTTGAGCTGCATTTTCTCTCCTCGTGTCCCCACATTTTTTAAAGAATATTATTAGTATATACAGATACAGATGACTAGCTATATGTTGGAAGAGTGCAGTCCAAGGAGTATCAACAAAATGTGCTCTCTTAGTGTCTCGCTTATGTTATTGACCTGTAATGGTGGTTGGCATGCCACAAAACTCGCAAGTAGAAGGACAGGTGCATCCAACCAAGGTGGAGAGAAAAGGAAAAAGAGATACATCTGATTGAATCATAGTACCCTGACATGACAGTGGTGAAGTCTCACTGGAAGGACTTGAGGAAGAGCTTGAGAATCTCCAAGGCCAGCAGGTTCCTTTCTTTCAATTCTACCCCCCTCTTTCATTTGGTGCAACTCTTGTTTGCTCTATTTACATTGTCAGGGTTCCCCTCTTGTATTCCTTACTAGTAGATCCCGGCATTGTTAAAGGGGATTTTCAGCAAAAGGACTTTATCCTGTGCTGGAAATAGGGACAAAAGAGATTGTGGGTTTAGTTCAGAAGTGTTTCTCCATGTCTGTCACATGTCTTTTGGTGTCTGTTGGATTCTTGATGGTTTGGCTTTTGAGTAGGAAGGAGTTGTGTATTCTCCCCTGCTTGTAGACGAGAAAAAGCTAAGATGGGTGGGGGGTTGCACAGATGATAGCAAACATTCTTGGACAAGACAGTCAATTACATGAATATGCTCATGATGTGGAGGAGAAGCTACGGCAAGTGGAGCTGGAGTCCATTCAGGTTCTGTCATGTTCTTTTTCCTTTATCTCAAAAAAATCCTATACTTAAGTCAACCTATGAATAATGAATCTATTTTCAGTGTATACATTTTCATTCACATGAGGCTGGTCAGACAGACAGAGCCATTGTTTGTCAGATCTATAGAGAATGCATCTAGCGAGATCAGAATGACATGTGCCCAATGGGAAGCCTATGCGATGACAGTTGTGGGTTGTTTTTCCTCCCAGATGTCACATTGTCTACTGAAATTCATGTGAAGCCTTGCTGCCGGATGACATGAAAGAGAGTGACAACCTGGTATCTTTGCATTCAAAAGTATGGGAGTGTGATACCGTTCTGACTCATATGGAGGCTTTACTCAGTGGTTTCCAGGTAAGATGGACAACATCTTTACTGGTAGAGCTTTGCTTCAACTAGGCAACAGCTTGGTGTTCTCCTTCTTTTTAGGTTTTGTTGGGTGGGCCAGCATCTGAGTGGCTGAGTCTTCTTCCTGTGACTGCTGGTCTTGTGACAGAAGAAACTCAGTCCTTTCATAAGTGTATGATGGACATTGGCTTTCACCCTCTGTTGGGCACCGATGAAGCCAGTGGGGATGTTATATAGCAGCTGGTCACCTAGTGTCAGACATGTTGCCGTTGTTGGTCTCTGAACATGTGTGTGACTTGCAATGTGTTCAAACTGCTCCAGTAGTTTTGTTGTGGTGTTTTTTTATGAAGATGTTGGAGAAGTTTTCAGACTTATGAAGAAGATGTATCAGTATGATACTAAGGGTGGGTTCTAATTGCCGTTTTTTGTTGGGTACGTTGTGTGTGTGTGCCCTGGCAGATCTGGGATCCATTTGAGAACAGGGGAGGATGCAGCAGGGTCAAGCAATGCACAGCCTATTAGACTTGAGGAGGTGGAGCCATTGGTGAAGAACTTTGCAACTTGATGGAAGGGTCCAATAGATATAAGGACATAATTACATCCTCCGGCATCTTTGTCTGTGGCATGGAATTTTTTTGGGCAGCACTTACACAGTTGCTGCTCTACTACACTGGCCTCTGTGCCTCCCTCAAGCGTGTGGGTGATGGTGTGGCCCTCACTAAGGATGTTGTATCAGTCCCCTCCATCATGTATGAGATTAAGAAGTACTCTAGAACATTCTAGGATGCAGTCCAGTGACCCCTCATGTCAATTGATAGCTGCAACCTCTGCTGGAAAGTCACCAATGTTGCCAGTCCAGGGATCATGGACAAAGTAAGTGAATACAATGAAAAAAGTGTTGTGGAGTTTCTGTGCAATCTCATAGAAATAGTTTCTTGTTACCTTTGAAGTGTTGTGGAGTTTTCTTTACAATCTCATCAAAATATTTTCATGTTCTCTTCAAAGTTTTGTTGTGGAATTTTCTTTGCAATGTCATAGAAATATTTTGTTGTTACCTTCAATGTGTTGGTGTGATGTTTTCTTTGCAATCTCATCAAAACATTTTCATGTATTCTTCAAAGTTTTGTTGTGTAACAATTAGTATTTAATGTGCTCTTGTTTGATAGGCACTATTCCATAAGTTGAGTGCTTTTAAGGAACACAATAATTATTGGGGATCTACTTGGAATCCAAAATATTCAAGAAAAATAACATAATTGACAATTAGTCTCCTGTAAAAAAAAGAAAAAAATGGAGATAGATTGGTTTGATGAAAATTGTTTATATTTTTTGTGTTTATTATAGTATGTGTGATAGAAGTTGGGGTTATTGTAAGTAGGTCTAACCTAGTTTGAATACTTTTAGGGTTTGGCCAATAACATGGGTATCATATCATGTTCATAATTAATGTGTGCATCTACTACCAAAGGTCACACATAAAAGCCATTGAACATGAAAGGTTATGTATGGATACTAAAAAGCCCACAAGAAAGAAAAGAAAAGAAACCCTAAATTTCCAAACCAAGCATAGGTGGATAGTGTTAGATGGGTGTAACACAAAATCGAAAGCACATTTACAAGGCACATACAAATTGGGTAACCTTAACTAATAGAGCAAATTCAATGGAAGAGGATTGAGGGGGAGATATGCAATGGTGGATGGAGGAAGAATTGAGATTGTTGGGCAAAAAGAGAAGGAAACCATTCCAACCCACACTCCTAGAGATTCAATAATGATCTTCATGAAGTGAGGCAATAACATGATACTATAAGAGATTGAGCTCTCACACAAGTTTGGGTTTTTGTGTGAAATTCATGGAATTATATAAGAGATTAAACTCTTGCACAAGTTTGGGTCTTGTGAGAAATTCATGGAATTATAAGAGCTTGAGCTCTCACACAAGTTTGGGTTTTGTGTGAAATTTGTGAAATTATATAACAGGTTAAGCTCTTGCACAACTTTGGGTTTTGTGTGAAATTCGTGAAATTATATAAGAGGTTAAGCTCTTGCACAAGTTTGGGTTTTGCGAGAAATTCATGGAATTATAAGAGATTGAGCTCTCACACAAGTTTGGGTTTTGTGTGAAATTCATGAACTTATATGAGAGATTGAGCTCACACAAGTTTGGGTTTTGTGTGAAATTCATGAACTTATATAAGAGATTGAGCTCTCACACAAAGTTTGGGTTTGTGTGAAATACATGGAACTTTTGAGTTCAATGAAGCCAACACTAATTAGGGCAGCAGCTGCTGCTTCTGATCTTTTGTCATGGACCGGGTTTCCAGACAAAAGACCAAAATTGGAAGTTGAAAATAACTAATTGTATGGATTTGTAGTGGTAGCAATTTTAAAAGAAAGAAGTCGTGCTAAACTCCAAAGCTTTCAAGTGGGGTTTGCAAATGGGTGTGTGGTTTGTTCAATTCAAAACCACAACCATTTGCATGCAATTCAAATCACAATTGGTGAAGAGACCCTTTACTTCATTCTGCACACAACAAACCCTAAAGTCCAAATGTCCTGAGATTTTTGATTTTAATGGAAAACAGGAATTGATAACATTGTCAAGTTCGACATTTTGAATTTCACATAATAAGGGAGATCTTCATAGTAACTCGACTTACCCAACACAACCAGTTTCCCAAAGTCCCCGAGTCCCCCTACACATTGTGTAAGGCACCCATGTGAGCAACTTCTTAGGCTTGAGCCCTAATGAACCAAGCAATTAGGGTTCTAAACAATGAAGAACCTAGTTACAAAGCCCTGAATTGTTTAGAAACCCTAATTTTGTCTAAACGATGAGGAGCCTTGTAAGGTTTAATAAACTGAGATTTAGTAAAATTTCCTTACTTTGCAGATACCACTAAAAGAGGGGATAAGGGGTGAAACCAGGCTCAAAGACGGGGTCACTTTACAGATAACTCTACTATAATAGATCAAAAATAATGTGGGACTCATTTTGTTGTAGTAATTCTAGATTTTGATTTGTTGTTCGTCCTCCTCATGGTTTTCATAAAACTCAAAGTCAAAAGTACGTGTGTGTGTGTGGGAAGAAGAAGTGCATTAATAGCATATCATTCTAGTCAAATGTCCAAAAAGGGCAAATTATGCAAGAGATTTCTTGATCCTTCCTTGTTATGAGTTGAA
>Ga0209208_10010496_pt1 | contig 12004 bp, 10 predicted proteins | sample S1TSphfallax_3_FD_187694 | JGI IMG/M metagenome (GOLD analysis project Ga0209208, IMG submission 187694) | Host-associated microbial communities from peat moss isolated from Minnesota, USA - S1T2_Fd - Sphagnum fallax MG (SPAdes) (version 2) | ecosystem: Host-associated > Plants > Peat moss >...
AATAAAATTAAAAACTAGAAAAGAAAAAACTAAGAACAAATGAGAAACCCACTTGAAAAAAAAAATAAGAAAAAATGAAAAAGCTTTGAAAAGAAAGAAAAAGGAAAACAAGTTAAGAGGACAAGTGAAAATCAAAGGAGCTCCCACAAATGAAATTGAAAATATGTGAGTAAATTTAAGAGAGAGAAAAAAGAAAAGAAAAGCCTGAAGTGAGAGAAAAAAATGGAGCTCCCACAAATAAAAATGAAAAAAAAGTCAAATGTGAAAAATCCCACTTCCATAATTCCATCTTTAAAAACCCTAAAAATCACCCTATCTAATCATAGGGCGAACCCTCAGAAATCTCTCAAGTGGAGGTCCCTTCAAAAAGGGTAATAAAAAACTTCAAAGAAGTCCCTCAAGTTTCAAAGACATCCTTCAAGTGTGCCCTGAAAAGGGGGAAAAAAAAGGTTATCAAAAAACGTTTCAAAGAAGTTGTTCAAGTGTGCCCTCAAGAAAAAAAAGGTTGTCAAAAAAAGTCTCAAAGAAGTTGTTCAAGTGTTGCCAAAACAAAAGTAGAGACAACACATTCAGGGAGCTTCAACAACCACCAGTATGATTTACAGTGATGATGTTCATATGCCTGTTCAGGAACCTTCAACAACAACCAGTTTGAACAAGTGATGTTCATGTCTTGTTCACAGACCTTCAACAACAACCAGTATGGTTTTGAAACTACCATGAACATGTAACCACATGTATTTGGGCAATTGCAAATGCACCTCAGTATTGCTGCAAAGCTCCGCATTTACAACCACCTCCCCCACACAAAGCATTTACCTCCATTTACAAATGATGCCTGCCCTTCGATCAGAAGAATTCTATGCTACCCTATATGCTCCTCAATGAACAATGAATTGTTTGTTGTATAAATTCTCACCTTAAACATGATTAGTCCAGTCAGCTTCTGACCTTTCCTCTTTTAGGCCAAGGTTAAGGAACAATATATATTTTACACTTATGAAATTGCAGAGGAAACTCCAAAAACCCAATTTCAAGGTAACATGACAAAGAGCTGCATACCTTCTGCAGTTGATCAGAGAGTGTCCAACCATCACCTTCATCAAGAATAGCTGTGACGAGCTGCCAGGACTACCCACTGACTTGATCAGCAGCTCCCAACTATGGATGTAGATAAGTATGTAATATTACCGAACAATGTACAGAAAGCCCCACCACCCCCAAAAAATACACATCAAGTCACTTTCCAGGTTTTTGCAACATTGACAAGATCAAGAAGGCTCATGTCTTGAATCAGTCTTGAATATGTCAAAAATTTCATAACAGCTCCATACTAGGTGTCTTTCCACCTCAACTGAAACTTCCTGAACAGCAGGGTAACCACACTCTACAGTCTTTCCTGGCAGATCATGTGTTTGCTGAATCCTTGACATCATCCCTGCTTGCCAGTGAGAGCCTCACTGGGCACAGGAGGAGACATCAGTTAGACAAATACAGTAAGTAAGATGTCTTGGGTATGCAAGAACACCCACATATGAACTCTCACATTACAATAATAGCAACCATCACTACAATAAACTTCTTATACCCCACACCCAGTGGAATTTCACTGTCCTTCTGAGAGGGGCTAAGGCATACTCACACCACAATACAAACACAAAACTATAGGCCTCACATTTCTAGCCAGCATCCAAGTGTCCCATTCAGCTCTGGATGGGACACTCAGTACTCACATGTCCTGCTCACAAAAGTGAAAAGCACAACTTGTTGCAATGAAGAGCACTGAAAAAGCTGAGGGCATTAGCCTCTTTGCTCTCATCGCATGAAATCACAGCTCAAGCAACTGTCAGTTCCGGTTCCTGCTCAATCGTCTGACCCTGTCTAGTATGTACAAGCAAAGGAGGTAACCACAGCCTTCCTTGTCACAGAAGGCACCACTGCTTACAATTTTGCAGAGCTATCCTCCACTCTTTATGATACACAGGAAACAAGCTGTTGACATTTTCACAGAGTTTGGATTTTTCCTGCAGCAGCTGGTTCCAGCATCTTGACAAAAAAATCAGGAATTGAGGCTTGGCACCAATTCACTGCACCAGTCACCAGCACTGGTTAAGGCTAATGTACTCTTCAATGCCCAATAAAAACGGACCCATGTGAATTGCTGCAAGTATGGAGACAACAAGCAGAAAAAAATTCCAGCTCTCTGAAAGAAAGAAGGAGTCGGGGTTGTGTGGCCTCCTGCTACCCTTACTAGATCCAAAACTGACTGCGGCTGGAACTTTGGGGGTGAATTCATGATTACATTATCCACCTTGTGCTCATATATTCTTCCATCCTTGTCCAACTTGTATTCTGAAGTTCCATCAAAATGACCCTGAGTTTCCCATGGTACACGAGGGATGCCCCGGACAGTCCACCGCACCATGATCACTTTGTCTGATGGCTGCCAAACCCGAACTATATCTACCCATAGCGCTTTGAAGAAGATACGGCCATGAAACCGCAGAGCCCAGAAAACAAGCTTGTAGTTATCTATGCCCTCAAAGGTATTCATAGGGTCACGGAATACCACGTCATCTCTGCAATAACACAAACATCACCACAATCAGTACCAACCAAAGGATACTCACAACAAATCTGGAACCATAAGCTGATGCAACAACAGCCATATAATCAAATGAGCTAAAATTGGCATCACTGAGAATAAACTGAGAGGAAGTGAATGTCTTCCATATTGTACATAAGGCAATGCCAGCGAGAGATTTTTTAAATGAGAAAGGAGCACAGATAGTTTTGTCTCCTGCCTTCCCTAAGCAACATTGAAACTCACACCAACAATGAGACAATAAACTCAGACATTTAGGTGCAAGGAGCAGCCATGAAATCACAATATCTACTTTCAAGACAAACCAGAGACATTCACCAAGGAAACCAGTTTGTACTCTGGCAGATGGTTATTCGAAGGAAGTCTGACTCACTGGCATGCTTCTGGAGCAGCACACCAGCAATACACTATACAAAACCTCTGCAATTTGGCGGAGTTGCTCAAACCGAAACCTAAACTTGGCATCACACATGCATTCCACAAGAGCAAGTGCTTGATCAAAACTCACCCTCTAATGCAACAAAGTTGCTGAGGATTGATATATACATATGACAAAAAGTGTTTCTCTCAAATGCACCAACCATCTCTAGGACATGATTATCTGACCAAAAACAGGAATCTTGTGAATATCTCTCACCACTCAATGGTTGGCTCAGAGATGAGCATGCTGACAAAAAAGCCACCTGCCTCATTGATGTTACGGAGAAAAACACTATTGCACACATAGTGCAAAAGAGTTTATTAAATCGAGAAGATACCTGTAGATGTCAAAACTGAGATCTTTGTAGAACAAGCATGGAAGCTCCTCTCTTAAAGTACGAATTGCAGAGCCAGAGTTGGCATAGAAATTATCCCGCTCAGAGCTTTCCTGCTTTTGCCTAGGAGGTGGGGTAGATTGAGAAGCAACACTCAACATTGGAATGAACGCATCCTCCTCCTCCTCCTCCTCGTCCCTTGGTGGTGCAAACCAACTGGAACAGAGCCTTGCCCCTGTGCTATTCAAGGGTTCCTCGTCATCACCTACAATCACTCCTTGCGCTTGTCTCCTCAGGAATAGACTTTCCAGATTCCTGTTCCTTCCCACGCTCTCAAGAACCCGGAAATCGTGAGATGCAGCATCTGAGAATGGCCATCCCAGAGGCGGTTGGAAAACTACCTCCTCCTCGACTACCTGCAGCTTCTTAGCGGTTGGCTGCTTCATTTTTCCAGCCTCGAATCTGATAAGGTTTCTGCGAATACTCTCATGTTGGCACTTTAGACCAGCGTGCAGTCCACCTTCCGGCTTCTTGCGATGGGACTGTCCATGGCTGCCGCCGCCGGACACGCTAGGTAAAGTCGTAGAAGAAAGAGGGGGTAAGCCCGCAGGCGTCGTCGATCTTTCGGAGGTGAAGATTTCGGCTCTTCGACCCTGTGCAGAAGGCCGATCCCTGCCTATTACTAAGACTCGCGATGAGGATGCAGTAGCAGAGGGGGGCAAAGGTAATGAGGATGCGTGAGCAGAAGGAGTTCCTTGCGGGCCAGCAATGTCAGGGCCGAGGGAGGCGGCACAGGTGTAAGCCATTAGAGAAGGATTCAATCCATACACTGCAACGCTAAAAATCTCACCATGTGATGCCAAATTCCTGAAGATAGATGTACGACTGAAAGCCCCAGTGGAACCTAAATCAATCCTGAGCAGACAAGAGACAATCCCTGCACGACAAATGTTCAACAACAGATTCAGCGGCAGTTCACACAGAGTCTGAGCAAAAGTTCTGGATCCACAAAAGAACAATAGCTTCGAGCAGTTTACTCTTCTTCGTCACACCGCACACAGCAAAGGGAGAAAAAGAAAAGACTCTCCAAAGCAAAACAAAAGCAAACCCGATAGACTCCCACGACCAAAAGAGCGACCTCTTGTCAGAGAGGTTCGGACGGAAAGAGAGTGCCAAGTGCACGAGAATTTCCGAATCTCGCGCCTCGACACAAGAAAACAAAATTTCTCCGTGCGAGAAAAAAACCCTGAAAACAAGTCTAATGCAAAGAAACAGGAAAAAAACAACAACCTCGAGAAGCTGCATAGAAATCAATGGTGGAGAAAGGGAAACGCTGCACCGGTACCTTGTGAGAAACACCATCACCAATGCCCCCAGCGGCTTATTCAAAAGACACACACGAAACAAAAGCACCCGTGCTCCAACAGAGACTACTGCCTCTTTTCTTCTTCAAAATTTACCCAAAAAAGCTCGGAAAATAGAAGAGAAGGAGGAGAATCCGATGATGGTCTTTCCCATGAGACGAAAATTCTTGCGCGCAAACTCCCCGAACTCCGCCCGTCGCCAAATAAAAATCCGTCGTGAAGAGAGAAAGAGAGACACGGGAAGAGCTCGGCTATGGTCCGTGGGCGCACAGCAATGCGCACTGGCTTCTTCTTTTACTCAACGAACTCATCTTTTACCTTCCGCGTACTTCGAATGGTGATCACATCTTTATGTATCAGGGAAGACTGTGTACAGAAATACGCCACGTGTCAATACGACTGGATATCACCAGTCCATCCATCGAGGGTTCGTTCTTATGCCCCCACACCACCGGTCCCACCGGTCATCTCCCCGATCGCGTAAAAGCTCCCTTCCCCACCTGTGATTCGAATCGACGGCTGTAGATAACCAGTTTGAGGATCGAACGGGTTAAAATAGAGAAACGTGTAGATGTCCCCCCGAAGGGAAGAAGCCTTTTCTGTTCCCAAGAATATCCGAGGTGACAATTCCGAACCCATTATCCCCTGGAACGCGGGGACCAATCAAACGAGAAGAAAACTCAGATGGACGAATGTGAAAAAAGGAACCAAAATGTGATAATAAAAACCTACGGATTTTCGTTAAAAAGGTTATATTTAAACAGTGATTTTTCATCCTGGGGTGGGGGGGGGGGTGTTTATAAAAATCCATTATTCATCCATGCAGCAGGCGATTTAGATTGCTGGTGGTGGTGAGAAGCTGTTAGGGAGCAGACGGGCATCCATCCATATCCAACAGGAGAATTGAGGATAAGTATTATCCACTGGTCCAATCTGTTTTCCTTTGGTGTTTTGGGCCAATTTCCTCTGGTGGATTGTACCACACTAGCTATCTGATTGGCTGATAACCCATTTTATCCTTCTTCCGGGTGCCTTTGTGAAAGATCCTTTGGTACATAGTGAGATCTATTAAAAGCTACATTTGGTGTTAAGTATATCTCGAATGTTTTGTATAGGGGAAGGCACTGCTCTTAGTGCATTCCTTTGTGCAATGGTCGAGGGTTCAAATGCAGTTACACAAACTTTCCTTATGCAACAACAATGGCCCTTATTATTAGCTTATGAAAATTTTGCTTGTTTTTTTTTTTATATATAGGAAAATCTCTTGTTCTAGGCTGGTGAGGGAATTGCACCTTGTAAGGCGCCTTGAAAATACATTATACACCTTTATCAAGGTCATTATGTGTAAGATGAAGCCTTTGAGTGGAGTGCAACCCCAAATAGTGGGCCTAGTTTCCACCCATAATTGACCCAAAATGTCCATGAACCTTTTACATCATAATAAAGCACAAGGCCAACATTATCATAAGCTTTCAACATACATTAGCTAATACAAGAGGCCGTAAGAGCAAGAGGCACCATATGTCAACGAGAGGACGTCTTTTACACATACTTGGAAGATGATAAATGAGTTATGGGGTCCTTATTGGAGGCAATACAAAAGAATTGTCTACTCTTTTTTTTTCCCTTTGATTGCCCATTTTCCTGCTCAATATGTGTTTAGTGATGCCCAAACACATTTTGAAACTGCCCACACATATTTTGGTGCTGCCCATTACACACTTTTGGTCATGTTATGCACATCTTTGGTTTATAATGCCCATTACAAATCTCAATGTTATCTCTTTGTTTAGTGTTCCAAGATTATCAAATGTGATACTTATTATTTTTGTTTGGACTAGAGTTGGATTATTTGGTTTGATCAAGAAACATCACTAGGTTTTGTCATTTTCTTGTTATTGAATTTGATGATAGAAGGGTAAACCAGCCAGTGACCAAACCCTTATGCACTCAAGGAAGGCCACATCCAAAGAGAGGGCTCCCTTGTTTCTGGTGTCCAAACAGAATTTGAACCCCTCCTCTTGGCACATATGACACATTAACAATAGTTGAAAACAAATTAAAAAATGAGAAAGTTACAGCCCCTAAAATCAAGGTGATCAAGAACTCAAAGAAACAAACCACTGACCATTACAAAGGCTAGTTCCCAAACACCCAAGTTTTATTTTTTATGTTGCTATTAAAGTCCAAAGATGATTTGTAGAACTTCAGGTGATGCTCCTATATCATTTTAAATGAATGGGAAATTAAAAAAATTGTGAAATTTGAAAGCAAGAGAGGTCAAAATGATTTTTTTATTTTTTTTCTAAACGCATTTTTGCAATTTGAAATTCCTGCTCTTTTTTGGCTTTGCATTTGAAAGATGATTTGTAGAGCTTGAGAAGGTGCTCCTATAACATTTTAAATCACTCAAAATGAAGAAGAATTGAGAAATATTTGCCAAAGTGTTTGATCATAGAAAGGCCATCGATGATGGGCTAGTTTACCCTAGTTGGTATGAAAAAAATTAAATGTCCAAAGCGTATGTTTTCTTCATTTTTGACCAATTTCCAGAGTTGATTGTTGAGAAAAATATTAGATCATATAAGAAAGTTGTACTTGTGCAAGTTAAAGTAGGATGTATTTTCTATAAGTTGACACATGTGCTAATTTGTTTACTTGTAGTCAAAGTCTTTCTAATTAAAATCATCAAACTTAAAGGTTAAAAAGTCCATTGTGCCATTGATTATGACAAAAGTTGTAAAAATCATATGTATTAAGCAAGTGGATACAATAGGGTAGCATAGGCAATTATTCACAAAAGTTGTTGACTCTCAAGCTTTCAAAGATAACACTTTTCCTATCTTACTTTGGCTCATGACATTACAAAGATGATTCACAAAATAGCACAATCCTTAAAGCATTTTATAAACATGGATACATGCAATTGGACATTTTGCATGGGAACTTCCCATTGGCCATCCTAGGGGCCCTTTCATATCATCAACTTTCACATTAAATAGGGAAATGCATGGGAGTTTTCCATTGGTCATCTATTTGCCTTTTCATATCCTCACCTTTCACATCACATGGGGAAATGCATGAAATGTAGAAGGTTGTTTGTTTGTTTCCTTTGTTTGTTCATATTGGAAAATGAAGGAAATCAAACGTTTTGAATTTACATGTAAGAAATGAAAAATGAGGAAATGAAAAAAATAATGAAATTCATTTGTTAATTTTTATTGTGTGCATGAACATAATCAAATGTGGCACATTTCAAAATGATGGGAAATGAAGTTCAATGAACAAATAAACAATGAGCAACATGAAGAGATGAAAAATAAAAAACATGAGTTGAAAATAAATCAATAAATATAATTTTAAAGCTCCTTATGAAAAGCACTTGAGGTTATGAATTGAATATGAAGAAATTTAACATATTTTTTTATGAAAATAGAAAAAAAGACATGAAAAGACAAATTTAAACAACACTTTTTTTTCTTCATGTTCATACTATTGATTTGAGTCTTTTGTTGTTCCTTCGTATTGTTTTGTATATTTTTCATTTGCAATTTGTTAACCATATGATACCTCCTAGACATGGTGAGAGTGTCGATTTGAATTTAGAACAATCTAATGTTAAAAATCAATAGTTTCACACATTAGTAGTTTAATATGTTGAAAAGATAGATGAACAATTGCAATCACATGTAATTATGTTGCGTGTGCAAGGGCACTTGAATAAAAGGAGGCTAGAAATACATGATTGCAAGATCGACCAACTTATCAAGGTTCTCATAAGCACATTTGCATTCTCAAGACATTGATGAAATAGGAAATAAAAATTGAAGCACCATGCAACTTATTAGTTTCCTTATAAGGACATATGGGTTCTTAAGAGACCTAAGATTAGAAGGAACAAAGGTTGAAAGATCCAATAGTTTATCAAACTTCTCATCAAACACACATGCATTTTTAATAGACAAATGAGAGGAAATAAAGGTTGAGAAATCAAACAACTTCTAAGCACATATGCATTCTTAAAAGACCAAAAAGGAAAGGGAACAAAGATTTAGGGACCAAACAACTTATTAAGCACATATGCCTTCTTAGGAAACCAAAAAGTATAAGGAACAAAGGCTGAGGAATAAGGCCTTCAATGAAGCATGTGCAAAGGCTCCCTTTCAAACGAGAGGTGCATGTCTTAACTTGGGTAGAATGGATATCATTTGCCCAAATTGTGATGCTTTGCATTGAATGGCAAAAAGATTAGAAGATAGTCCTAGGAGGAGGCCCTTTTTTTCCTACATGTTGTCACAAGGGCAAAGTTTTGTTGCTACTCCTTTTAAAGCCATCTCCTTTTTTGCATCAATTTTTTGAAAAATGAAAATATGGTAGCAAAATAATTTTGTAACAATATAGGTTGTTACAACAATGATTTTGCTTTCACATCACTAGGTATAATGCAAGATCACTTTCTTGGACATGGTTGATACAATTTTCATGTATACAGCAAATTGAACCACATAATTGGTTCATTATTTGTCAAGTTGAATGAATGTCAAGCAACCAACATTTGTTTATTTGTATGTATATGATCCATCTAAAGTAGAATTTTTTTTTGTAATAACAATAATCCAAGAAGTTTCAAGAAACATAATAGTCAACATTCAACAAGTACTTTTTTCAACATAATAATTTTGTTGATCAATACAAAATGCTTATGAAACATTCAACTTAGAGTGAGACCAAGGTGATAATGTTTTGAACTTGGGCTCATTCACAATTGGGCTTCCAAAAAGGAATGTCTAACTTTTGAAGGATTCGAAAGCCCAACTTTTGATTTTTGTTCTATTTATATGATTACAATTGTAATGAATCATTGTAAATAAAATAATTTCTTGTTAATTTTTTTTAATTGAAAATAATTTGGATATTATGTAAATGTCCTTTTGAGTCCTTTAAACCAGCTATATTGGTTGTTTTAACTACACATTTTTTAAAAGAAATCAAAAGGAATAGATAAAATTATGCAATTGATTTCAAAAAAAATAAAAATAAAATCATGTTCCCCTCTATGCAAGTACATGTTCATTGGGTGAATTTGATGAACAAAAAAATATCAAAATTTCAAAGGCTTGAAATCCTAAACCAAAAGGCAACAGGAAATGACTTTTTTTTCAACCATTCAACTATTTAATTCATTAGGGTTCAAAAATTTAGCTTTAGGTGGTAGTTCACATGTGTAAGAACTTATCATTCAAAAAACATAGAAGTTAATTCTGGAATTTTTTTGCATTTATATTTGTCAACCAAAATATTGATTCATAAGTATGCATGCATGTGAAAAATCACCACCACCACCACCACCACCACCACACACACGAATTATTTTATCTTGGATATCTATTCAAATTTTCTCCCTCAAATTTGTTTCATGTAAAAGATAGCCCTTAAAAAGTCTTTAAATTTACCTTTAAAAAGTCATAGAATCTTTTTTTCTTTTTTTGGAACCCCAACTGTGAATGAGCCCATATATTGGCAAGTGGGCCAACTTTGGCACTTTCATGACATGTATCAAAAGTTACATTCCAATTATGTTGCATTCAATATTAGGTTTCACTTTTGGTGTTTAGGCATTAATATTTTGGTTTTCACAAAGTTAATGATATTTGATAATATTTGAAAAATATTAATTGAAGAAAAAGTGGGTATATTTATGGTATATACAATATAATCACTATGAGAAATGGTGTCTGCAAAGACTAAATTGGCATGCAATTAGATCATCACGGAAACTATTGTGCAACTAGGGTACAAATATAGTGTGGAAATATGATGAATTAATAATTAAAATGCTACATCAGAATATTTCATAGTTGTAATTTAGTTGCACATTAGTTGCAACTTGGATTCTATATGGACATATTACGCAAAATATATACGGTGATAGTCAACCATAGTTTGACCATGATCACAACTTGCATCAAAGTGGTTAATCTCAATTGTGCTGCAACTAGTGTAATTTTAGCATTGAATGAACAAATACTTTGCAATTGGTGTACAATGTTGATGTGTATGTTCATGCCACGTGTACAATTAGATAAAGGTCCATATGGAATTTGCAACTTGTTTGCAACTAAGAGTCAACTAAATTGGTTAATTTTACAACTAAGTTACAACTAAATGTGCCAATATGGTTTCACTACACAACTATTATTTGTCCACCATTTTGGAATTAGAGTGTTCAATTCATCTAGAATTAATTATCAACTATGTGGCAATTCATATTATTAAAAAATTTATGTATTGTGCAATTCATTGAAAGTGTAAATGCATGCCTTCAGTTGGATTGGAATGGTGTATTAAAATATTTATGAATATGTACATATAAATATCAATGCTTATACATTTTAAACTTTTCTAAACTAAATTATTAAATGTTTCATTAATACGAGTAGATTCCTTCATTGAATTAATTAATTAAAATAACTCATTTTCATAATTATCTAAATAATTAAAATTTAAATAATAGTAAATATTATAGTCCTATTTTTTGTGATTGATGTTCAATTGTTGTGTTAATATTTTACTACATTGGAATTCACAATATTATGTTGATATACATACATATCAAACCACAGAATTTCATGAAAGGTGAAAGTCTACTTTTGAATTGAAAGTAAAAGCAATGTGTATGTTTTATTTAAAATATTTCAAAATGAATTATTTGTTATTAAATTTTAATTAGTAATTAGTATGTAATATAATTAATTACCATTAAGTAATTAAGTAAACTAAATAATAACCTATTCATATGAATTCATTAATCAAATTTGATCAATTAATATTTAATTAATTCAGATAATAATAAATTGATTATCTAGTAAATAATTACATAAAATTAATTAATTACTTCAAATAATTTTAGATAAAAAACTTTGTTAATGTAGGCGAATAATTATTGAATTTTATTTGAATTTAGATCATCAATTATCAACACAATTAATTGTCTAATAGTTATTTGAATAATTAATCATCTAATATTTATTTTGATAGTTAATTGTCTAATACTTTTTTTGATAATTAATCATTTGAATCAATTAATCAATTAATTGTCTAAAATATATTAATTAATTCATATAATCAATACATATAATTAATTATCATATATTTAATTCAGATAATGAAATTCCAAATAATTATATTAGATGATTAATTATAAAATCAAACAAAAAGCATATGGATTTTTTAAAAAATTACAACTCAATTGTCATTAGGGTGCCACAAAAAGATTTAAC
>Ga0209208_10010497_pt1 | contig 12003 bp, 8 predicted proteins | sample S1TSphfallax_3_FD_187694 | JGI IMG/M metagenome (GOLD analysis project Ga0209208, IMG submission 187694) | Host-associated microbial communities from peat moss isolated from Minnesota, USA - S1T2_Fd - Sphagnum fallax MG (SPAdes) (version 2) | ecosystem: Host-associated > Plants > Peat moss >...
AACAAGTAGTTTACTAACCTATTATTCATGTTTAGGCTAGGTTGTTTAGTTTGGTCAATGTTGACACTTTAATCAATCTAACAACCTTGGCAATGAACTTTTTGTTGAAGTTTGTCAATGTTACATATTCTTGGTTTTTTTTTAATGAACACTTTTGTGTTTTTTGGATAATCAAATCATGTTTCAGCTTCTTAAGGTGTCAAAAACATTACATAACAACTTGGCCCTGACAAAGCTTCCAAATTCACATAAATTTCAACATGGCTTCTAAAAACTTATGAACATTTTCATACTTAGCTGTTAATATTTTGGAATTTTAAAATCTGCATTAAAAATAATTGCAATATACATAACCAAAAGTTTATATATATATATATAATTATTTATAATATTTTAAATAAATATGTATTGAAATGAATATAATTCCATAATATCATTATTTCTATATAATGTGTTATAAATAATAATATAATTAGACCAATATTTAAACCAATATTATACATCATAAAAAATAAAGTTTACATAATGACTTGTGTTATATATGTATAAAATATAAAATATTTTTCACCCGTTATTTGATTATTTTAACCAAAAAAATATTTATTATATATTAGAAAAATATAAAATAAAATTTCAATCATATATAGGATTAATATATGGGAGAGATTATTTTTATTATTATGTGAAATAGAAAGAAAAAGTAGAAAATAATGTGCTTTAATTTTTAAAAAACATAGTTTAAAATATTATTACATTAAAAACTTTATATTTTTGTTTTTTGAAATGAATTTACAACTTTAAAAAGGAAAAGTCATAAATATGAAAATATTTGAAGAAATTTTAAGCTTGAACTTCTTATTTTTTAATCTTGACAAACTTTTTATTGCATTTAAAAGTTGCACTAGTACAAAAGTGCGGTGCAATTTACTAGCTTAAATCATTATGGGACCTTAAAAGTGAAATAACTTCATTGCATTTTACTGATTTCACCCTAGTGAAAGTTTTTTCATTATAACATCACTATGTAAACATCATGTTTCATTACTAATTAACATAATTCACTATTATAATTTACTATAGTAAACATTTTTATTTTTATTTTTTAAAAATATTTTATCTATGTTACTTTATGATATACCCTATATTATTTTAAGCCACTTTAGTTATTATAACTTATATTTTATGTTATTATACACTATTATAAATTATTGTACCCTAAATTATTATATGTTATTTTACCTTAAGGTATCTTAAGTAATTTATTATAAGTTTATAAGTTATTCTAAATTAAAATTCAACTAACTTTAGGTTATACTTTAGGTTATTTTATTTTAAATTAATATATGTTATTTCAAGTTATACTTTAAGTTATTCAAGGTCATTCTATTTTATCTTAAGTATAATAACTTAAAATAATCTAAAATAAAATATAATGACCTAAAGTAAAAATAACTTAAAATAGAAAAAAAATAACCTATGAAAAATAATTTAAAATACCCTACAATATAATAACTACCAATAATTTATGATATTATAACATAGAATATCCAACAATAATTAGCAATAGTTGTAATATAATATATAATAACCAACAATAATTTATAATACAACAACCACCAATAACCATTAATAAAATAACCACCAATAGCCATTAATATAATAGCCACCAATAACCATTAATATAATAGCCACTGATAAAATAGCCACCAATAGTCATTAATATAATAGCCATTAATAAACACCAATATTGATTAATATAATAACCATTAATAGTCATTAATAGAATAACCACTAATAGCCATTAATAAAATAACCACCAATAGCCATTAATAGAACAACCAATAATAGCCATTAATATAATGACTACCAATAACCATTAATATAATGACTACCAATAACCATTAATAGAATGACTACTAATAACCATTAATAGAATGACTACTAATAACCATTAATAGAATGACGATTAATAACCATTAATAGAATAACCACCAATAACCATTAATAGAATAACCACCAATAACCATTAATAGAATGACTACCAATAACCATTAATGGAATAACCACCAATAGCCATTAATAGAACAACCAATAATAACCATTAATAAAATGACCACCAATAACCATTAATAGAATGACCACCAATAACCATTAATAGAATGACCACCAATAACCATTAATAGAATGACCACCAATAACCATTAATAAAATGACCACCAATAACCATTAATAGAATGACCACCAATAACCATTAATAGAATAACCACCAATATAATAACTACTAATAGCCATCAATAGAATAGCCAGCAATAACCATTAATAAAATAACCATAAATAACCATCAATAGCCACTAATATAATAAACACCAATAACCACTAATATAATAACCACTAATAACGATTAATATAGTAACCAATAATAAGCACCAATAGCCATTAATAGAATAGTCATGAATAAAATAAACACCAATAGAATAAGCACCAATAGGCACTAATATAATAGCCACCAATAGCCACTAATAAAATATCTACTAATGGCCATTAATAAAATAACCACTAATAACTATTAATAAAATAACCATTAATAAACATTAATAGTCACAAATAAAATAGGTACTAATAACCATTAATAACCACCAATAACATTAATAAAAGAATAACCTATAGTCATATATTAGAATTGCTTAGAATTGCCAAAAATAATTTAGGGTGAAATAATTTATAATAGACAAAAATAACTTAAGGTGAAATAACCTAAAATAACCTAAAATTGCCAATAATAACATAAGGTGAAATAACTTCAATAACCAAAAGTAGCATAGGGTGAAATAGTTAAAAATAATGTAGGGTGAAATAATCTAAATTAATGAAAAATAATCATATGATAATTGAAAGTAGTTTAGCATAGATAATATTATTACATTAACAAAAACATTATCCATTTATTATATTATATTATATTTTTTTAAAAAATGGTCATTGAAATGTTGTTGAATAATGATATTCAACTTTTTTTTTTGTTCAAATGATTTTAAATTTTCAAAAGGAAATAAATGTAATTATGTACATTATTGAAATTTTTTAAAAAGTAAATTCGAATCATTTCCTTTGAACAAAATTTCAATAAGATATGAATTTTCAAAGTTTGTGTTTTTATAATGTTTAAAATGAAGTATTTGATAAATAAAATGTAATGTAACATATCATCACAACAAATGAAGTGGCTTGATGGTAAGGGTGTTTACCTTGATTCCAAAGGTTGAAGGATCAAACCTTGTGAATGGTGTTGTGTGTGTGTGGTCAACAATGGTATGTTGATCGAATATTCCCTTTTCGAATTCCTAGAATAGGTGCCTAGATTAAAAACATATCCTAGGTAATGACACGTGTCAATAATTCATAGGTTAAAAAAATCATGAAATTATCAATAATATTATATATTAAATAATTAAATTTTAATGGAATTCCATGTTGGTTAGTTAATTAACTAACAAGTGAATGGTTTGATAAATTTGTATTTCACTTGAGAGTAACCTTGTTTCATTAGGTACTAATGAAATAATTCATTGTCCGTAACAACTGGCCCCCGTTCATTAGGGGGTTAAATAATTTCATTAAGTAAAAATGTCCAAATTCACTCAAAATTTAATGAAACCCATAATGAACTACGACACATTTTGTAGTAGTGTTGCATAAAATTTGTTTCTTACCTTTGTGTGATCTCTACAACCTAATTTTTCCAATCTCTTTGAAGAAGATATAGAATGAAAATGTATTGTTTCACATATGTTTAAACCTTAGAAATTTCCCCCCAATTTAATGTAATTTTTTTTTGATAATTAAATAATTAATAGACCAGTATTTTGGATAATTTAATGATTAATTGTCAAGAATTAAATAATCATTTATTTATTTAAAATAATTAACTAATCATTTGGTTTTTATTTATTTGAATAATAAAAAGTTGGATCTCAAAATCAAATTGATTAATTTGACATTTAATTGATTGAACTTAATTACATTTTTGTTTTAATAAATTATTGAATTCACTGTTTAAGATAATTATTCCATGTTATAGATTGCAAGTTCAACTTTTCCATGAAAAATTATTACACCAAGATAAGTTTAATCACTATTGTCATTGTACTATTTGTTCCACAAACAATACAACCTATTTTCAAATTCAATGAGACAAAGTAAGAATCATGGAACTCCTAATCAACAACCCCAACCTCTATACACACCTTTGTTGACATATTATTTTGAAATTAACTAATTATTCTGGAGTGACCCAAAATGCAGGTATTGCATTTTGGGTAGGATCTTCATTTAAAGAGGCTTAAACTCCACATGCATTATTTCGAAGTGACCTTAAATGCAAGTATTACATATAGGGTTGGGTAATTTCAAAGTGACTTTGCATGTGGGTATTATGTTTAGGGCTAGGTCTTCATTTAAGAGTATCCAAACCATTTAGATGGGTTTTTTTGAAGTGTGGGTATTGCATTTAGGGTTCATTTTTCATTCTTATAATACCCAAATTTATATTTACCTCTACCAATTGGAATTTTGGGTTTTCGTTGCAATACCTACACCTGTACTTACTTTTACTAATCGGAATTTTGGGGATTCGTTGTAATACCTACACCTGTACTTACCTTTACCAACTAGAATTTTGGGGCTTCGTTGCAATACCTACACCCTTACTTACCCCTACCAATTGTAATTTTGGGGTTTCATTGCAATACTTACACCTGTACTTGCTTCTACCAACTGGAATTTTGGGGCTTCGTTGTAATACTTACACATGTACTTACCTTTACCAATTGGAATTTTGGGGCCTAATTGCAATACTTGCACTTGTACTTATTTCTACCAACTAGGATTTTGGGGGCCTAGTTATAATACCTACATTTAACACTAATATTATCACTATCCTTATGTTTTTGTATTTCACACTTTTTGTGTTTATTACTTGGAAACATTAATAACCTTTGTGCCATATTAAACTTCATGTGTGTGTTGAATACATTATGTTCAAAGAATTTGGGCTATGGTTTCCTCCATACAATATTGATTCTAAAACAAAATTCTTAGTGCCAATGGCAACAATCTTGATTAGTAATTGAAACATTTATTAATGACATTGTTTAATACGTACATTTGTGTCATTGAACATTGTTTCATGCCAATCTTTGAGTTGTTTAACACTATTTCCCAATCCACTTTCTACACAATGTAACACCAATCTTGGGTGTGAAATTGCATTTGCCTTTATGAGGCATATGTTACAAATATTACATGCCAATACTCTCATGTGTGAAGTTGCATGTTCACAAAGTGTCACATTGCCTTCTTTACATTCATTTGTGATCTCTTGCATTATAGTGACCAATTGTGCAAGAACCTTTTCCATTGGGGTTGATGAATTTATTGTGTCATTAAACCCTACAATGGCACCCATAGGGCGATCATTTTGTTCCATGTTCATGAGCCGATCAAATTCCATGATCCCATTATCACCTTCAAGATGTTCATCTTCATCATCATCATTGGACTCCATATCATCTAGAATATGTCATGGGTCCCCAAACATTTGATTCAACCCTCCACGATGTGATCCATACCATGTTCCATAGTAATGAATGATATCCTTTTGAGAAATGTTTGTGCTTGTGAAAATGACCACAATTTGGTGTTTACACATGTTCCCTCGCAATGCCCATTCACATATGCAACAAAATATTTCGATGAATGCGAATTTCACCGCGTAAATAACATTGGGAAGGTGTTGGCTTTGTACGCCCCAAGTTCCATCATTCTCAAGGGTTGGTTAGTTTACATGGGTGAATGGAATAAGGGTTGCCTTTTCCACACTTCGTGTAATAATGGCTTCCATAACCTTGTTTTTTATGAAACCTTTTTTTTTCATTTCCAATGTGTGCATGTAGTGGTGTGTAATGGTTGTTGTTAATCGCCACACCAACTAATCAATCCTACACCCTCTAAAGCCTTTTGTGTCAAGAACAAGCCAACATTTCAACGCACCATGATAAGATTCAATGTTTACTTGGGTGTTTTGGTTGGAATGGGACACTTTTCGAACACCCACCATCCATAATTTTGCAAACATAAACACAATGCACAAGGATGAATAACATTATTACAAAACAAATTTGATTACTAAACCATGATAAACATTATCACTTACCAAACTAATGGTAATAAGTCCATAAATAATTTGTCCATGCATCACCAAACCTATGTTTATGCCTATGTTTATGAAGGTTTTCTTTCACAACAACCCTCCCATGCTTTTTCAAGTCATCAATTGTTTCTCCATGATTAATGGACATGTACATCACATCATGAAGGTTTTGGAAGATTCCACCCCGCACTTCCACATCCTTGATTTTTTTAGTACCATGTAAGCACCATGCTTTGAGAACATGCCAACAACAAAAGTAGATGGGAACCTTGTCCATACCCCATATAACCTTAATAAGGACACATATGCAATAAAATATCCATGAGTGGATGGGGTTAGTACAACATAAAATGCACTTGAAGTGATTAAGACTTTTATGAAAGATATAAAAAAAATCTAAGGAAATAAATACAAAGTGGGTACTAGGTATAGAACTAACCGTAATGCCTTGAATTCTTGAGGTGCATCATCAACAAGAAAACATGATGGTTTCCAATGTGCCATGTGTGATAACATTTTATTTTTTAATGGTTTAAACGATTCGATCAAATCCTGAAATATTTGCCTACTTGTAATGATCGAGGTTGGAGGGACACTCGTGCAATGATCATCAAACCCCATTAAGGTGAATAGATGGAATTTCATGTCATTTGTGCCAAATGTGGCATCCATAAAAATGGCACTATTGTGACCATATGATACCATGGACTCACATTGAGTTGGTGTTTGAATACCTATGGTGAATGGGACTTGAGTCTTGTTGATTTCACCAACATCTTGGAAAAAGAACACATCTGTCGAATGTTGGAGAACCCAAGACTGAATTGAAATTGCGGGGTTGGTGTGTAAACACCAACTCCCTATCTTATGTTTCCAATCCAAATATGCAATGTCTTGAAGTCAAATGAAATCATCTCCAGTCATGCTTTGACCCACATTCACACGTTCCCACCAAATTGTTTTATGCTTGTCATATATTAATTTGGTCGCGTAACCTAAGCTTAGTTGGGCCCATATTTGGTCCTTCAATGCTTCTGACATGCGTGGAGCATAATGAGACATACGAGAAATGGATTTTAGGTCATGTTCACCATGTGCAAATGACCCATCAATTCGTGTATGGGCCTTATGATAAATTGTGATCTTAGCCACATCAGGTCGTGTGTATATACGTTTGATTGAAAATGATGCTAGGCATCTTCGTTTAATAATTCGAATGTGGGTTGAGTTTTCTTGATAGTCCTTTGGTCCATATCCACATTGATACCTAGACCAAAAAAAATTCAAAATATAAATGATTACATCTTTGGTATATGCATTAAAGAAATAAAAAAGGTTAATGCCATAAATGTTTACCACATATGCCTGAGGTGGTTTTTGGTAGCTAGTTGCTTGACATTTGCTTGGTTTGGAAAGTTTTTGTAAACATTCCATTCCAGAGGGGTGCTCATATCCCCTCATTCACCTTCCAAGAATTCCAAGATGTGAGCATATGGAACATAAGCAAATTGAATGGTCACTTTATTTTGCCTTCCATGCCATATTTTAGACCTCCACATTAAGTCCTTGTTTGAAAAAGGGGACTTGGTGGGGTTTTGGACATGAATAGAATGGGACTTTAGACACCTTCCCATGATTGAAGGAAGTAGGATAAATTCTTACACTAAGATAATTTATAATTCTATAAACATTTATCATTGAACAAAAACCTAAATGCAATACATACATTGCATTATAAACCCATATACTAAAACAAACTTTGGTAATACCCACATAATGATAATTAATGCACACTGTTTGAGAGGTGCAAAATGCAATACCTGCCTTGGGCCATAAAACCCATGCTAGTTGTAAGGAGTCAATGCATTATTCACACATGGGTCTGAAAAAATCAAACTACAAAGAGATATTGAAAATGAAATATTTGTGTAAAAGTATAAAGGTTATATACTTCATGAAACTTGACGCCCTTTCTATATCCAATAACTAAGAAATGAAAAGAGGTTGAATTGTGAAAATATAAACAAAAAAAAAAGAAATAACAAGAGACAAATGCATACCTTTAAGAATAAAAGATGATAAAATTCCACAAAAGTTTGTAGTCCCAATTAAAAATGCAACCCTAAAAGATCATAACTCATATGAAAGTGGGTTATAAAATATTAAACTCTAACAACTATGCAAATATGGAAACAAAGGAGGTTCATAATTATGGTATAGATCTAAACAAGTGATAAAATTAAAAACCAATACAATGAGCAAAGTTTAGAGTATAAACCTTAAGTTTTGAAAAATATGAACCAAATTCCTATACACTAAATCATAAAGCATAACCCTAAAAATCCAAATGACATTTTGCCATAAGCCTTATTACAACCCTTACTATACAAACCCTAACAAAAAAAAATCCAGATATGCCCTAAACCTAGAAAACTATACAAACTGTACAAATTATATAATGCAATATAAACAAATTTAAAAGAACACAAGAAAAAAATTAGAAACCAAAATTTGAAGGTTTTAAACTATAAATATTTATTGAGTGAAAGAAAATACTTTGATCTTTAATAAAAATCAAATAAATTTCGTATAAAACCAAAAGAGAAGATATATCTTTTACTTTTGTGTGATCTTTCCAACCTAATTTTTTTCCCACTTTTTTTGAAGAAGATATAAAATTGTATTATTTCACATATGTGTAAACCTTAAAAATTTACCCCCAAATTTAGCCTACTTTAAGTTAATTACTATACAATTGTGAAAAACTTATTAATTAATTTATGTGTTTCAACCTTAAACTTAAACCATAATCCAATAATACATATTTATAATAATTACATGAAAAAATGTATTGTAATGTCCATTCAAGAATAAATTAGGTAAACAAAATTTAATAAAATATACATTAACGAAACCAAAGTGGGTACAATTATGACATTATTTCCACTATAAATTGTTTTTAATATTTACATATGGGGACTTATGTTCATCATCCATGAACTAGGGTGAAGCTTAATAAATTGATAGGTAGGATTGAGAGGGGGAGGGAGGGGTGGTGGGGTGAAATAAAAATGAATAGGTAGTTAATTATGTATTTGGCTATGTAAAAAGCATAGATAGATAGGTAATTAGGTAGATAGGCAAGTTAGTACATAAGAAACAAGTTCCCTTATCAAGGTGACTAGGTTTATAAAATACTTATGTCAATAAGGTGGTTGTGTATGTAGGGTAACTAGGTCAGTAATGTAGGTAGTTAGTACAATGGTTAAGTTAGTAAGGTATGTAATTAATAAGGTAATTACGTTAGTAGGGTAAGTGGTTAGTACAGTAGCTAGGTCAATAGGGTAACTAGTTATTGAGGTAGCTATGTTAGTAGGGAATCATATATATTAATTCATTTGGTCTGTCAGTCTGTGACAGGGCTTGGGAAGGGGCGGGCTGGGCACGGACTGGGCACGAGCACGGGCGGGAACTGGGCATGGACTAGGCACAGATTGGGCACGGAATAGGCACGGGCACGGGCACGGGCGGGACTGGGCACGAATTAGGCACGATCACGGGCGAGACTGGGCATGGACTGGACACGGGACTAGGCACGGACTGGGCACGGGCACGATCACAGGCGGGACTGAGCACGGACTAGGCACGGGACTGGGCACGGGCGGGCTGGGCACGGGCGGATTGTGTCCGAACGTCACGGGTACCCACTAGTAATAAATAAGGTACCAAGGTTGGTGCAGTACTTATGAGGGTAGGAAAGTGAACAGGGTGGCAGGTCAGGTCCAAGGGAAAAACGGCCAAGAACCAAAAAAAAAAAAGAAAAAATACAGTGGTCAGCATAAAAAAGAAATGGACTGTGATGAACCTCATCTGGCGCTGAATGAAAAAACGCAGCCCATCCGGTGGACAGAACGGCCAACTGGTGCATTGGTGGCTGCTGGTTCACACTGGACCCAATCAAGGAGCAAGCCACCAATTGTTCTCAATACTGGCAAGTGTAACCCCTCTTCACAAGAGTCAGATATCACATGTCCCAAAAAAAAAAAACAGGGTTCTGCCATCAACGTTGAGTAAGGCTGTATCAGTGCTCTCTCATATTCACCTGAAAGCAATACCTCGCTTAAGGTTGAGATTGCTGCGGACACTCCACAATAATACTTTTGAAGGCAACTATTCTGTCAGTTTCAGCAAAAACCCAAACTAACCTGACAAGAATTGAGTGTAGCACTAATGTTGGAAGTGTCCGACCATTACTTTCATCATGAATGGCAGTGACTAACTGCCGTGATTTGTCACTGACTTCATCAGATCCTGGCAATGGGTTTAGATAATTGTATAATAGTCTGAGCAAGTGTACTTATCTGCACAAACTTTCTCCAACTGCAATATAGTACTAGCCAGAAAGTTGGAAGTCCTACAGCCATACCACAGTATTTACCACAACCCAAGCCTAACATGTAGATACAAACTGTTAGGTTCAGCACATCCAAATTCCTTAGTGATACTCAGAATTACTCTCCAACCCTGCCTAAGCAGTTAACAGCCAGGAGTCTGACCTGAGTCTCTCTCCAGTGACCTGAAAACAACCACCACCTCATCCAGCCTGCTCAACAGCTCAGGTCAGAAATAGCAGCCCTTCATCTCATCCATCACAAGAGCCTTCAACTGTGCATATCTACCACCATCAGCATCATCCAAGAAGGTTGAAGCCAATACGGCTGCTTGCTCCCTTAACATTGGCTGCTGAACCCACATTGGACATCATTACAATCAGTGTGCTTTGGAAAGAAACCTTCCATCCTTGTATTGTTGATCAATAATTGCTCTGTAACTGGAACACAAGAAAAACAGATGTTCTTCATAATGTCACAATCTCCTAGACTAATATGACATGTACCATATTTTATTCAGTTTTAACACATTTAAAATGTGAGGACAAATACAGACAAGGGGAGCTCTTGGCAGCGAAAAAACAGTCTTGCTTAAGGCAGCATAAGACCTGGAGACAGACATTCTTTGCATGGATTTATTTGAAGAAAATACTAGAATTTCTTCCATTGGACATATCATGTGAGACTATCTTTCTTTTGTGCACCTTTCACCTTCTTGCTTACAAGAGACAATGGGTGTATTATGAACCTGGTTTACAAGGTTAATGAAGTCACACTAGTAAGTACCTGAGGGTCATTCAGATGACCATCTTCAAAAACTTGGAGGAGGATATTGAAGGCATCAGGGTGAGCTTTCTCAATCTCATCTATAAGAATCAGAGTGAGGGGTTTTTAATGGACTGCTTCAGTGAGAGCTCCCCCATCACCATAACCCACATAACCTGGTGGGGAACCAATGAGCTTACTCACACTATGCCTCTCCATGTACTCACTCTCATGTCCAATTGTATCATAGCCTTCTCCTGCCATTCCACACAAACTTTTCAGAACCAGAGAAAAACTCACTACATATTCCCAAAAATTACTTACATCATATTGTTTCCAGAGCAGCAAATCATCTCCTATTTGAAACAGGCTCTTTGCATTATTGTCACAACAGTCAATAAGAGAAAATATTGGAATCTGACACAAAAATGACAAACCCAACCAAATTCTACAAGAGTACCATATACTCACAGAACCAAAGTAATGCCTTAGTGAGCTCAGTTTTTCCAACACCAGTAGGTCCACAGAAAAGCATGGCTGCAATGGGGTGAGGGAGTCTTGAGACCCACATGAGCGCTTTGGACTGCATGTGCACAGCATCTTCTCCAAGTTTGTTAACCTGTTTTGTTCATCTGCTGT
>Ga0209208_10010498_pt1 | contig 12001 bp, 8 predicted proteins | sample S1TSphfallax_3_FD_187694 | JGI IMG/M metagenome (GOLD analysis project Ga0209208, IMG submission 187694) | Host-associated microbial communities from peat moss isolated from Minnesota, USA - S1T2_Fd - Sphagnum fallax MG (SPAdes) (version 2) | ecosystem: Host-associated > Plants > Peat moss >...
GTGACAACACATCAATTGCTTCCATTATAACCAAAATAGTTACATCATAGTCGCATGTGACAATACATATACAATGGAGTTAAAGGATGAACTTGTATTTGTTGACTTTTTCTTTCATCCAATACACCTTGTTGTTTGCAACTAATGTTTCATGCGACTTGTTCAAGGCGACTAATGAGATTTTAGTCACTAATGTTGCTTACGACTAAATTTTAGTCACAAAGACCAATAAAAAATACTTGTTTTTCTTCTAGTGTACTTGAAAGACAACAAAAATCAACATTTGTTGGCATTTCTTTCATTATTAACTATAAGGATGTGTTTGAAAAAATGAAACTTGGATTTCTTGTTGTTGGCCATACACAATGAAGATATTGATGGATGTTTTGGCTATGTTTAAAAAAAAGTTAAGAGAACAAAATAATTACATTTTGGCTGATTTATGAAGGTGTTCATGGTCTCCCATGAGAAATCGTTTATTGCTTAATTGATTTAGGATATTCCAAATTTTAAGTCTTGGGTGGTATGTTGTTTGAAGGATGGTTTTGAGACTTTGGTAGGGCATACTGATATGCATATTCTTAGGTCTTTTGTTGATTTAACAAGCTAGCTTGTTATGCAATATAAAGTTTTTCCCACAAATTTTGTTTGGAGTCTCGTAGATGTGCTTATAATTAGATTGTGGAAAGCTAATCCTAATGGGTCACCAAAGTTGCTTACAAGTGTGCCTAGCCTCCTTATTGCCCCATTTGGGGCATTGATCCTTCCAAGTTTGTTGAAAGACAAAAGTTCATTAGTGTTGGTCTATCCAAATACGTGGATTTTTGGAAGGTTGGCATTGCACAAAGTGCACCTTATGAAATGAAGATGAAGCCCTATGTTGATTATTGGGAAGATATCTTGTTACATTTGTCAAGACCCTTATCCCATCAAAGTATAACTCTTTTGGAGAGGTTTTAGCCGTCAAGTAATTGGAGATCCAACTACTTCAAGGGTTTGTTGTCGACCGCTATTGTTGGTGTTGATTTAGAAGACCCAATTCAACACCCTTATTGTGGGCCAAAGAACATGAGGCCTTCAATTGTGTACACTTCATTTATAAATATTAATGATGGGGATTTTGTTTTCGTCAAATTGCATGATCCTAGCCTTTTTCCTATTCGGATGGGAAGAGTGCAAGGTGATGTTGTGAAAGATGAGGAGAATACATTTCTTAAAATGGTGAAGGTTCAATGGTGGGTTCCCATGAAGAAGGGTAGAAATTTGGATGGACGACATCTATATGAAGATTCCTGGAATAACAAGTGGAAATGTCATTTTGCAAATCCAAACTAGTGGCTTGATATTTCATCCATTTTTTTTTCATTTCCAGCCCAAAAAAGAATTCAAATAAGAATCAAATTTCTATTCCCATTGCTTTTGTTAGTAGGGCTAAAGTAAATCTTGATGCTACTAATGCATCTAGTAATGTGTGAAAGATGTTTTGAACATGGAGGGATTATGTTTTTGATTTTTGAGAACCTTTTATACGATTTAATTGATTTCAAAGGTGTTTAATCAGTTTATTTGCGGTTCAAATGATTTGTGTATATTTTTGGACACTATTGATCAATAATATGTTTGGTGCATTTTAACCCTACTCTCTAGTGGCCACCAAGTGTCCTCTTTTCTCATTCTTAGCATAGAACTTGGAATTTATTAATGATCGTGTTATGTTTCTGTGCTTGATGAAGTGTATTATTTAATCAATCTTTTCATTGTAAAAAAATTTGTGTACATTCTTGGATAGTCATAATCAATGATGCACCTCAACCTTAATCCTTAGTTGCCACCACTAGTGTATTATTAACTTTCATGGCATTGAATTAAAATGTATTGTGAATGTTTTCATTTTTGGGTTCTTTTGTGTTTGATGTGGCATATTTTTAAAACTATGTTTTGATCCTCGAAATTTATATGTGTATATCTTAGATAGTCATGGTTGATGGTTGTTTTCATTTTACTTTAATCTTCATTCTTGGTGGCCACTAATTATTTGTTTTTTCTTTCATGGCATAAAGTTCGAAAAATATTGAAGAACTTGTTTATTGTAGAAAATTGGATACTCACTATCAATATTCTTATATTTTTGACCTTAACCTTAATCCCTAATGGCCATTAGGCGTTTATTTTGTTCTTTCATGCCATTGAACCACCTAAAATTATTAATGATTTTGTTATTGTATGAGAAACAACTTTGGATCCATAAGCATTATTGTGATTGATAAATTACTTCTATTGTGTTTAGTTCTTTGTAATTTATTAAATAATTATTTTTTCCCCATGGTTAAGAGCATTGACTTCCAACTTTAATAATGAATAACATATAATATTCACTTGTTAGCCACAAGGCAAATTTGTTTTTTGAGACAAATTGTTTTCTACATGGGTATTATATTTTTGAATGATTGTTGTTTTTATTTAAATATAAGATTACATTTGTTAAATTTGGTGTCCACTTTGTTCATACCATCCACTAGGTTGGGTAAAGTTTTAAATCAACAATTTAGTCCTAAATTAACTAAATATATGTTATTATCAACCTAATATAAAAAACCAATGCAAACTAGCTTGATCATTTGTCTTTGTATACTCAACCCATTGCCAAGCTATCCCCAATTATTGTGGTTTGAGAAAAAGGGGATATACAAGACTAGACCATTAATAGGTTTAGATCAATGTTGGTAGGTTCCTTAGATTGTAGGGTTGAACCTAAATGTGTAGGTTCTTGTGACCTAAACTCGAGATGACATTCATGTGTTGGAATGGGTAAAAAATTCGAACCATGAAAGTAACCTTTTGATAGATCTATTACCATGGAAAAAATTCTTGAACACAAGTTTTTGGATAAGTGGGTTGAACTTTTTGAAAAGTTGGTGAGTTGACTGCATTTTATTTAATTAAAATAATATTAAAATAATTAATTTTAATTGTTGTAAAATTCCATAATCTTAAGTTCTAATTCCTTGTAAAACTCAATACTTATAGAATCTTTAGCATTGGGGAGTGTGTAATATGTACATGGGACAGGCCCCAATATTCAACTTCAACTTGAAGCTTTTTGAATTTGAGAAAATGTATCAAAATCAAAATTGCTGAAATTTGAAAAATTGATCCCAAACCTGCACTTGGAGAACCTCCAAAAATATTTTAAGTGACAGAACTAGGACCAAAGGTTCTCTTAAAAAGGAAGAACTGGGTGACACTGATTTGGATACAAGTCTTCATGTACTTCATTGGGATATTATCCTCTTCTCTCTTTTGTAGACATCACAAATATGTACATTATGTGGAAATTGATGAAACTACAAGGTTTACTTACCTTGCAGATGTGTCATGAAGCTCAGATCTTTCACATCTGGCTTATTCAACGTGATTATGTGTTACAATTGACATAAGGTAAACCTTATTAATTTGTTGTGTAAGATGTCCAATCCCGGGGTATTTCCCCCCTATTTTTGTACTCGTCTTATTCAATAATGAACATTTACAAGTATCAATCTGCCACTTCTTTCACATGTATCTGTTTACCTATTGCAAGATCTGATCATCAGAGAGTTTTAGAGCATGCTCAAGAGACTGTACAGATGATGCACAGCGCTTGCAAAGATATGTCAATTGTCACTTTGAGATGAGGATTTAGGGTTTGCAAAATTTGTTCTGAAAGCATTCTTCAAACTATCTACTGCTACCAACTGTCACCTATGTGGCTCCTGCCAGGAACTGAGAGATCTTTGCTCCTACAGGATGATTCACAGTGAGTCATGATGAATTTGTTAACAATTTGGTGCCTGTAGTTTGCATTACTTGACTGGTGTAATCTGAGCTATCAGCTGTTTATGAAGAATTTTTTTGAATGCCTGGTGATCTGATTCTACTTTGTGGAAGTTATAGATTTTTAGAATTTAGAGCCTGTCTATAGCAATTATATGAATGGAATATGACCCACAAGGAGAAGCAGGAGTGTGATGCAGCCTGAGGTCCAACCAAAGGGAATAGCCCCACCTCAGTTTCTCCATGATAATAACATCACCCGAACTTACTTTTACATAATCTTGTGCAATTCAAGTATCATTCAGAACCCATGAAATTCAATGGGTTGCCCCAAACACACAGAGGATGAAATCAGGGCTGCCATGACTTACTTCTATGAACTTGGTAATTTACTTCTATAGAGAAATTTGGCAGCTTCTAAAATTCTTATGATGTGTTTGATACTGCCCTTGAATTTGATTCTTACTGAAACAAGCAGCTGCAATACGACATCCCTCTTTATGGCCATTCCCAGATTTTGTTAGCCATCATGTGTGGGTTCATGTGAAAATGTAATGTTCAGTTCACTGGAATCACTCAGTGGATCATAGAGCATGAACATGATGTGGTTTCTTCCTTTCATACCATATAGCTGGGATGCTTTGTCCTGGCCAAGTAGATTCTACTTTGTCACCAGTGGACATTGTCTTCATCCACCTTGGTGGCCACAGCATCTGTAATCAGCATAAGTGAGTTCAACAAGCTGAGATTGCCGCCTTCAAACACAAATGCCATTACACATGGTTTTCAATGCACTTTCAAATCTCTCTTGTAGTTCAATATTGAACAGATGATGACTGGTGCATCTTGTGCTTAATATTCTGTTATCGTTCCCACTTGTTTGGCAGGTACATTTGATGGTGCATGGTGTTGCAAATGCAACAAATAAATAAGTAATTTGTTATGCTTGATGAGCTTGGTTCAAGCAACATCTGAAACCATTTGATGGGTTTGCTGTTGCATATCTAGTAAACCTCTGGACTGTTTGAAAATTGATAATCTTTCAGCTTTTCTGGTTTTGCTTCGAGATGTGGAATTTGTAAGCTAGTCTTTGCTCTTTTCCAACAGATTTCAGTTGCCACAATCTGTGTCTGACATGTATTGTTCTCATTGAACAGTAGGTTTAGAGATTTCACATGAGTTGTAGGATTATGAGGTCAGACCAACAAGGTGCAAATTGTGGACCAGTAAGCAGATCTGGAAAGTTTCATGAAACAACATTTGTAGCAAATTCCCTTGAAACTGATGAAGCCATGTGACAAGATAACATGTATTTTACATTAAAAAAAATAGTGAAACATAATCACAAAAGAGGTTCTAAATTTGCGAATAATATTCCCCATAATGCATTACTAAGAATTTTTCCTAAGAAAAAACTTGTGATGCTGCATTTCCAGCATTGCGAAGAAAGGCATGGAAAAGCAAATAAGTAGTGCATGTCTGTAGAAGTAGGCCAAAAAGTTTGGTATAAGAGACATATGAAGTGGTTGGAAAAAATGTAAGTGCAATGCATTTTTCCTATTGCAAGGGTGCAGTAAAAGATCTGTTGACAAAACTTACATGGCAAATTGCGTATACAAGTGTGACAATTTTGACAATAGGTTTTTGCAAAGAAGAAATAAATATGTGTGAGAAGCAAAGCATATTTGTTAAATTCTTTCGAGAATTTCAGCTTAAAAGACAAGGGGAAAATGTTTGGCAACCATTGTAAATATTAAGTTGTGAAAGGTATCAAAATCTATGGATCTAACTTATTGATATTAGTGAATTAAAATTCTGGATCAATTAATAGTCCTTGCTTTGGATCAATTATAGATGCCATCCATATTTCCTTTTTGCAATCAAGAGTATTAGAGTTATTGATTTGCTGAAAAAAATTAAATTGCAAAAGAGTTATACATGTTAGTCAATTTGTCATGTTAGTATTGGAAAGTTTTTGAATAAATTGTTCATATCACTATGTTAACATATTGCAAAATGTGGCCGAATGCCTAAAAGCTATCTAATAATCGTTAGTGAAATGTTGATGAAGAACATTTAACAATGGTTATTTGCTGGACTCTTTTTAACAACGATTTTGCAACCCGTTGTCAAAGTCTTCGTTACCATAATTTTTCTCAAAATGAAGTTCACCTCCACATATACATGCAAACAGATAGATGATGAGCCCAAATGGAGTGAGCTAGTTACAACAAGAAGGAAGACATGTTTCATAATATATAGACTTGCATTTGGGGAAGAATTGCAATACATTTTAAAGTTCTAGCCAACATCATGAGAGACTCATCTGATCTTTATCTTCCTGTTGCTTCCAGAAATGCAAGACAGAAACTCAGCATGCAAATTTCAGTATAGTTATTGTTTGCCTGAATTTTTGAGCAGATTATTATATACTTATCTACAAATCCACCACTCGGAGCTGATGATGTCAGTGGGGGTAATAATGGTAGCTAGTCATTATTATTGATTATGAAGGTGATGATGGTCTAACAAAATACTTTGTGATCCATGATCAGGAGCTGATGAAGCTCCTGATGAAGTCAGTGGGGGGATTGATGGCAGCTAGTTACTATAATTCATGATGAAGGTGATGATCTGATACATATCCATAATCCCATAGATATGGATTAGATCATGTGAAGGTCTGAGTGAAGAGTTTAATCATCACTTAGGCCTTTTGCCCCATCAATGGTTTTTTTTAATTATGAGTTTTGTGATTTAGCCAATGTGGTCGAATCATCTGTAGAAAGATTTAGCCAAATCTGGCAATAAACAAGATATGAAACTCAAGTTTTTTTAAATATTTGTGGCTACTTATTGAACCAAATATAGAAATTTTGCAAATTTTACTAACTTTTTTCTGACTTCTTGTGATTGAAACTCCCAAAAATCTGGTCATTTTTTGAAAATTTCATTTAAAATTTTCCATTAAAAACAAAAGGCTGTTTGTTACCTATGGACCTTACACTAGGGAGCTCAATGTATATATCTATGAACCTTTACACTGTGGAATGCGTCCAATGGTGCAAATTCTGCCTCGGTTCGTCCCTGAGGCTTGGTCTATCGACATGTTGAAGCAGGCAGAATGGGGACCCCCTAGGATGGGCTCAGACTACCAACAATAATAGGAGGCAGAATGTGCCCCCCTGGGCCTTAGGGTAGGCTTGGCCTACCTACCTAGCTGCAGTAGGAGGTAGAATGAAGCCTCTAGGTTGTAAGGCCATGTTCTCTAGTAGAAATTGGAGAACAAAATCAATCAAAGGTGAAAGGTCTTCTCTTCCACATAGTGATGGATAATCTCATCCTGTTATCATCCATTTTACCCAATCTATCATCTCTCTTCACTTTGAAACCAAATCTCAAGCGACCTTTTCATCAGCATCCCTATAGTTTGGACACATATATGGCAATGAATTTTTAACCACTAGGTAGCCTAACCATTGAGAGTTAGTTGCTGGGTTATTGTATAATTTTGAGCCTCAATAGAGCCTCAGAAGTGGTAAGAATCTGGTTGGGTGCCCATTAGTCAATATTCCAACCAAGTCCATCCATTCTAGCATTAGTGCATCCATCCATCCTAGCATTAGGTATGATGCACACTATGCACCCGTGGAATCCTTCAATGTTGTAAACTTTACATGTTCTAGTGCTGAGTGCATATATTATGATCAAATTCCAAAACAATTTCAAAAAATTCAAAAAATTCTTTTTTGGCAATCAATGCAAAAAAAAACAAACTTCTTTTCTAATTTTCATCTCTTGCTTAAACTTCACTCAAGCTTGGAGACGACTCTCTTATCTCTTAGCTTCTGCTGGAGTGTAAAAGTGGCTCTAAGATTCACATATGTCGGAGTCTTTTTTTTTTTTTTCAATGTTCACATGCTACGACCACCACCCCACTTTTTGTAAAGTTCATTGGATAAATAAGTAAACTTCTAATACTTTTTGTGTGGGTCCCCATTGCACATTCCAATTTGTCAAACTTGGCTCATTTCAACCGTGTGTAACCCCGCCTTGTTTGACTCCGTGTGATGAGGAACTTGTTGGGATTTAGATTAGATTTGCCTATACCTATTCAGATTAGATTGTTCCATGTGATTATTTCCACGATGGTTGTTGCCTTTGGGCTTGTGAACTCTTTTTTCTTTGCATATCGAGTTAAGTTTTCAAAGTTGGGGAATTATTTTTAGGGTCAATCTCTTTCTGGTTGCACAAAATAGCATTATGCATGATGGACTATGCTAGTGGAGAGTTTAGAGCATCTCTTGCAAGGTGCTGGGTATTCGTAAATATTGGATGATGAAGTTCCACCAAATGCGGGTTTGGTTTTGGCTCAGCACAATTGCTCAGGTTGCTGCAGCTGGTAAAAAGGAGCATCATAGCTGTGCACCTGCAGAAGGAGTGTAATAAATATGATCTAACTACTACTCATTGTTTCTAATTGGCCCATCATAATGATTGGTCTAGGTGGTTTGCTGTTAGTAGTCCTTCACCTATTTGCTGTTCCAGTTTCAGTTTTATGGGGTGGGGTTGCAAAAGAGTACATAACAAAACTTGGATGTGAAATTTTGTTTTGTCACAATGTAGTGAACACAGTTGGAGATGCTCTTACCCATCTATGTAAACACTTGAAAAGGTCTTAATGAACTTGTGTCAAGCTTAAACTAGTGTTGGGTGGTTAACTAGTTTGTGACTTATTAGAACTTGTGTCAAAGCTTAAACTAGTCTAGTTTGCGACTTATTAGAACCATCGGTTTTGGAACTGGTTCCAGTATTAGAATTCGATATTATTGAAGAACTCGAACTTCTAGTTCTGTTTATCTATGGAACTGGAACTTAAACTGGAATTGAGATTTTTGAATTTTTTGGGAACAAATGAAGACTAGAACCGAGCACTAACTGATAGTTAGTCACCAGTTCCAATCCAAGTTAGTTGCCCAGAACTAGACTGGAATCAAGTCTCAATTTAAAAAGTGGAACTAAAGTTGAAATTGGATTGTGTTTTTTTTAAGAACTAGACCTTGAACTGCATTCCCAATTCCATTTATGTGTGAAATTGAAACCAGAAGAACTGTTTTAGTTTAGTTTTAAAAACTGAGACCAAGGGTTGTTCATTTAAAGTAAAGAACTGGCCAACATTATTGTTTTAACTTTCTTTTGATTTGATGAAGAACCTCTGGTTCCAGTTCTAAAAAAAAAATTAGAATCTAGTATTGGTTCTGGTTATGAAAATCAGACCCAGTTCTGAACCATTGGACCAAAACCGATGGTTAACTACTAGTTAACCTTTGGTGAGCCACTGGTACTATTTTATTTTATTTTATTTTTCAAAAATCTTTGTTCAAATTCTAGTTCTGGTTTCACACATAAATAGAACTATGAACTAGATCTGGAAATAAATTGGAAGGGAGACTTAAGCCATGAGCATGTTACTAGTGGCATGCTAGGAAATTAGATGAGATGCCAAGGTAGGACATTAGACAAGAGAAGGGATTACGTAGCCTACTTGTGTCTACTAGGAATGGAAATTTGAGTATTAAGCCAATACCTTTTGGTCATGCATGGCTCACTTAGAATAGAAGAAACCTACAAATTTATGAATTGTGTTGAACATCCATTTGTGTAGTTAAAAATTTTAACTATTGAGGCCCACCCACTTCACCCTATGGGCCATGGGCCATGAGATTGTAACCAAGTGGGCCATAGCCAACTCAATGGACCAACCGACCAAGTAAGAATTTGAATTCTTTGACAACTAGGGCCAAATTGTTGCACATTATATAAACCCTAACTTGGACCAAAAATTGAACACCAAAATCAAATAGGAATTCCCCCAAACTTCCTTACAATTTCCATTTCCATATCAAACAAACAACATAAAAAACAATGTAAATTGGCACTTGTTTTTTGGGGGGGGGGGATCAGGCAGGTATCCAAAAACCGGGGTGATGTGGCCTAATTGTTTGCTTTGGGGCTGAGGTGGAAGTAAACCATTCATGGCCGGTAGCCCATTAAAAGCATTATCCACATCCACATCATCGCCATGTCATGCTTGCACTCCCGATATTGTGACAACTTGGATTAAATTGTAGTTAGAGCAAAGTTATGTTTTTTTTGTCGCCGTGAAAGCAAATCTGACCAACAACAGAAATTTTATATTGTTGCAAGTATTAACCCCTCCCTCCATCTCTAGTGTGAATTGGGCCTTTGAAAATTGTGTTGAATTATTATTATTATTTTTGGACAAAATGATTTGATGGTGCATTTTACAAATAGTTCCGTTGTTTTTTCTATGAATATAAAAACATATATGGTAGGAAAAAAACCTTGACATATGAATTTTTGAACTTGAAAAAAATAAACTTGTAAGTACAAGCAAATCAACAATGAATGACTTTTGAAAGTAGGGGATTGCAATTTTCCTTAAATTGTGGAAAATTTCTCTCATGCTCCTCCATTCAAAAATTTATTCAAAAATTTAATTAATGAATTCAAACTTGGGTAAAGATTAGTTAACCTTCTGCATGATATGCAAAATGCCTGGGACACCCACCCCTGCCCGAGAAAAAAAAGGGGCTCATATTTAAGGAAAGGGCAACATGGGCAGGCAGAAGCACAGTCTTCTTGAGTGGGAAAAACATGCATAAATTCTGAGTTTGTCCTAAATACCAAATCATATCCTCAATAAATATTTGGTCACTTTTTTTGTACTCTATTTTCTCAGGTTTTCAATGCTTGTTACAAAGGTCATAATGGAGAGCTGTAAGTAAAAATTAAGTACCACACCCTACAAAACCCTAAAACACAATAGATTGGAAATTGGAACCCACTAAATTGTTGTGAAAAAAGTAGTGACCCAAACAAAAGTTACAATAAATTGAACCCACTAAATCATCATTATGCACAAAAAAATGAAGCCAAAAAATGAAGCCAAAAATGTAATGAACCCACTAAATCATTATTGTGCACAAAACATCAAACCAAAATATAAAGCCAAAAGTGTAATGAACTCACTACATTATGATCATGGACAAAGCATTACAATTTATACCCAAATGAAACCCAAAATAAAATGAACCCACAAATCATTTTAATGAACAAAGTATTACTCACACAAAAAAAGAAACACTAATGCAATGAAGGGAAAAAGCAAAAAAAAGAAAAGAAGATGGCAAGCCACTTGATTCCACACTTCTACTAAAAGACAAAGAAGAAGTCCATGAAGTGGTTGAAGTGCTTGTTTTGGTTTTTGCCCCCAACTTGTTTTTCTTTCTCTTCCCTAGGCTCTAGTCCTCACTCCATTAACTAAGATTAAATAAACACAATAAGTAAGGCACACAAGGGGACAAAAACTCCACTAAAATCCACTAAGAAACATTAAAAACAAAGAGAGACCCAAAGACAAAAAAACAAAAACAAAAACACATGATGACCTAAAATTAGGACCCAACCCAAAAGGACATCCCAAACCCCATTCACATTATTCCCTTCAATCAAATCCCCTTCTTTTCCCTCCCAAGACACACAAAGACAACCATGGATCATGAATGGCAGCTGAAAAAACACACTTGCACATAGGTAGTGGTCACATGGAGAGAGGGAAGGGGAAAAGAAGGAGCAAGTGAGGAAAGTGGGATAATGAGGGAAAGAAGAGAAGAAGAAACCAAGCAAAGAAAACCAAACAAAATAGAGAGAAAAAGACTAGGAGATCTCCAACAAGTCCATACATTTTGAAGCAACAAATTTGGAGACTTCTCTCTCTTGGAATTGTGTGAGCTCAGCAGCAGCAATGGAAAAATTGTAGCAGTTGTTGTTGTTGTTGTTATCAGCTCTTGTTGTGAGTGTGGGAAACACAGGGAATTGCTGGATTTGATTTACTACTATGAAGGACTGAATATACAGCCTTCCTCCCAAGGTAAGGAAAACAGCTCTCACCCAATAACCCAACTTCATTGAGTTTCTCTTGGTCCCCACCAAAGTTTGGAATCTTGGAGAAAGCTTGCTGTAGCTTGAAGCTTTGCTGTAGCTTGAGGCTTTCTCCAAGTTCATGTCTATTTTAGTATCGATGAACAAACTACTCTTTGGATTTTGTTAGTAGCTATTATTGTAATATTCTTTTTTTTTTTTTTTTTGTTTTTGGGTTTTTTTT
>Ga0209208_10010499_pt1 | contig 12000 bp, 9 predicted proteins | sample S1TSphfallax_3_FD_187694 | JGI IMG/M metagenome (GOLD analysis project Ga0209208, IMG submission 187694) | Host-associated microbial communities from peat moss isolated from Minnesota, USA - S1T2_Fd - Sphagnum fallax MG (SPAdes) (version 2) | ecosystem: Host-associated > Plants > Peat moss >...
TTAATGTGACGGCGGATTGGGAATCGGATTAGAACGGCGCTAAGTGATTTGGAGAGGGGAACGGATGGCAAAAGATGGAGGTCGGACAGTAGAGAAGGTAGTAGTGTGGGAAAAGATTTTGGGGAGAAAGACAGAAGGAAAAGGGGAGAACTCTGTAGCTAGGAGCTTTTTGGCTAGGTTTTGATCTTCCGCTGCGTCTGTTAGGTAGCTAAGTTCAAGCTATAGGAGGATAGAGGAGGATAGAGGAGGTAGAAGAGATATCAGAACTCCAGAAATGATCAGACTCGTGTTTTTGAAGGGACATGCTTGTGCTATCGGAGTATGTATATACCTTGTGAATGAAATGCAAAGCGGTTTTGATGCATATGTGTGAAAAGACATTGTGAGCTGTGCTATGTCTAGTCATGTGCTTAATGGTCTGTAGATCTTCAAATACAAGTAGATCGGCAGTCAAGCAATGAGCCGGTTGGAGCCTAAGTGGGAATAGGTGTCTGTCAATGAGAGATCGAGCAATCAGAACAAGGCAGGCAGGGTCTGTGGTAGGCAGTGTATGTGCTGGACCCTCACTTTTGGCTACAGAAGCTCCAAATGGGTTCATGGGCACACTCAAAATACAAGTAAATTTATTAGAAAAGATTTTTTTTATCATAGGATGATGGTTTACACATGTGTCATGTTAAACTCCAATTTTTGAATATGTTTGCAAGAGAATCAAGAATTACATTATGAGTTCATGACCATTTTCTTCTATGGACCTGATGAAATAATTGGAAACCTTAAGATCAATAAGTTGGTTTCAAAACATAAAGGCAAGTTCCCATGTATTGATGTAAAAAGGGGTGCCAAGGTGGAACCAAAGTATTCTAAGAAAAGGAATCATTGAAAACCAACAAAACATAACGCTAAGAACCCTTGTAGTTACCCATGTTTCAATGTAGTTGATGACATGAGTTCAATGTAGATTAGGCGATGCATTATAGAGGATGGTGAACATAGGTTTGGTGATCACTTGAGTGATCACCAGACCTATGTTCACCGTAGAGGATGTTAGATAGATTGTGTTGGTGCAATTGCTTACAAAGCCAAATCACCCCTTGCCTAGCAAAACCTTTGAATAGAGGGAAATAGGCATGTGTTACTGATGGAAGAAGATCATTGGTTACATTAAATGTTGTTGAAAAAAGACAGAGTTTGTGTCATTGTGAACCAATAATAGTGAAGACAAACAAATTTCGTAGTGTATTTGGAGGGCGTCTTATATACATGAATACTGCTTGAGTAGAAAAGAGGAGGGATATCACACCTACTCATAGGCATAAGGATCCCCCACTTCCAAGGAGTGGGTGTAAAAATTAGTGTTGTGCAGTTATTTGTTTCTTTTAATAACCAACAGTTCTAATTCTTTAAAAAATTCAGATTAAAAAAACCACCATTTCTGATTTTTTTAGAAAAAAATCAGAATTAGAGAATCACTTGTTATCGTATTTCAGAAGCATCAAAGAACTGGCAATTAGAAAGGCAAGGTTTCGAAAATTTCAAAAATGTTGAAAACCAACATTCTATACCAAAAATGGTTTTTGTTTTCATCCTCACCAGATAAAGGAGAGTATAAACCAGTGTTGTGCATGTAAGTGTCAATAACTGTACATATGGTGTGTAAATTACTTACACATCTAGACTTTTCACACTTACACTTAAATCCATGATAAGTCCATAACCTAATTTTAACTTCAAACAAGACTAATTACCCTTCTTCTATTTATACATTTGAAGTGGCCCTAAAGTGTATGTGAAATGTGTTGTTATTTCCTAGTCATAGCAAAGCTTTGTAATTTGAGGATCAAAATCTTAAATGGATTCTTGAAAGCCTCATAATGCAATTTGTAGTCTCACCTAGTTGTTGATTTTCATGATGAGACTAAGTTACAAATGGTAAGTTATTTGTAAACCATGCCTCAAATGTAACGATAATGTCCAACTCAAGTAGCACTTTGATATCTTGCCTTATGGTATGGGGCTTAGGGTCCACCCCATTAGGCTAATCTTAACAGTCTATTTGGTAAGTTTAGGGGCATTCTAGGACATGTAGTTCTTGCTGATTCATATTTGTTAACCAAATTGGGCTTTTTGAGATTGCATGTATGCAGAAAAAGGGGGGGTCCAAAACTAAAGACATTTGTGCACAACAACCACAAACCAATCCTGCCAAATTTTTATCTCACCTTGACTTCCCTTTCTGGATTTCTCCAAATTCGCTTTGACTCCCTATCCAAGAACCCTACCTACGTTTCAGAATTATAGCTATTGATGTATCAGTACCTTGTAGAAGGCTTTTTATACACATGCTGGGTAAGCTTATATGCATCTTGAAATTTATGCTTTTGGTAAATTGGGAGGAGTAAACGCACTTTGATTCATTTCAGATATAGGTGTGCTATTTAACCTTATTATTTTAATTTTTGCATGGAAGTGATTGTCCATAAAGCATTCTAAAGCTAAACCTCGATGGTTAAAAAACAAGCTCTAACATGCTATTTTTGTGACAAAAGACATAATTACAGGCAACTTCGATGGCATTCTTCCACTCACCAAAAGCAAGGTTTGTAAGCCCAAAAAAACTCAGCTTATGCACCAAAAAAAAACTGGGCCCAAAATCTGAGGTGTCTAGGCATCTAAAAATTCCTAACTCAGAGCAGGTGAAAGCTGAGTACAAAAAGCTACTTGCCAGGCCAGGAGTAAATCCAAGCTCCTAGATAATCTAGTATGTAGTACTGGGTATCATGGTCATAAGGTAAAACCTGGGCAAACAAATGTACCTGCTCAGCACTGGACATTTCCATATGATCGTATGTTCCTTCGCTCCATATACAGACTGGACCGCCCATGAGCAGGTTCTGCGGTACCTCCTTGCCCCAGTTTCCATCCCCAAATTATGCTGCTACCCCACAACTGGCCTGTTCACGCAGGCCCACCTGGAGTACGACTTGTCTGGAACCTGAGACGTATTGCCTTTGTTATTAGCAAGTGAAGGCCATCATCCTCAAACATGTGAGGTGAAGCAAATCAGAAGAACAACTTCTATATAATTGCTTGATCTGTGACTCTTGTGGTGAGTTTACATTGAACATGGTGGGGCTCCAAGTAAGAGATGGATGGCAATGGTTCATCTTTTACGCCCAAAATGTACACAGAGCTGATCTGTCTTCTATAATTGTGATGTCATCTGTGTACGTAGATTAATTATGTTCGGTGGCTTTCATAATGATGGGCCAAATAGTGGATGTACATTTCCTGAAGCAGACAGTAGCCGGAGAGGAAACAGACATACCAGTTGGTTATTTTGTTTCTTCTTCTTGTCCCTTCCCCATTGCAAATGAAGAAAATCCACACAAACTATTTGAGTCCTCCGTGGACCCTCAAGGGCACAGGCCCCATGATTTTTTAACTTCCCCTCTGGATTTGGAGATTTGTGCTGCCAGTCCATCTTCAGATTTCCTTATATCTTTGCATTTGACTCTCCTTTCGATTAAGACTTCGGAAAATCTTCAAACCAGGTCAACAGACCTGCTATTACAGGTAACAACATCTATAGGTGACCTGATACTGTGTTGAAGTCAGAGCCACTTGCAAATCTAGTTGCAAAACCAAGCTAATTTGCCTCTGGGGCCTGGGCTTGAGACTCAAGCATGCCATATAGATGGATGTCCTTCAAACATCCGCTGAAAGTCAGTGCTACATCCAAGATTGTCAACAATTCACAATTAGTAAATCAGATTCAACTAGTGCCCTTGACAGGCCTCCCACCTAACATAACTTCAGAGTAAGATGAAACTATGTAAAGGAAAAACGAGACTCTTCATTGTTAAGGACTCCTATGGATATGTGAAAAAAATATTGATTTTGAGTCTTTTGCATCCACCTTCATTTGAGAATATGAGCAAGTCAAAACTCAATTTACTTTGAACTCTTATGGGCCAGGGTCATCCCCCTTGAGATAGCTCTTTGATTGTCCCTTGTGTTCCCGTGGCCTCAAGCTCTGTATACCTTATAACACCTAGCTCTTAGCAACTTGCACATCCCATGAAACATTGGGTTAGACCAGAGTCTTTCCCTTGGTTAGACTTGCTAAGACTCACTAAAACTTAGTGTAATGCGGACCTTCCCATAAGAATCAACTCTTGGAACAACCCCAAGTTGCCATGAGGCATCCCAAGAAACAACACTAAATGAATGTTTCAAAACAACACAAAGTCATCCTTGGGACAACACCAAGTTGTCTTGAAAGGAAATGCAAGGTTGCTCTGAAAGGGTTTTGCAAGGCAACATCAAACGACACCCCAAAACAATTCTTTATTGCCTCTAGGAAACTATTTTGAGTTCATCCAAAAACAAGCCCTACTTACCCCAAGCCATGTTCATGCAACCCTATAGCCTAATAAGATGAGGTCTGGAGTCAAACCCCAACTCGCCATGGTTAGTTTCTTATGTCACCATGGTGCTCCTTGCATGGGGTTTGCTTTGGGCAAGGTGAATTCTCCCAAAGGGGCATGTTATTCACCTCCACCTTATGGAGGTGAACATCCTTATTGATGTTCTTGGACATTTTGCTACACACCAAGCCCATGTTTACCATGTTGTAACCAAAAGCCATTTGGGATTTAATTATTTCTTGACTTCAATATGATTTGTGATAAGTCTTAAAAGTTCATCACAAGAGGAATCTAAGGCATCACATGTGCTTGTCATCATTACTTGTTATTAAACAAGCCAACAAATGAAGTTGAGCTAATTTTTTATAGTTTAAACCCCTTTACCCATTCAACATGGGTCATGAATGGGCATTGGAAACTTTGCCTTCACAAGCTTATTCTTAGTTCAAAGGCATGCCATTTAGTTTACATGCATCACTACCCAAATTTTGCTTGATTAGGCCTTTGAGATTTTTTCTTTTAAGTGTAATTTTTCAAATTCCATTTTTATTGTTTGCTACTATTTCAATTCAACATTCCACTTCATCCTTCCATGGATTAGCTTTTCATGCAACTTGACCTTCCAATTCATTTTTGAGTTATGACTTGTGCACCTTATTTTCAAGATGTTTGATGTTTGAGGGTTTTCAAACTATCATTTTCACTTTTGAAAGTTGATGCCCCTATAAACACTTAGTTGAATTTGGGAAAGCATTTTCGTTCTTGTGTGTCTTCTTGTGCTCCACCTCATACCTTCTTCCAAAAGTTCAACCTTTTTATTATTTTAAGTAAATGGTCTAACTATGTGAGTTTCACCCATGTTGTTTCCTTCAATGGCATCCTTTTCACTTGACCAATACTATTTGCCCAAACGTCTAGTATGTTTTACATCCACAATGCATTCAACTTCTTCTACAAACCTATGCTCAATGAGTCAAAACTTGAATGATAGGCTTGCTTCTTATCCGACCTCCTTTTGTTTTCATTAAACGATTTAAACTCATGGAAGGTGAGTTGTGTCATAAAAGTTGTTGGCAACAACAATGTATAAACATTAGGGTGAGATATATAACACATCTTGTAGGGACCAATGTACTTTAATATGAATTGACTTGCCAAGGTTTTGGGCATCTTAAAATCCCAAATGTTTAATCACACAAGGTCACTAATCTTGAATTCAATATGCTTTTGAATTTGATTGGTTTGTCTTTCATAACTTGCTTGTGCCTTCTCCAAAAACCTTTTGTTGTATTCTTTATTCTGGTTATGATTTTAATTTGTTGAAACTTGGCCAATTTAGAAAACCTTTTATCACCACCATAATGACATTTTTTCCTTGAAATACATATGTTCTAAAATATAAAGATCATTGTATACTCAAATAAGGAATTGAAAAATATAAGTTTCTCCATTTTAAAACATATTTGAAATATATGTTACGTTGTAAAAAATAGATTTCAAAAGTTATTTGTTTAGGAAAGTTTACTTTCAACTTACTTTTACAATGTAAATTTGAAAATGTATGCACAATAGTGAAGAAGTATCTTATTTTTCATCATGCAATTAAAAACATTCAATGTACAATATTACTATGTTGGATTTCATTGCTAAATTTTGTCAATTTAATAAGTAAATTATAAAAAAAATATGTTTATCTATTTGTTTTGATTTAACCTTATGATCAACATAAATGTTGACGAATTTGTTTAACTTGTCATGAAAAAAAAAATTAATAAGTGTGGTGAAAGTTAATGGCACATTGCACACTTCAAATGATATAACTAAGAATTTATAAAAATCATATTTGGTCTTCATGCTTATCCTTTCAACATCTACATCCTTTAATGCAAATTTGATAGTACCTCATCTTGAAGTCCATTCAATTGAAGTAATAAACCCCATTTATATAATCAAATAAACCATAGATTTGTGACAAAAAATAGTCGTTTTTTAATGGTTATTTTGTTTAAAACATAATAATCAATGCACATTTCACAACTTTCCATCTTTTTGGCCACAAACAACATTAGGGCTCCCTAAGGCTACTTACTTGGCTTATTATAGCTTCTTTCCATTTAATCATTTGTTTGATTTTAAAGTTTTCTTTGGTTAAGTGTATAAGGAGTTTTAAAAGGCCTAGTGCCAACCTTGGCCACTTCAATTTTGTGATCAAGATCATGACAAGGAGACAATTTGTTGAGAAGTCCATCCATTAGAACATTCGAAAATTTATTAAATGTGTTTGAAATACAAGCAAACCATAAGCTGATCCCTTTTGCGATTGCTTTATCACTAAATTCATTTACACACATTCTTCTAAATAGACCGCATGAATACTTATTCCATTTATGTTAGCTTAATACTTGACTTCTAATCTAATCATTTTTTTGCAAGAATTCAAAACTTCACCTCTTTGAAGGATAAACTTACAAGCCCAAGGTTGCAAGCCCCAATACATGTGACTTTATGTGAATATTCTTCTTTCATGAAAATAAGGTGTAATAATGCATTGAACAGTTGAACATATTGCATCAATGATTTAAGTTTTTTTCCTTGATGCAAGTTGAAAAATTCATGCCCATCTTTCAAAATCTAATTATGTGGGGTGAATTTTTCATTCAACTTAGTCTTAAAATCATTCTAAGCCAAGGTCCTCAATCAATCAAACTCCATGTCCTTTTGCACCATCATGTTAAAACGTGGTTTCAAAGCAAAGATTGGGCCAATCCTAAGTTGATTATTAATTTGTGAAAATCATTTGGGTTTCAAAATAGGCTTTCACTTCAAGTGCCCATCATATTACTTTCTTGGAAATCATGTCCTTCCTTGTAAAGGGCTCCAGGGTTTGAATTTTAATGGTTTTAGTGACAACATCACTTTTTGTTGCTCACATTGACTTAGGTTCATTTTCCTTAATCAAGGTTTCCAACAAGGCTTTGTTGGCTTCATTTTGTTGTAATAACTTTTCTTGCAAGGTTTTGACCGCTTTCAATGTGTTTTTTAAAACTACCAAATCATTGTTGTTCAATTCATTTGGGCCATTTGAATGAGGTTTTTAGTTTGCCCAATTTCTTTTTACCCTTTCTCTTCATGTCGACACCACCCTCAATTGCTTTAGTTGCCAATTCAAAATCTTACTTTGATACCAATTGAGATGCCCCTTTGTTCATCCCTCATGCTCCCCATGACCACATGTTTTGCACACCTTTTAACACCTAATCTTTAACAACATACAAATCCCACAACACATTAGGTTAGCTTTAAATCTTTCAGCTTTTTTTAGACTTGATTCATTACTTATGTTAGATTCGTTAAGATGAACTATGACTTACTTTAATGCGGACCCTCCCACAAGAGTTAGCTCTTGGAAAAACCCCAAGTTGAATCAAGGCATCTGAAGAAACAACATTTAATGGATGTCTCAAGATGACACAAAGTTGTCTTAGAGTAAACACCAAGTTGTACCAAATGGAAATGTGGGGCAACATGTGGTGTTGCCTTGGGACAACCCTAGGGTTGCACTAAAAGGTTTTGCAAGATCACACCAAATGTTGCCTTAGACAACTTTACGATGCCCCAAGAAACTATCTTGAGTTCACTTCGACACAAGCCTTGCTTGGCTTCAGCAATGTTCCTGGAACCCCACAGCCCAGCCTTGTAAGATGAGTTGAAGCATGGAACCCCAACTCATCACGGCTTAGCCTCCTACATTGCCATGGTGTCCAACCATGGTAGCCCCAACGTTGGGTCCACTTTGGGCAAGGTGAACTTGCCCAAAGAGCATGTCACAGTCCCCTCCCTCTTTGTGGTTTGTTCTTTTTGCAATGGATGTGCCTTACCACCGCCTTCACTACTTTTAATATTCCTCATTAAACCAAGTCTTTTCAAAATAAATTCCTGCAAATTTTGTGACTTAATATCCAGTTTCATTAAATTATGCCCAATTTCACTCGCTTTCCACCTACACTCAAATTGGGGATGAAACAAAGTTTAGAGGGATACTAGGCTCAAAGACAGGGTGACTTTTCTGAAAATTTTACCAAAGTTTCTACACACATTCCTTGGGCCAGCGGCTTGACGATCACTCCATGCATTGCTATGATAATATGGTAGTGACTAGTAACCTAGAATGACTTATTTGTAAAGCGGTGACGTTTGAAGTTTCAACTTCGAAACTGGGAGTCTCTGCCCTCCATTCGTAGGCTTTGGTATAGCTCCATCCGTCACTATCATAATAAGGCTTAGTGCAGTTATGGGCGTGTCTATGTTTGTTGACTGACATGTGACATAATATATAGGTAATGGTATTAAGGACCATTTTGGTATTTGAATATGAAACCTTGAGTTCGATGCCAATGTTCGTCAGTTTCAGTTTTTGGTTGGTTCCAGTTCTTGGTCTGATTATTGGGTACTCAGACTGTTGGTTCAAAATCCTGATTTTTTTTTCAGAGCTGGAATTCGAATTGAAGGGAACTTGAAATTAAAAAATAGAAATTAATCATTAATAATATCATTATTTTTTTTGTGACTTTAGTCATGTAATTAATATAGGTGGTCAAATTTTATTGGTGGTACAATGCTAATAAAAAGGAAAAAACAGTTTTGGGTATGCATAGGTAAGTGGAACTGGATCTGGTTTGGAACTGCACCCAGCTAAGATTTTGTTTTTTAGAAACCCAGAACCAAGGGTTTTGAAATGTGAAGAACTCATTCCAGAACTAGACTGGAGGTTCTATCAAATCTTTTAAAAATCCTTGAATCAAAATGGAAGGGTTTTTTTCAAATTAAAAAAAAAGGTTTGGATTGGGAATGAAGGTTCTCTTGAAAAGTAAGAACCGGTCAACATTGGTCAATACTCTAGGGTATGATAGTTCAAGGGATTATAAAGTATATTAGATTAGTTAATATCAAGGGATGTGCGGGAGAATACATTCAATACTCATTGCCACGTGTCTTTTACATTGTTGTAGGGCTGGTATGGGTTGGAGGTGAAAAGTATATAGCCATGGAGTTGGAGTTTATAGATTTAAAATGGTTACATTCTTCTTCTTTTTTCAATTTTGTGAGGTGGGTGAGTTGCCAATCATCCACAAGAGGACTCAGAAAACTTGGTTACATGTTAGAGATGAAAGTAGATTTTTCTTTCGGATTCTTTCAACTTTTTTGGTGACATATTGGAACCTACTGTCTAAATATGGCAACCTCAAATTTGTTTCCTCATAATGTGGTGACTTGGGCCTTTTTTTCCAAGAAGTGAAAGTCCTTTGTATCATTCTCACCTCCACTTTTTTTGGTCCCCGGGATGTAAAATCTTGCTGAAAAATAAAACACTAGTTATATAGCTTGCAACAAAATTAAATTCCCATGATCATATTTTTGGAAGATATACAAACAATATGGTTTAGATCATGATCTCATAAATCAAAATGCGTGTGGTTGATCCTGATTTTATTAATGATTATTTCTTTTGTTTGAAATTAATTTTTATTGTGATTGACTTGAAAGCTAAAATGGAGAATATTTTAAGATATAATGGTACTTTTGGTATTTCAATACTTATGGTATTTGTTTCCTCAATACATATATGAATTCCAATATCTAAAAATTATATATTTGAGTATATCAATATATAAAGTTATCAATTTGTCTATGTCCCAATTTGATCCCCCCCAAAACCATTGTTGTATTGCTATATATGGTTAATCATATACTTGCCCAACATGTTTTTTTCTGACAAATCTTGTGAGTGTGAATAGTGTGATAATGGCCATGTATAACTCTGTACTTGTAAATTATTTTATTTATAGAACAAGAGTCATACATATTTACACTTACATGTAGGTAGTGTAACATTTGCACATACATTTACATAAGCTAGTGTAAATAAATTGTGGGTGTGCATAAGGCTGTGCAAATAGTTAGTGTATTTTGATTCAACCCCAATATGCTCATTGACATCTGTAATTTGTAGTGTGTCAATTAAATCCATGCATTTTATGTTGCAAGTGCATGCTTGACTTTTGTAATCACTATATGTACTTTCATTATTAAAGTGTATTTGTCAAAATTCATGAAAAAAAACCATGTCCATGCGTTTTGCACTTCATAATTTTTATTTCATGTGTATTTGTTGATTTACATGGCTATTACTCTACATGTATGTGCGTTTGTTTTACAACACCACCAATTTTAACTTGCAATTACACTGATTATATACTTACACTTTATATGTCCAACGTTATACACAGGGTGTAAGTATGTTCCTCTATTACAATTACACCCAGCGTGCATATTCTAAACCATGGACACGCAACATGAGGGTTCAGAGCTTGAAATGTCTGTTGCTTGTATAGTTCTAATGTTTACAGTTCCCAAACTCAGATTTGTTGTTAGTACAGCCTGTTAGGTGGATAGACTGTATTTCATGCATCAAATGCATTTTATGCAAATTTAGATGCTTACGCTTTAGAAACACTGAAAACAAGACACTTTTGTTCCCTCCAGGCCTCCAGGGATAAACTAGGAAAGGAGTAAGGTTCTCGACACAATGGTTCTGCAGGCAAGAGGAATTGCTCTGTTCAAAACCTGAAGCTTCGACACTCCCCTATCTGCAGTAACTAGTGGAGAAGTTTGTCTCTAGATGATCAACCCAAAGACTTTGACAAATGAACTCCGTATTTTGTCAACTAGCAAACATCCAGTTGTGAATCATGCCTAGTATTCTACTATCCAACACAATGTCGTTAGGAGTTGCTCTGTTCATTTTCTGAAGCTTTGACACTTACTTAATACCAGCCACAGTGAACCTCAACTGAGTTTATATTTGATTTCACCTTGGTAACCAGTTCTGTAGGAAATAGGTCTCTCATATAGGTAGATAAGTAAGAAAATAGGCAACTACTAGGTATGTAGATGGTTTATACATAGCTAGGGCTGTTTTAACTACCTACCTACTAACAACCTGCTTGTGTGTTATTAGTAGGTAGGTTAAAAAAAAAGCAACTGAGCTAACCATCATGGTTAGCTAGGGAACTGGAACCCAACAGAAAACTGTTTCCTGACCACTTACCATCCAATACCATCCTCTGTGGTGCGCTGGTGGGTGCTGGTTCACTGTGGTCCTTAATACCTACACATGCAGTAAGTAGTGGAGAAGGTTGTCTCCAATACATCCACCCAAAGACTTTGACCAATTGACCCTGTCTTTTGTCAACTAGCAAAATGCCCAGTGGTGAACCATGCCTACCTATGGAACTATGCAACACAATGTCGATCAGCTTTTGGTTCCTAACAAAAGAGAGGGACTGGGGGTAAAAATTAGTTAATGGTTTCGTTTTCAAACCTTCACAATGTCATTCTGCTTTTGATCTACATGTCCTGTGGCTTGTGCTGTTGGCCCAAGTGTATGCTAAGAATGTAAGCTAGTTTAGTTAGCAACCTAGGTTAGGTACCTAGGTTGTAATAGCAACCTAACATAGATTAACATTTAATCTATTGAACTTAGAACTAAGTTGCAAGTGTGAGGATTTGA
>Ga0209208_10010500_pt1 | contig 12000 bp, 19 predicted proteins | sample S1TSphfallax_3_FD_187694 | JGI IMG/M metagenome (GOLD analysis project Ga0209208, IMG submission 187694) | Host-associated microbial communities from peat moss isolated from Minnesota, USA - S1T2_Fd - Sphagnum fallax MG (SPAdes) (version 2) | ecosystem: Host-associated > Plants > Peat moss >...
GTAGATACAATGGGAAGGTGCTGGTCTGTAAGGAATACTGACCTGTGTAAGCTTCTCTATCTCTCTGACAGCTTCAATGGCAAATGCTTCAGCACTTTGTAGAGAGGCTTCACTTTTATCAAGTTTCTCAACCTGTTGTCCATAACTAAGTTTCAGTTAGGTGTGGGGAAACAGCATGAATTGGAGAAGTAGAACATAAAGATAACTCCTCTGCCTGACATGTGGGACCATGAATTTCAACCAGAACTCTCTGTCCATTTTGTGGATTTTCATGCAAAATTTTGGAATTCATGCATCCAAGGACCAATTCAAGAATTTATCAGCCACCATCATGGGAGTGCCTATACTTCATTGAAGCTTGTTCACATACCAGTAGGGCATGTTCATGTTCAAGAACTTCAAGTCTAAGTCTGAAAGATGCTGACTCCTCAGCTGCCCTCTTTGCAGTCTCAGTTGCTATTTCCTTTTCTTGGTTTAAAACAGCTGACAGATGCGCAGATTCAGCAAGTTTCTCTTCCAACTCCACAACAGCTGGTGCCTCACTCATTGAATGCTTATGCATGGTATTGGAGTCCTATCATGAACACAAAACACATCAAATATCTTTTGGCATGTTCCCTTAAACAAAATAACAGACACATTCATGTGATTCAACATAACATAGTCAAAGAAGAAAGAGTTGGCATCACACCTTAAGAAATTGTAAGCCTGCATCCTTCTTTAATTCCATAGGCTTCATCTTAAGTGAGCATTCAGTGGCAAAGAGCTGGGGTTTTGTGTTACCCAAGTCTCCATTGATAGCATCATGACCTTCTTCAGCTGCAAGGCATCTTTCCATTGCATCCTGACACAAAAAATTGCACATGAAGAAAAGATAAAGGTTACTTTGATCATGGAAAATTTGATGCATTCATCAAATAATATAAATTACTACATCTGTAGGAGGAATTTCAGGCAGGTGTAAGACCTTTTGTGCTTCCAGTTCTGCAAGCAAGAGCCTGAGCAAATTCTGTTCTTCAACTTGCGCAGTTAATTGGATTTGCACATCTGACAGCTCTTTGACAACTTTTTCCTGCTCAGAAAGTGCGAATTCTAGCCTCCTCTCAGCTTCCACAAGCTCCTGGCTTTGGCTGTCAAGTTCTCGACAAAGGCATCCAATCTCTGCCTCTGCTTGCTCACTTTTTTTCATCAAGGCCTCTCTCTCTCCCTCAACAAGTTGAAGACAGCTTAAAAAATCTTCCTCCTTTTGTTTGAAAAGAAGCTTCTCTTCAGCATGCATACGCTGGGTCATGTCCCATTCAGATGCCCTTGCTTGCAAAGCAGTTCTACTTGACTCATTTTCAGCTTGAACAGCTTGCAACTTTTGCTCAAGCATCTGGTTTTCTGCCTTCTTTTGAGCCAAGAAAGAATCCATGGCTCTCAGTTGCTCAACCACTCCAACATTGTCAGACAGTGCCAACTCCAGTTTTTTCTGAGATTCTTTGAGTTCTTGCCTGTGCATTCCTTGAAGGCGATCCATGTCAGCTTGGATCTGCTTAGTTGTCTCTATGAGTGCATCCCTCTCCCCCTCAAGCACCTGGATCCATGCCTGCATTGTCTCACCCTTCTGAACAAGGTGTGTCTTCTCAGTTGCAACTTCTTGCTGGGCTTGTTCCAACTCCAACAGATAAGGTGCAAAAAATTGTCTGATCTCTCCTAACGATGCAAAATCTGTTGTTGACATGATGGCCTCCACTTCACATTTTAGTTCATCAATGGAGGACACCAACTCCCTTTGCACCTCCACTCCTTTTTCATTTTCCTTTTCCAGGCTTTCAATCTTCTGCAAGGCCAAGTTGAGCTCATATTGTGCAGCTGCAGCTTCTTTCATTGATTCATGCAGCTCTTTCTTCACCTGGCAGAACCAGCTTATTGTCAAGATCTTTAAAGCTTTCTAAGGTGCAGCCATGAACTGTCTGAGAGGGTACCATAGGAAGACCCTACCTTATCCAGAGAATCTTCTGCAGCAGTTGCCTGGAACTTAACCTGCTCTGTCAGACTGCCTAGCTCCTGCTGCATGGAAATTTTCTCCAGTTCCAGGTTTTGAAGCTGCACAAATGCTGGCTCAGGGATTACACCTCACAAGGAACCAAGTCCTCAGTCTTGACATCAATCAGTTGGAGTTATGCTACTCATCATCAATCTGTAGTAGACAAGACATACAAACTCTTAAGGAATTGCCATCTACCTCTTCAAGATGCTCTTTTGCAGTTGTTGACTGACACTTTGCCTGCTGATTGAGACCACCCAGATGCTGCTGCATGTAACTTTTCTCCATCTCAAGATTCTGAACCCAGTCACACACAATTCAAGGACTTTTGAGAAGAATGATCTTGCTGATCATTGAACTTACAGTAAAGAGAAGTGACCAAGAGCTCTGCCTTGCTGAGCTTGTTGTAGACCAACAAACTGTTCTTGCCAAACACCTCACACTACATAAGCCCTGTGGAAACAATAAAAAGGACTAAACAAAGTATTTGAGAAGGTTATTCAAGTGAAACCTCCTGTCCATGCATTTATCACCTTGCTGCCAAAACATAACCAGGAACAAACCTGTGCTCTGAGCTGTTTGAACCCAGAATCAACATCACAACTGCCCAAGGTTCCAACTCTTCTCTCCACCTCAGGAACTTGCTGGCATTTATCATCCAGCTTTCGGGCCTTGCTTGCAGCCATTTGGGCATGTGCCAATTCCTTCTTCAACTCCTCAATTTCAATCATCTTCTCCCACATCTGCCAAATAGATATGAATTCCCAGCAGTTACACCAGTTGACAGCTGAATATCAGGCAACTTAGCAGTGGACAAGAACAGCTCGAGCATTGGAACAAAATACAGCACCAATAGAAGAACAGCAACCTGACATGGCATAGAAAGTGTGCTCCTAAGGAGCTATAGCACTCACCTTAATTTCATTGTCACACTGGAGGTCATCATATTGTGCTTGTAGATTACTGATCTCCTGCTTAAGCTGCAAAATTGGCACCTGATCATCACATTGAACTATACAAGGACTTTCTCCACAGCATGTTCCTCCACTTCTCTATGTCATCTTGGAATATAACTACAATTCTCCACAAATCCCTAAAGTCTATGATTCAGAATGAAAGTGTTTCAACTGAATAGTCCTAAGAGCTTGAGAACAGTTCTTTCAATCACATGAGAAATGCCTCAGCAACCCAACATATGAATGCAAATAGCTCAGATTAGGCTGCTTTTGCAACACAGAGAAGGATTTGCAACGCACTTCCATGGTGGCCTCTTTATCAGCTGCAGACCTTCTTCTCCTTTCGCCTACATGGAGTGTAGCACTCAAGAAAATATCATCAGAGTCGTGACTGGCTTTTAGAGTTTCAAGACCCCCATTGTCCTCCTCTTTCCAAGATGACAACATGGTGTCTTCTTCCTCACAAAGCTTCTCAAATGGAGGTGGCAAACACTGCAACCTCTCCCTCCTCATTGGAAGGACTGACACACCAAAAGGTGCCCAAGGAACCTCCTTTGAGAATGGCCTCTTCATCTCCTGGTGCTGCAAAAGATAAAATAAAAAGGATTAGCATTTGCATGTGCAACAGAAGTATCTCTACATTCTGCCATCGAAAAATAAAATGTGTTCACTTCACAGGAAGCTATTTATGCAGTTGCTACCAGCATTCAACAATCAGCTAAATTGTGCAGCTACTAAAGCTTCTGCAAGAGCACCAGTCAATGAGGCAGCTGCAATGTGATGTAACAGGCTCACCTCAACATCATCTGGAGCCTCTGCAGGAATTCGTGGGCACCATGTTTCACGGCGATTGTTCTGGAAAACACCAGAAAGATGGAACTGCTATGAGTGAATCTGTATGCAGAGAAGGGCATGATACCAGTTCTGTGCTATTATAGCTGATATATCCATACAAATGCAAGTGCAATAGGTTCCATGTTATTGGCACAAGTGGTGAACCTTTTTGCTGCGCTTATCAAAGTCTCGATCATCCACAGCAGAGTTAATAACCATGGTGCTGAGGTTTTCAATTTTCTGTTCCTGCTCCTTCAACCGCCGCTCACGGTCTGCCTGTGCCTTCTTCTCTTCTTGCAGCTCCAAAGCCATTCTCTCCCTATCAAGTTCAGTCTGAGAGCCAGGGCCAATAATGTGACAATCAATATACTGTTCCCTTGTCATACCAAGTCACTACAATATTTCCAGGAAATGAATCATCTACCCTCCAAACACCCCACACACTGGTCAAAAACTCAGAGCTGATTGGAAGTCTATGACATCCTTACCTTCAGCAAAGCATTTCGAAGGTTAAGAACCTCCTCCTCCCAGTGCTCTGAGTGCGATTCCTGTGATCAGAAGAAACACAAAAAAGACAATTCCCAGATCAGGTGTCATGTCAATGAGGTTGCAGTGAAAAATCCAGTGACACTTTGAAGGTACCCAGTCTGTCAGTTCCAGTAAAACCAAGACTAACAAGACAAGAATGCAGATAGTCATGACATTTTATGACTATCACTCATAATGATTTTGGGCAGGTCATTATACAAACTTCTGTGTCCTGAGTTTCTGTCACATTTCCAGAAGCAAAAGGAAGACTCACTTATGATGTCAACTAGTTCTCAAGAAACATAGCTGATCAGAAATCAAAAGTATTGTCCTTCAAGCTGCAACAAGCTTCTGGCGTAAGCTTCATCTCATTCCCAGATCAGATGTCAGAGAAATTCAGAACCTCACCTGTAACTTGGCCCGAAGCTCTTCAATTTCCTTCTTTTGGCGTTTTAGCAGGGCTGCATCTGTCATAATCTGCATAACACAAGCTCAATGACACCTCTTACATTCAAGTTCAATTTGCAATGCGTCTAATCCCATCAGTCTCCTGTACCACCATCATGCAAGTAAGGATGCGCCTCACCTCATTCACTTGTGCACAGTTGGTGACACGGTTGGCCCTACTTGCAAAATAGAGTGTCCCCTTAGTTTCATCTGCATGTACCTACACACCAAAAAATATTGCTCACAAAACAATGCTCATGAAAGTATTTCAATCCTTGAGAAAATGTTAGCCACGTATCTTATGAAGGATGGATGGCTTACCAGTGCAGGTGTGACATTGCAAATAACAGCTGTCTTTGCATTGCCCCCAAGAGCTGGTTGCAATATTCTTGTCAATTTACTGTCGCGGTATGGTACATGGCCACTGACCAGAGAAAGCAAACAAACTGTCATAACTCTGATAAATCAAGGCTAAATAATAGTGGCTCCACTGTCCAGAATCATAAGATGCCCAGAATCTACAATTTTGCCGCTCCATTTCATTGAGAACATGCTTGACAGGATGCTAACCCTTGTTTCTGTATGCCTTCACTGAGTTTGTTGATCACAGTCCCTAGTGTCATCAAGCTCTTGTTTATATGTGTTCCTTCTTTCAAACGAGCTCCCTCTGCTCCAGTTTTGGCAACACGCTCTGAACCCGCCAAATCCACCAGGTTCTGCTTACATACCAACAGGTTGCATGCAAAATTAGGCATACTTGGGGTCTGACAAACCCCATCTTCAAGAGAATAATTTTATTGCAGTGGACCCATGTACAGAGCAACCTTGAGAAACTATCCGAGCAGCTGCAGCCACGTCAACAGAAGGTCTTACCAGAACTGAAACCCTCACAGCATCACATGCTTGTACAGTAGTGTTACCATAAGGGTCATCTTGACTCCTGTCCCTGCTCTCAATAACCTGCAGAAGGTGAAGTTTGCAATCAAAGTTGTTGTCAAAACTCACACACCTAACCACATCAATGTAAAACATAGAAATCTTTGACAACACACAATGAGAATGCATACCATGCGGAAAATTGTGTGTGACCTGCTGCTGTACACATTCATATTTGTTTCTCCGACATGACGGTGATCTGCACCATCACAAAACATGCATGATGAACATAGCTGGTTGATCAAGATTCTTCAACTAAGCAAGACAACAGACTACACATTGTGGTAAGAAGAATCAGGTAAGAATAGGTACTCAGGATTTCAACTACATGGGCAAGGAATGAACAATGATATAAACCTCAGCAGAAGGGAATATGTTCATACTTTCACCAAACTCCATAAGCTCAAGGACCTGCTCAGGACTAACCACAATCTCCTCTCGAAGGCCTGCTACAAATATTCCTCGCTGTGGACAACTCACACATAGTGAAATAAGTACATATCCTCATCAACTGTTCTCCAGTCTATGTAATTTGATTGAAATTGCTGCAGAAACCATTGAGAGTGCATTCTGGAAATTTGAAAAGTTTGCAATTGTCATCCTGTGTACCTCAGCACTTTCATGGATCTGCAGCTTTTGTGCCTCTGGTGCCAACAGATCATTAATCTCCTCATTGTAAATCTCCATGTATGAAACCCGTAGAAGAAACTCGCGAGAATTGACCTTCACAATCCAGAGCATGTTTCCATTAATTAGTTACACTGCAAGGAACAAAACTTGTATGTTGCCACTTCTCAAAACCTGGCAACAACCAAAACTTACTGCTTGAATGTTTTGGAAGACTTCATAGACAGCCAAGGGGATGATGCCAGGCTCCTGAGGTGACCCCCGCATAGTGAAAGTTTTTCCACTACTTGTCTGCCCATAGGCAAATACTGTTCCTGAAGGGACAACACCACACAAACTTAGATAAGTAGCCAGGTTGGATGTTGCCTTTCTTCCACTGCCCAATCAAGGTAAACACCTATGCAAGCTTGCTTAGGTACAAATTGAACTGAAAATCTCAGCTTAAAGAGACAACCATTGAAGCCTTGTACAGCTGATACAATGATGTCCTTAGTTTGTGCCTCATAAATCTCCAACGTTGTTGCTTCAGAACCAAACACCCTATCTACATCCACAACCACAGTCAAATGTGAAAGCATGATCAGAGCATCCAAAATTCCCTATCTTTGCCAGTTTCTAGCACGAGTCGTATTGGATGCTGAGAGAGCAATGTATGAAAATCCAAACTTCGAGCTAAAGCCTACTGTGCAAAGTCTATTTTTTACTGCAATGGACTTCAACTGCCCCCCAAAATTAGGAAGCCGCTAGGTGCTCACACCTGGAGCTGAGCATTCGAATCATTATCATTTGCAAGGAGGCCATGAGGATTAATCACTTGATTAGTGCGTCGATCCTCAAGGTGCTGTCGAAACCCTGAAGACTACTCGTTACATAGACACAGTTTCTACCTCTAAGTTGTGGGACGCCCTTCCCTTAGATTCTTACTTCAGAGTAGGATGTTTCCGGTGACCGCCACAATAGATAGTCGACCATTCCGGATACCACTTGATGCGCAGTTACAGTGACTACCTACTTGGATATCAAGAGTGTCAAGCTTTGAACTTGCGGCCAACAGCAAGGTGATCATGAGAGAGCCCTGACCATTCCTTCCAAGAAAAACAAAGGAAAAAAAGAGCAAAGAGAATTGCTAACTTAGGTGACGAACACATACCAAACGTGTAAGACTGGCCAGAAATCGTAGAGCTAGAAGCATTGCAGAGCGCAATTGAGTTGGGACCAAGCTTCCATGGACTCCCCTTCGCCACTTCCGCCTTGCTCAACGGTCGCACCCGTATCGTCACTGAAATCTTCTCCATTTCTTCTATAAAAAAGCTCAATCTACAAGCTCAAATCGCGAAACATACTTGCTTTCTCGCAAGAAAACACACGCTCCGGAAGTTGTCGATCAACTGCAATGCAAAAAATGGGGAGAAAGAAAAACCCGCACCTGCACTGAACTCGTGAAATTTGAAGAAGGAGACGTAAGGGGACAGACGAGCGTTTGCCGCCTTCTTCCGAGCCGCGCGCGGGGATGCGTCGACAGCAGCTCCGGCATTGCCTCGGAGGCAGCTCCGGCCAATAAATAGTAACTAGTTCGTGGTAAATAAAATAGGGGGGTGAAAAAAAATTCACTTCCAGCTGAAGCAGCACCTACACTGGTTACTACCTCCACCTTCTCGAGTAAGGCCTCTTAAGGTTCGTTCACACTTAGAGTTATTATGGTGTATTCACACTTCATGTTAAGTCAGTGTTAAATGAAAATCTAGGTGGCACCCAATGTTAAATGGGCCATAGCGCAATTTTAAGTGGATGTTAGCTTAATATAAAATTTTCATGGCAACTAGGCTTTAAGTCCTAAATGGGTGGCATGGTGGTAGTCCCTAACACCAAGTGTGAATGCACCTTTAGAGTGATTAGGTTTACTTTGAGTAACATCTAGTTAACTAAACCTTAACATGTACCACCTATTGCATAGCCCTAATAATCTATGCAAAAAATAGGCGATGTCATGGATCCATACCACTTGCAATTAAGCAAAGGTAAGACCACCAAAACATCGAAAACAAGGGGTGTGTCACATTGCCATTTACATTAAAAAGGATCTTAAAGCAAAAGAAGAATTATGAAAACTCAAATATTTCAACATGCAAAAATATAATCTTCTAAAAATCTTCTTAAAAAAAACCAAAATCCTTCAAGATATTAGAACTCTATAATAACTAATCTCAAGTTTCAACACAAGCCAAAAAAATATCATCTTTCAAAAATCCTCATATAAAAATAGACCTATTACCTAGGGGTCAAAATTCAGGAAATTAGATTCATAGAGTGCCCCAAATTTTGTGGGCAGAAAAAAAAAATCCTAAGTTTCCCCAAGTTACTTGCATAGTTTGGACTATTGAACATCGAACTGCAATAGTAACTATTGCTCACATAGAGAACATGAACTTGTTTAAAATAGGGCAACATGTAGCCCCAATTCATATTCTAATTCAATTTTGTAAAGAATAGTGATTCTTTGGTAAATTTCATTGGCAATTCTAAAAAAAATTTGAAACCTCCAATCCAAAACCTTATAACCTATGTTATAACCTAGACTTGAACCTTCCAAAATTCCCATATAAAGTTAACAACATTGATTTTAACCCCCAACTCGAGAGAAGGTTAAATGGAATAAAGATATCCCCACTAACATTTGGTGTGAATCCAACTATAACGTGTTTTTTTTGGGTTATGTGGTGGTAGGGATAGGGTAATAGAAATAAGTGTGGTGTAGGTTGTGGTGTAATGTTGGTTACCGATACATGCCATGGATAATGTGCATTTGTGCATGGAATATCATGATATGAGATGCATGCATGATATAGGATGTAATATTTGATGGTGACTTGTTATATAACATGGCATGTCAAGCCATGAGAAAAACAAAAGTTGGATGTCAATTGAGTTGCAAGTTTTTTTCCTTTTTATCACAAGATTTATCAAAAACACAATTTGCATAACCTATTGACATGTGTGTATTTATTTCATGTCAATTTTTTTGCATGTCAAACGGCTAGGTGTATCTTATCCGAGCAATTGACATCTACTAACAAGCATGTGATATGCACAATCTATTCACCAAATATGGAAAAATAAATAAAAATAAGGATAATAAAACAACCAACCCACCATATGCCTTATAATAGGTTCAAATTAAAAACTCCAATTGGTGGATATAGAACATCTTTTCATATGCACACACATTATTGAATGGTCACCCACACATCATTTCAAGTTAGAAACAAAAATCTACCCTCAAAATCCTTCATTGATGTGAAGTCTAAAGGGGTAAAACCAACAAATAGGCAAATGGGCATCCAAATCCAAACTTTTTATATATTATCTGTATGTATGTATGCAAAACAATTATTACAAATTATCTACACATCAATGTTAACTACCACACAAAACTACTAGCAAGAAAATCAATTGTGTTTATGTGTCAATCCATCAAATATTATAACAAATTGATGTTACATAATCTTTCCTCTTTTCTTTCACATTATTCTCTCATCTTATCATTTTTTCTTTATTCTTCTTATTTTTTACAACTTTTCTCTTTTCCTTTTATGTTTTTATTTATGTGTTTTATGTTGAATTTTCCTATATGTTTTTCTACATGTGTCATTTGTGTCATTTATGTCTCTTTTTTTTGTCTTTATTCATATTATTTGTGTTCATTTATAGTGCATTTTTGAGGATTCTATGCATTTTGTTCAACTTTAGTAGCTCAATTACAAAAAACCTTCTCTATTTTTGAATCATCTTCAAAACTATGATTTCATGTTTGTTTATATCACGTTTGCAAGGTTTATGTTTTTTTGTTCAACTTCGGTAGTTCAATTATAACAAACATTATATGCTTTTTAATTGCTTTCTAAGCAACTTCATTCATTTTGTTGATCCCATGATCTTTTATATACATGTCTTTGTATTTGCTCCAAGAATAATTACAATGATGTCATCACATTTCATCATGTTTAATGAGTTTATAAACATTTGAAATATTAACAGTTACAAATAACATGACAAGGCATTTGAATAACTTATCTATTTTTAATGTGTTGATAGTCTTGGTTGATTAGTTTGAAAAATCACGGAATTATGAAATGATCAAGATATGACAATGCCTAAATGGTGTGATTATGGTAACTATGCATATGATCAAACACTTAGTGTATTAGACACTTGAAAATTTGCACATGTTGTTTGGTTGCTTCTAGAATTCAAAGGTGAAATGTAAAGCTTTATTGGGCACCCATAATTATGAATAACATGCAAATTAGTCAAGATACATGAGGTTTGGAAGTAGGGGGTAAGTTTATTTGATTTTTTTCTAATACATTTTGTGATGCTTGAACAATATACACTTGCCACCCTACAATCAAACAATCCAATGTTGTCAATTAGATTGTTCAAAGTTCCTTTGAATTGAATGTTCAACCACAATTAACACATCTACCACCTTTCTAAAATTGTTCCATTTTTTTTCATTTCATTTGTTTTCATCATTTGATGTTTCCTTTCCCATGGCCTTTTGTCACACTCTTCCTATGTATCATTAGATGTCACAATGTGAATAGCCTATTAAATGTTCCTTGTTGTTGATATTCCTTACATGCAAACTTAATGGCTTCATTTGGTTGGCAAAAGATATTTCTATTAACTTTGCCCTATTATGTGATTCTTGCAAGGGTTTTGAAACTAGCAATTCATTCAAACTTATGCAATCCTTGTTTCTTGGCATTAGGAGTCCTTGGCATCTCCACATAATTATTTTTTAGGTTAAAAAAAATAATTAAAATCTCCTTCATCCACCACATAACTTGGTTTTGTAATATTCCTAAAAAATGTGGTAGCAAACTAATCTCCCCATCTAAGATTGTCATTAATTTCATTATCAAAGTTATAATCTTTTTCATCTACCTTGTTATTGTTAATTCTTGTATACATTCCACTAGGCAATATTTGGTCATTCATTGGCTTAGGATTTGGAGGCTAAATTCTAATAACCCTAAATCCAAAATTGATATTATATTTACACAATGTTTAATTTACCCACCTAGCCAACATGATCTTATCTATTTCAAAGAATTATTCCTAACCATTGCATCATCTTTTTTCTTTCTAAATGTTGTTTTGAAATGCTCAAAACATGACACATCTAGGGGTTAGTGCATGCAATGTATGGTTGGAAGTCTAATTAATCTAATCCAAATTGACATGGTTAATTTATCATTTATAAAATAACTTGCAATCCATGTCCATCTAGGATTAAAAAATAATTATCTATTTTAAACATCCCACTTCATACAAATTTTTTTAATATGTTTTTAAATTCTTTGCACAAGAATATTATGATCCAAGTTTTTTTCTTTGCATTGCCATGCAAATCCTTAGTTTGGACAATCTAATGTAGTCATCTCATAATTTCGAACACCCTTACAAATGCAATATCATGGTACAAATTCACTTATTACATTGACCACACAATTCATAGTTAACCATTCCCTTTTATTAAAATAAAATTTGAATATGACGTTGTAAACTTGTTATGATGTTGTACTCACTATAAGAAATCATGGCTTTTCTAAATGTCAACTTGACCAAAATATCCACATT
>Ga0209208_10010501_pt1 | contig 11999 bp, 4 predicted proteins | sample S1TSphfallax_3_FD_187694 | JGI IMG/M metagenome (GOLD analysis project Ga0209208, IMG submission 187694) | Host-associated microbial communities from peat moss isolated from Minnesota, USA - S1T2_Fd - Sphagnum fallax MG (SPAdes) (version 2) | ecosystem: Host-associated > Plants > Peat moss >...
TTCAAATAGTGTAGAAAATAGTTATAGTTTTGCAAAGGATTAGGCTACGAACTCTTTTAATAAATAAAATGTGATATTTAAAAATATGAAATGCTATCCACCTACTACCTAAACTCAAAAAAAAAACACACACACACACACAATTTAAACCATATGAAATTAATTTTTGTAAGAAATTCAAAGTATGTTCTAAAACTTCAAATTTCCAAGAGTCTTTTATTACATCATGAATCACACATGAAAAAAAGATGTAGTTTATAATATAGAAAATTAAATCTGAAAATAGTTAACCTATTTTTGTATGATTTGAAGTTTTGATCATTTTTTTAAAATAAAACAAAAAATCTTGCAAAATTTACACGTGTCAAAAAATTCATATTTATTCAACAATAATTAACAAAAAATATGTGGTATATTGGGATAATTGTTATGTATTTTTAATAAGAAGTAGTAAATTTTATTTTTATTTTCAATTATGATCTTTCTAGGGGGAAAACTATTATAATCCAAACCAAACACCAATGCAATCTAGAATTGGGGGGGGGGTGAGGGTGCAATAATGTTGCACATTGTACTATTTTTTTAAGGTGCCCATTTCAAAAATTTCTACCATGTCATTATTAAAAAATATTTTCACAATGTTTTTGCATATTATGGTAAGCAAAAACACAAAATAAATTGTTAAAAATATTGCACTTTTTGATTTTATACGATGTGATGTTGGAGCATATTTGTGCAAAAAATGTACATAATTATGTAGGGAAAATGTAAATATACCCCAAAAAGTATTGAACTTATTTATAATATTTATGTAATTTATAGTATTTACTAAACATTGTGAATCCATATGTTTGGACCATGTTTGTGAACCATCTAAAGATTTTCATAATAATTACATCACAATAAAAGTTTTTCTAGGGCTTTGATCATAAATACATGGTAAATTAAAATTTTGATAAACAATCACTTTCAATTTGAAGTTGACAAGAAATGTGAGGTGGGCGTTGTTATTTTATAATGAAAATTTTAATTGTTTATTAGATGCTTAATTCAAACCAAACACCAATGCAATCTAGAATAGAAAACATGTTTTGTTATATAGTGTATAACATAAATATGTCCATGGCTCCTTGAATTAAATCTTAATTTTTTTTTCTAAATATTATTCAATATCATTCACTTTATGAAAATATAAATATAAATCCCAAACAAAAAAAATGAAACCAAAAATTAAATGAATCACATTTTTAAATGTGTATAATATAATATTTATTGTTAAAGTGCCCTCCTTGTCCCTCGACAATGATGGTGTGCTTTCATCTTTTCTTATACTTTTCTATAGAATGAAACACCACTAAAAGGAGACATTTTTGACACATGATTCCTTATAGCAAATGATGTCACCTTCAATAAGGATATTAAACAATGCCAACTTTGGTAGTGTTATTCTATCAACAAAATGGAAAAAAGCAAAAATCTACAATAAGTAGATTGCCTATTGTGTGTTCTAACATAATAATCCAAAATGAAAATGAAGTCATTTTGAAGGGCTTCCTACTTTGTTAATAAGCTCCCAATGATATATTCCTATCTCATAGAAATGTTATTGCTAGAAACATTATTGCAACACATGATATCCTTAAAATATTACAACATTTGTACCTAAGTAAAATGAATTATAGTAATATGAGACAAATACTACCTTAACTTAAAATCAAAATTTGAAATCCATCATGGGGAAAAACTAGAAACATTATTATAGTCCCTTAAAACACTTGGATACTATGACTCCAACCTTCCAATTAACACACACAAAGTTTTCCCTTTTTTAATGTTCAAATTATAACCTTTAAATGGTTTGAAATCACCATTTCATGACCCCTTATGAAAGTGCCTACCACATTCAATAATCGCTTAAAAGTCCTCTTAAGTCAACCTTAGATCCCTTTTCAATGGTTAAACTCCAACCACCAACTCACTTTTCTCAAACACTAGTTAAAATAATGAAAAATTCAACTATCTCCTAAAACAATGGTGGTTGTGCCTTTCTAGACAATCCTACCTACTATCAATAATTCAAAGTTACAAAACTACCATTGCAGCCAATAGAATCCAACTGTTAATTTGGTAATTGTTTTTTTAGCAAGGTCCCTTTGTTTATGTGTTCCCAAGGTTTTGATTTAGTAACAAAAATGTTTGAAGCTAAAAAAATAAATCATTTTCATTTTATAATTGGAGTCACCCTATGTTTATTTTGTAGTTGAAAAAAAACTACATGAATAATTCACCATTTGTACTTGCTTTAGGGATTGAAGTTTGTCTTGACTAAATTTGGCAATTTTTTTGGATTCAAGATTGTGTGATTGAATGTTGAAAATGTAGTTATAACATGATATGATAAACCAATGAAAAATCAATAATAATAAAAAGTTGACATAGATTGAAAATATGTTATGTGTATTAGAAACTAATGCACCACCGAGCTTGTCCAAGTGTTTTCTAGTGTCCCAAGGCAAATCACATTAAATGGTCTAGAATGTAGATTTATTTTGGTGTATGTTTCAACTTTTCAAAAGACTGTAGTTATAGAAAAAATGTGTTTTTGGGCTTGTGAACCATTGTCTTATAATTTTCACTCAAAATTCAATGTTACAAAGAACATTCAATTTAACCATGCTTTGATATTTCAAAATTCATTTTAAAGCATCAAAGACCTTTAAGGGTTTGAAGTCCTAAAGTGCGAATGCAACTTAAAAGTCTTAAGAATCCTTTTTTTTAACTCACACATATTTCTCACTAACGTTGGAAGTATGTTTTGTTTCCTTTGGCTTATGTGATATGTCAACCTTGTTTTTGACTTATCTCTATTTGTTTTGTTACAAGCTTGGTCATAAGCCGAAGTCAAGGTTGCAACAAAAACTTCTCATTAATCTAAAAGACCTTTATCATTGATTTTTGTTCTAAGAGTGTTAATAAATCAACTAATGACAAAATGTTAGGTGTGATTTCAAATGCAATAGCAAACATCTCAAATTTTTATCCATGTGCAATTGTTATTTACAAATGCCCTTTTGAAACACATTTGGAAGGGAAGTTTCTTATTGTTCTAGTTATACTTGAGTAATGTGAAATGTATTAAATATCAAGAAACTAACAACTAAATATCTACTCCTCTAATGTATGCAATATGTAATGGTTGCTTGGGTTAAAAATAGGCGACATGTGACCACCATTGTATGGACATTGTTCATTAGACTTTCAAATTGTCAAACAAAGTTGCTTCTTTATTTTGTAAGAAAAAAGGGAACAATGATGCACAACATTCACAATATATTGGAAAACCAAGACAAAGATAAGAGTGATTGAAAGGTTTTAAATATCTTACCATGTAAAAAATGTGAAGAAAATAGGAGGTTGGGAACATATTGCATTTTGTATGTGGAAACATGCACTATGTTACACTACCATGGTTGAATAGAAGGTTCATAAAGTCTTTTTTTGAATACTTATTTAATTTTGAAGGTTCCATTTTCAACAAATAAGACATTCCCAAATATTCCCAAAAGATGCTTCATTTTCCTTCCCAAAAAAATTGCTTTGAGAAAAATATTTTTTGAAAATTTCAGCATGTCCAAAATATATAATTTATGTTATCCAACTATTCAACTAGGGTATGTATATACACTAATAATGTGAATAGTGGGTTGTACTATGCAAGCCATTTGCTTTCTCTTGAAGGGTGCTTCAAGCTAAGCCGAGGTGAATAGTGAAGACCAAAAGGCTGGCAATCTTATTAGGATCACTTGTGTTATAATTGGGGTTTAAGGTTTTGCACTTGGCCAAGATGAGATTGGTACTCTCTACTATCTCTTTGATGGTAAATTGAACTAAATATATTGTACTCAAAGAAACCCATTGAGGTTGGGTATATTAAGCCTATCACATATTAGTTACACTCATGGCCATCATGTTTGCAAATGGTTGTGGGTTCAAATCTAGATCATGCTAGAAGTTGTTACTAAGGCACCAATGGAATTTAGTCTACCTCACAAGATTTAAGACTTGACAAGGTAATCCTACAAACAAGGCTTGAACTAGATCTAGAATAAAGGACTTCAAATGAAAGAACTTTATCGAAGTTACATGATTGTAATATAAAGGCAAGGCTCAAGTAAAAGCAAAAGTAGATGGGGGTAAGTTTACCCAGGTCCTCTCCCTAGGCATAGTATTAAAACCTTCTAGGCATAGAATCTTTTAAATTTTCAACAATAAACTTTTTCATTATAATTTATGGAAAGTTGTATGGATTGTCTTACATCTTTTTATTAAAGTATTTTGAAACCTTCCAGAGACTTTTAGAACAAAGACTTTTAGAACACATTCAAGATGTTTATATGCTAAAACTTTATTTACATCATTTTCTTTTTCAATGACAATCTCATAAGACTTGTTTTTCTTTTTTTTTGGCATGCTGTTAGTAATATAATCATCCTTTTTTCCATGTGTTAGTTGATTCATAGCTTCTATGAGATTTGTCCAACCCCTTAAAGAAAACCAAACAAACATAATAACATTGACATTTTTTAAACAACTTTGAAATTACTTGCTATGGGCAATTCTCAATTAAATAAGTTTGACCTCCAATTCTATTGCAAAACATAATGAACAAATGACACATTGTCATGTTTGCACCTTTGGGTCATCCTCTAAAAGGCGTCATTGTGCATACACAAACTTTCTTATGTGAACATATAATTTAGAACAACTAGATCAACATTTCTAGACCAAGAGCTAAAACAACTAGATCAATATATCACAATAATTCAACTAGTTTTTGTGCAAGTTTTACCATCTTCCCCTTGCTTAATTTACTTCCTAGACTTCCCAAATTGAGGAATTTTTTAATTTTTTTTAAATTTTCGTATTCATTAACAAAGGCATCCAAACAAACTTTTTGTATAATATTCTATGGAAGGAAAGTATCCATGATTACCATATCAATGGTTATTTTTGTGTGCGTATGAAAATTATCTAGGTATTGGACATTCAAGAGTTCATTTAATTCTTGTGATATATTATCATCTCTTGCAACAATGTTGTTGAATTCTTCCTTGTTCCTAGAATTAAAGTTGGGTATTATCTTCTCAATTTTTGGAACAATCTATGGTATCCATGATGGTTCTTTTGGTAGGCCTTTTAGTGAAGAAGGGTCCTAAATGGAAAAAAATTGGTTTGGTTACAAAAATGATGTCCTCCTCATGTGTAGTGTGTTCCATTAAGTCATAACACATGAAAACCACCAATCATTTGATGTTAATGCATGGTCATTTAGTCACTACAATTCTATATTCACATAGTCCCATTACCTTTAATGGTCACCATGTTTTGCATTTAACAAACTATTTTTCATCATTTTGAATGTCATAGTGTATGGTATTATGGGTGAAAATCTTTTAAGGTGTATTACGTAAGATGAAAAGGGCCTAGTCCTTACTATAGTCCTTTTTTATTCTATATTTTGATCCCCATAAAAAATAATGAATCAAAAGTTGTCAAAATTTTCAAATGGATTATATTTTAGACCATTATGGTTTTAGATTCCATCATAATCATCAAAAAATATGTCTTTACATGATAAAAAAAGGACTAGGTAAAAAAGACAAAAAAGGGTGACATTGTGACAAGATTTTGATACACCTTAAAAAATTTGCACTTTTATGTGTATAAAGATTTTGAGATTGACCTTGATTAAGCCTACCAACTTAATAGTACTTTGATTTGCCATCTAAAGATTATATGGTGCCTCAACCTAGTCATGATGTTAACAGCGTAACCTCCAACAAATAAAATATGTGTCACCAAAAAGAAAGGGGAGATGTTTTCTGTGTGTGGAAATCCTTGATGTTGGGTGTAGAGACTCAATAAGAATTGTTGAAATCTTCTTGAGACAAAAAGAAGGTTATTACAAATATTATTTCTACATCTATATCCTTATAGACACCAAACTTTATTATCTTAGTTCTATGGACCTTAAGGGATTATATCTCTCTTGATTTCCTCTCAAGGAGCCAACTGGTTGCTTAATGAAAATGGCAACTTATATTTCAATAATAGAAATCCCACAAGTACAATCTTGACATCATCACATGGTTCCTCTCAAAAACTTGTCAAAGATTTAGAACATATTAGGTGAATGTAATTTTATACATTTCATAACATTCCCTTGTTCCCAAAATCCCCAAAGCTCCCACTATTTAACAAGTATTTTTTTCTCAAAATGACCACATTGCACATTCGCATTAAGACTTCAAACTGTCAAAGATGAGGTTGCCACAACAACCACTCCTAAAATCTTTGACTCACTCATCATTTCCTTTGTGTTGGTTTTAAAAAATGAAAATGTCAAACCTCCTAATCTTTTTTTGACAATATTGGCACAACAAAAGATCAAACATCAGGATGCATGAAAGGAAGAAGTCCATATCAACTTTTGCCCTTAACTGATTACAATCCAATTCCAAAAATCAACTCCACATTTCCTAATTATCGTAAAAACTTCATCCCCTCACCAAAAGTCTTCCTCCTTCATTTCAACCAACTTCACATATATATATATTCCACATCCCTTCACTCCCTTGAAAGCTCCGCACCAATCCTCCACCAGAACCATGATTCACACATCTCATAAAAACTATCCATTGAGCAATTAGGATCGCATTCCATCACTGAAATCAACTCAACAAGATCACTCCATAATAACTTGCAAAACAACAAACCAAGCCAAAAATAGAAAAAACAACAAAATAAATTCTTTGATGACCTCGAAACACCATGCTTCTACTAGCTCAACCATAGAGTTGAATTAGGGTTTTTTGCTTTCATCCACAGAAAACATTTGACATTGTTTTTAAGTCACACATGATCTTCTATCATATGTTTGCCAATCTAAATTGAAATTAAAACCATTTGATGATTTATTGCTACTACAATAATTGTTATTTGTGGTTACAAGTGGTGTTGTTCATTTTTTTGTGAACAATGATTTGGCATTAATATATTGCTTCAAATTTGGAGTTAATTGGAAAAGTTTCCCCAAAGTGAGAATATGCTTTGTGTCCAACACCTCTTTGCCAACATTTTTAATGAGATACTAGAGCATGTACCTTGTGTTTGTTTGTAGCTTTAGCCATGGATATAGGAGATTCCTTAGTGTTTTGTTCCATCATATGTAATCCATCCAATTAGCCTTTTGGTTAGGATTTACAATTGGATGTACATGTTTAAAGTAGGATTCTCCTTTGGATCTCTACAATGATTCCTACAAAGATTTGTGTATTTATTTTTCTTTAACCCAATATATAGGTCCTTTAGCCTTACATCACTCTTTGTTGAAAAAAATGACTTTTTTCAACTGTTTTATTCTTTGTGGTAACAACAAAAACTATATTAATTACAACTTATGGCTTCTTTTCCTAGATGCAAGTTTAATGCCAATCTTCAATTTCAAATGTTTTCCCTTGAAAAGCATATGAGTTTCCAAATGTCAAGGAATTAGATGTTTGATGATCAAGCCATGTGCACAAATGTAATGCTTAAACCTATGTCCATTGAGATTTAGTATTAGTGCAATTATTGCCATGAACACCATTGGAATAACCTCCTTGTTGGGTAAACATTTCATTGCCTGTTATTTCACCTGAAATTGCTGGATTTTGGGGGAAGAAAGCTGAAATTGAATTGGAATTAATATCCTCATTGGAAAATTGGGAACCCAAATTGAAACTCAAATTTGGCTGCAAAATATTATAATGCAAGTTTTGATTTTGAAGCTAAGATCTATTATTTTTTGGACAAGGTTGAGCTACATTATTCATCTTATTTATGTGACCAATTTTAATTAGTTGTACAATATTATTAGTAATCACACAAATATTTAGCCTTTGGATGTGAGAAAATAAATGCTGGACCTTGTTTGAAATGCTTGTAGAAGAATTGAAAATCAAAGGTTATGAATATGAAGAACTAAGTTCAAAACTGACAAAAAAAGTTCCATGAAACTAAAAACATTAATTGGAATGGGAACCAATAGTGTCTATCATATTTTTAAAAAAACTAAGCTTGGGACCCGAGTAGTGATATTTTTTTCAAATTTTCAATGTTGTATCATTGTTTAGCATCCCAAGAGGGATTTAGCATTAAATGGCTATACATTTTTAGAACATGTCCGAATAGTTTAAAAAATGAGTTTAACAAATTTTACCAAACTAAAATTAGAGTTCAAATGTGGCCAAAAAAAGAATCTTTAATTTTCTTTTTTTGGGTGATTTTTTTCAAAAAAAGAAGAAAAAAAACATGAAACTCTTTCAATTTATAATTTTGTTTAACATCTATTAAAATACCTTTGAACCTTGATCAAGGTGCAACCCAATGATAACTTGAACTAGGATTCATCCACAATGGAATGATTGTGGTTTCCATCCATTAATGTATTGGGAGGTCCTAATTCACTCAAATTGCAAGTTTAGTTCAAGAAGCAAGCAATATGAAACCATAACTAAAAAATAGTTGTGCACCTTTTGTCATGACTTAATGCTTCATGTGAAGCCTATTTGGATTTTAGAAAACTCTTGGGTAAATATGTTCATGCTTAAAGTTTGCCATATTGTGTGAGATCTACTACAATAACTTCTTGGTGACAAGAGGACACAACATGTGGCCACCATTGTATTAAAATTTTATTTTTCATAAGGCTATTTTAATAGGCAAAGTAAAGAAAAAAACCCATTTTATAATGAAAGAGGGCAACATTATTGCACGGTCCAAAGCATTTATAGGAAGGCCCATGAAAAAAAATGAAAAAAAAACTTGAAAAAAAAAAAATGTGCAAAAGAAATTGGAAATTGTGTATGAGATGCAACTATTATAGTGCACCTAAAGCTGGCTTTTGTGTTAGTTTTCAGAGCTAGCCAAGATGAATTTTGTTGAATAAAATTCATCGCACTCATGAGCGAGTCGGTTGATATATATTTTTTTAATTAATTAATTAATTAATTTATTTTTGGATGAAAATTTACCTAAGGCTAGATGCTATCATTAACCTTTTGCAGATATGTAGTTACAACTTCCAATCTTTCAGCTCATATAGTCAGAGCCAGAGGTTATGGTGTTGATGACAATTTCTTCATCTATGATGATGATGAGCTTTTGCTAGATGGGTTGTAGTAGTTTCAAGTTTGTGACAAAATGTGGTAGATGCCATCATGATTGCCTTCTATCCACCCCAATCATCTACAAATTCTAGAATTGATGTTGAGGTGGTCTAATCCCCCACCCCAATGATGTCTCATAAACATACATACATACATACATACATACACATACATACATATGCATACATATGCACTTTTGATACAAATTTGTATGATGGAAAATCAACTTGCCACTCATCAATGATGTGTTTTTTTTTTCCTGTTCAGTTGAGGAGGGTTTCTGGAGCTCCGAGAAAAGACGTCAATGAACAGAATGATTTGAATATCATACCCATTTGTTTGAGTGGCTTGGGCTCTCTCGATCTCTTATTACATACTAACCATCTCCATGCATCTACCTACCTACCTAGTAGCCATCAAGCGCCTTTCTCACTTACCTACCTACCTACCTACTACCTGGATAAGTAATCACTTGGAATTTCTTACCTCTTGAGTCCCACTCTACATTGTCCAATATTTCATGTTTATTGGTCCAAACGGGGGAATAACTTGCACACTATTATGGATGTGGTAAACACTAGACACTTCTGTTGGCCAGGCATTGGATCTTTGAAGCAAATTCAGCATGGATGGTACTAGTATTCAGCATCATGGTACCTAACCCACCCCAAGGCTCATACCCCTCCTCCTCCTCGTAGTGTTTCAAGTTTCAACAATGTGTTTCTGACACTACCTTTACCCTTAAGGTCAGTTTCGTGATGAAATAATCCTCAAAATAGTGAAATGAAATTGTGTGAAAAATATGAAGTTGACATGTTGAAAATCATCATCATAATTTATTATTATCATACGCAACACAATCAGCATAATTTCACTACTCTCATATCACAATATTATAGTACATGATTGGAAGAATAAAATTTAAATTTTTTTATAAATAAATAAATAACATAATTTCAAATTTTCAAAATGAATTGATTTTTTGGAAATTTTTTATTAAAAAAAAAATTATTCGTTTTTGTTAATGTGGAAACTGACCCTAGTCTACGGTAGCTACAATAAGTTAGTAAGACTAGAGAGCTAGCTAGTCCCAAGGTAGTAGTAGTATCATCATCATCATCATTCCTGAAGAAGCAAAGCAAAGCAAAGCTGGCTGATGAGCTTTGAAGTTGCTGCTTTTGCTTTTAGGTACCACCAATGTTGTTGAGGAGAGCCCATTTTTCATATTGAAACTTGCTTCAGTCCACCAGGGTTAGAAACAAAAAGGGAAGTGTCAGAAACACTGTGTTGAAACTTGAATGAAAACCCAAAATGTAGCCTACAAAGAAAGGAAGTGTATCATTTGTTTTGGGGGTACATTTTCTCAACAATCAAGCTGCTGCCAGGAAGAACTCAGAAAAACTCCTCCACTCAAAAACAACAAAAAAAGGATTGTTCTTCTCCTGTCAGCTCTTCTGTCTGTTCTTCAAAGCCAACAACACCATTTAATTTGATGGGTAATTTTGCACTATTTATTTTGCATCTGTGTGAATGACAACATAAGGTACCAATCATTGACATGGTTCATTTCTCAGGTTTCTGCTTCTGTCTGCTTTTGCTACTTGTACTTACTTCCCTGTTACAGTTTTTTTAGGGTTTAGGGTTTTAGGGTTTAAGGCCAATTTCATTTGACAGGCCAGCAGAACCAACCCACAAATAAGGCTAATAAGTTATGCATTGCTTTTTATTTTATTTTTTCATGAATTTTGTGATGCAGCCAAAATCTTGATCAACCAAAGGAAGATTTAGCCAAATTTGGCTATAAACCAGATATGAAGTATATAACTCTTTAATATTTTTTTTCTCTGTACTTTTGGCTACTTACTGAAATCAAATATAGAAATTTAGCAAATTTTACTAAATTTTTTTTCCAACTTGTGCTCCAATTAAAACCTTTAAAAAAGCACTTCATTTTCAAACACTGTAGTACCTTGGCAGCTTTTGACACTAATTAAATTAGTTATTGAAATGCTGAAATTTTCAAAAAAGAATTTCTTTTCAGAAGAAAAATAAATTGTGAAGGAAAATAAAGAATCCATAAGAATATTTAAAATATTCTACTTTTTTTTGGGACATGGAATCTTCAAATTTAACAAGTTATTTTACAAACATGTGTCCAAGCTGCCCTCCTACTACTACTACTACTACTACTACTACTATTATTATGGTATTTAATTTTAAATTTCAACTCTTCATGAAATTTTGTGAATTCAAAATAGGCTGGCATGTATGTGGGCTTTCTACCGCTGTGGGACCACATTCAAAATAGTGTGCAAGGTAATTTAATTTCCCCATACATAATAAAAATCATGAAATCTTGCAAGATTGTAGATAAAGGAGTCATTAAATGTCATCACATGGGCCAATCAAATTAGTGTACTAGCCAATCAAATCTAATAATATCTCATTATGCAAAATCATGAGTTTCATCTTGTCTCTCTTATCCTATTAAAGTTTATGTACAAAGTCACCCTGGCTTTGGGGGCCTATTTTAACCCTCTAATCCCTGTTTCATCCCCAATTTGACTGTAGCCATAACTAAAGTGAGTGAAATTGGGTATCATTTGCAAGATCTTATTCTGACTAGTCTTGATTTTTAATTAAGAATATGAGCCAGCAGTAGCCTATTTGTGGCTACCTATAGGAACTTATATAGAATCTAACAATTATTTTTTCGACATTTGGTGACTAAAAATCCAAAAACATTCATTTTCACCATTTCAGGGGGAAAAAAAAAACAAAAAAAAATTA
>Ga0209208_10010502_pt1 | contig 11999 bp, 9 predicted proteins | sample S1TSphfallax_3_FD_187694 | JGI IMG/M metagenome (GOLD analysis project Ga0209208, IMG submission 187694) | Host-associated microbial communities from peat moss isolated from Minnesota, USA - S1T2_Fd - Sphagnum fallax MG (SPAdes) (version 2) | ecosystem: Host-associated > Plants > Peat moss >...
TCACTTAATTTAATAAATTGAATTTTGGTTTTAGTAAAAGATTTTTGAACTTTAACACCCCATAATTAGTTTTATAAAGCACTTGGCTAAAACTCTTTTAATAAAGAAAATTTGATGGGATTTTTTCAAATGATGATAACCTACCATCCACATATGAAAAACACTTATTATTCAAAAATTGTGGTACTTCAAATTTTTTAGAAATTCAAAATATAATTTTGACATAATGTTCAAATTTCATTAGCTAAATGTAAATGAGTCATATAATGTGTATGAAAAATGAACAAAGTTTTGAATTATGATACAAAAAATAAAGGTTTAAAGTAGTCATCATATTTTAACATGATTTGAAATTATGATCATTTTTCAAAACAAAGTGTAGAATTTGGCAAAATTTTTACACTTTTAAAAAATTCATATTTATTCAAAAAAAAATTACACAAGTAATGTAATTTATCAGGGGAATTGTAACTATTTTTAAGAACAAGTTGCAAAAAAATCCCTTCAAAAACTCCTTTTTATGAAAAAGTCAAAATGTTAAAAAAATGACCCATTTGTGGTTGAGTCCTTTATCATTATTGGCTCATTTGATTATGATTGCACCCATAAAACTTCTGAAACATGTGCATATTAAATAAAAAATAATAGTAAGATGAAGAAAACAAAATTCCTTCATTTGTAATCCATTGACCCATTGAACATCCATCTTTTGGCATGTATACATGACATTGAAACATATGGGGACACATGATGTAGTGCAAGATGTTGTTGTATCCATCACTTGAGAAATCAGCTTTTGAAATGGTACGTGAACAACTCCATAAGTCTCTTCATTCATGAAATAAACCTCTTGTTAACATGTTGGTGTAGTCCATGTCAAAGATGAGTTTGCACCTTAACCAAAATACTTATTAAAGATGCCACACATGTCAATTTTTACTACAAATGATTTTTATGCCAAGGTGTGCAATTTTAGAAAGAACACAAATAAAAGGAAAGAATTACAAAGACTAACACCCAAGAGACCAATTCATGCACTTAACAATGGAAATTTTTGGTTGTTTATAAAAACAAATTGACAATTTTTTCAAGGTTATGCCAATGACATATGGGAGTATAAAGGTCTAGAAGGTCCACCTATTTCAATCCTAACCACCTCCTTAGACAACAAGTTTCAATTAATCACAAAAGATGCAAGCCATTTCCATCTTGAAGTATGTTATGGTAGCAGGCTTGGCCACATCCTAGTTCCCATTACTTGTTGACCCTACCCATTTTCACATCCAACCTTGATAGCTATAAGTATACAAGTAATTATGATTTTAATGTGTGCTCTAACTACCTAAAATAATTTATTGTTTAACCTTTTCCTTTTATCCATTTTGTTTTCTTGGAATAAAGTCGGGTAGGATTACAACAATTTTAAGGATAACATTCCATGTTATGTACCTTCAATGGTTACATGTGACCATTGTTTGTAAAATTTTGAAATTAAAGTGTGGAATTCATGGATTTCCAAACAAACTAAAAGTATGCACAAATTGAACCATCACTTAAGAACTTGTCTCAATTTAACTTACTATATTGAGTTACATAAAACTATAAGGTTGCCACTAGAGTGTACTCTTACATATTTTGTAAGATCCCAATCCAAGCGGTTGTTATTTAATCTAACATGTCATTAATAGGAGAAGGGGCTTCTACCAATGAACATTGCGCAAGTATTTGATTTCAAAATATGAATAGGGTTGGGCATTAGGAATAAAAAAACTTGAAAGAACTATCGTGGGTCTAGGTGTTTTGTAGTTTTAAGTTAACAAAAAACTCTTGGGTTTGAGTTTTAGAATTTCAATTATGAACGGGAATGAAATGTGGGCAAGGATTTGGTTATGTGACTTACTTGGGTATACGACTTGGTTTTGTAGCAAAAACTTAGATAGGTATAGTACTCAAGTTATTTGACCATGTTATGTGACAAATACATTAAAAAATTTAGTGATGGGTGAACATGAGGTGGGGGTGGCAATTTGATTATGTGATTTACTTGAGTATATGGCTTGGTTCTTTAGCAAAAACCTAGATGGGTATACTCATGTTTTAGGTTAGTTGACCAAGTTATTTAACAAATACAAAGTCTGATACCTTGTATTTTTAGGCAAAAAATAGAAAACATACAACTTATGTTTTATAACAAATTCACAATTTAGGTCCTTGCAATTGTGAAGTAGAAAAGACAATTTCAAGCAAAAAAAAAAAAGATCAAGAAGGTCATGGATGTTTTTTACTATTACTTATAACCAAACTCCCTTCAAACTATTACTAAGTGGTAAATCATAATGAAAATTCTATCATGTTTTATGGCTACGGGTTTTAAGAAATTCCTCTTTTGTTCCACTATCCATTTGGCCTTCAAGTCACATGTCACATCCCTAAAAACTACCCTAACAAGCTATAGATTGCAAAGACAAGACCACAAAACACACAACTAATATAGAAAACACAAAGTAGCAAACAACACATAGGACACAAGATGAATGAGCTAGCTACTACACATCAAATTCAAAATACATTAGTCATAAACACATAAACATCATATACAAACAACAAATTTCCAAGAGACATAGAAGCCATAAACACAAACATATAAACATCAAATATAAATATAGACACAAAGCTAACATTACACATAGGCACAACAAACTTCCAAAACGAAATAGATAGACTTGTGAAAGAAAGAAGAAACATCAACTAATAGATTGAAGACACTAAAGACACAAAGACATCATGGAAGTAGTAAACAAAAAAGAGAACTAGACCATCAAACATAAGAAGACACAAAAGCATTAAACATAAACATAAACATAGAAACATTAGACATAAACACATACACAAAAAAACATCATGCAAAAACAAACATCAAACATAGACACAACAAACTACCAACATCAAAAGAATAGACTATTGGAAGATACAACAAACAAAAAACATCAACCAATAGATTGAAAACATTTGTAATTACAAACTACAAGACACTAAGAAATTTTGAACCTTCTCATAGTGTGCAATCATGGATGAATTTATTTAAAACTTTAAACCACATGATAGATTATTCAATTCATCATCTTCAACTAGCCATTGGTGGAGCACATACAAGCCTATTAGTCACCAACCACCTACACAAAGAAGAAAACAAAGATTAAAAGGTTTCATTTAAGTTAAAAAAATCTTCATTATTAACTTCATTTTGGTATTGATTAGCTTCCATTTTTGTTGTCAAATTTGCTTCCACTTTAGATGTAGATGCAAAGTCAATGGGTTTCAAATAATTAGTTCATAGATCTAATGGCTAATTTTTGTGGACAAAAATGAACTTGTTCAAGTTTTCTAGTTGCCGATGACATCTATGAAGTGTTGTCAAAATTTTGGGAGTGGAAAAAATATGGTTTGTTTCAATTTGGTTGGCTTGGACGCTTAGAATATGTTGCATTAAAATAACGATGGTAAAAAACTTGTGTTCTTTTTTGCACCATCAGGATAAAACATAATTGCAATTTTTTCCATCAATAAAAAACTACAAGAACCTAACAAGTACCCTATATATGTGTTTGTTGTTGTTGTTGTGGTGTGAAATGAACCTTTAGAATCAACTTGTGAATGAAGATCAAAAGCCTTTCCAACCCTATTAGGCTTCAACAAGTTATTTGTTTCCATTAGTAAAGATAACAATAACTTTGCATCATTTTTAGCAACCACAACAACAACATTTTCATGACCCAAATATTTGATAACCAATCATATGCTTTAGATTAAACATCAAAGACAACATATTATGACCCTTCTCGTCAAATGCATGCCAAAAAAAGAAGAAGCAAAAGAACTTCCAAAATCTCATGTTTCATTCAAACCATCAACTTTTTCAATTCATAATCAAACACATCTTCTTCAACAATGCTATCATGGATAGGTTGGAAAGCCAATTCTTCATGAATGTTTTGGCAAGTTGAAATGATAAATTGTAAGGCATGTGTAAGCAACTAGTGTGCTAAACTTTGGTTCAAAACGCAACTATAAACACTTAGCCACAAAACTTTCACAACTTCCTCACAAATAACCCACATTCTTGGAAAAGGCATGCAACTTTGCAATGCCACAAATTGGGTGATGTAGCATAATGCAATGTCATTTTGAAAAGTTAAGGCATCTTGAAATAATAATATTGAACTTGCAAATATGCAATGAATAGGAAAAATAAAAATAGAACACCTTTGAATTATATAAAATGAATTTCTATTATCAAATAAAAAATATTAAAAAAATTCAAGTATACCTTTACCTCATCTTTAAGGGCATATTTAGTTTTTTAGGCTTTAATCCAATATCAATGTAGTCTTATTCCATCCTTGCCTACCCTTGCTTGATTTTTTAGGCCATGTAATACATTTCTTTATAGAACTTTAAGATGCATAATTTAGATTAGTAGAATTCTTTTTTTGTATAGTAACATATTGATAAACCTTTCAAAGTGCATGCCCAAAACATGAGCCATCAAATGGTTCCAACAACCCCAAGTTAGTGCACGATACAATAAAATTTGGGGCATTTATACAAGTTTACAAGTTGGACCATTCATCCTTCACATAAACATTTATATTTTTAGTTAAAACAAACCTACCCAATAGTTCCTATAATTTAGGAGCCATAGTTATGCCACTTGTGTTTGTCACTTTGAAAAAGCCAGTAACAATGACATCTTTTGCTTCTTAATCATTAGAGAGTTGACAACCACAATGAAAATGTCATGCATTCCTTTTGACATCCATATATTGAATGTGTAGGTCATTAATAATCAACTAATGTAGGTTCACAACAACACATTTTGGGTTTTATGAGTGACCTTTATGACTATGTATTAATTAGAAAAGACATTTGTTACTAGTGACAATTGAGTTGTTAAACCCATGTCATCATTAACCTTGGTATGACATGCAAAGTGCATGCTACATCAACCTACTAATTTTACTCAACTAAGAGTTATAAAAGAGGCTTTGATAGATGGATGACATGTGTAAAAAATCTATAAACACATGTTCAATTATGATTCATCATACATGAACAAAAGTCAACTAACATAATCTAGTTAACCTAGGTTACTTAACCTAATCTACTTAGCCTAAACTACCTAACCTAAACTAGGTGGCCTAAGTTTAAAACAAACTTGGCCTCCTAGCTTAGGTAGCCTAAACTAGGCTACCTAACCTAGGTCAAGTGGCCTAGGTATCATAAGTTGCAAGAACAAAAATTTGAACCCCTCACCTCCACTTTGGGGTCCAAGTCCTCATACATTGCACTACCTCATTTTTTAATATTAAGTCTATTAAACACAACATTATAAAGATAAAATTTTCTAGTTTAAAATTAAATTAAGACACCCTACATTAACATAGGTCAACCTACCTACTACCTACCAACCTAGCCTAAGTTAACCTAGGTTTCCTTAGGTTGACTTAAAATGAGTTAAGTCAATTTATACAACCTACAAGTCTAACTTAAGTTAACCTAAGCCTTTTTATGCTAAAAGTAAATTAACCTAATTTAGCTTAGTTAGGACTACTTAAGCTCTAGACTAAACTTAGATTAAATTGGGGTAGACTTAGCTAGGTTAAACCTAAACTAAGCTAGACTAGACTTAAGTTAATTTAGGGTAGACCTAGACTAAACTAGGATAATCTCGGCTAGACAAAAAAAAGATAATTTAAACATGGCTAAACATAATTACTTTAAATAATTTTGGCTAAAAAAATCACCTAGGCTAAACATGGTTAAACACCTTTAAACACATTTATTTAGTTTAAACATGGTTGAAAATTGTTAATGTATAACTAAATCAATATAATTTATATATTTAACTTTCTAAAGACTAAACGTGGTTAAATTAACATAAATGAGACTAAACATAATTTTTATGTTAAACATGGTTAAACAAATATAAATTAAGTTAAATTGAATATTTAGGTTATATTTTATTAAATTTGGAAAAAATAAAATACAGTTCATTATTGAAACAATACATGGTTAAATTTGGCTAAATTATGATGAAATTATGAACTAAATTAGGTTATTTAAATTAAAATTAACTAATAAAATGATTGGTCTTATGCGATTATAGTTATTTTTTTAGTCATTTTCGTTAGTTGCATAAGTCATAAGGTTGATTACTAGTTGTTAAAAGACAATTTTAGTCATTTGTTTAATCATGTTGGACATTGTAATTGCGTAGGATAAGTCATAAAAGACATGTTTTAGCATTATGAACATTTTTGACCAATCAATATATGCAATTTTATTGAACTTAATGTTATGAATCATTAGGTTGATTACTAATTGCTAAAGACATTTTTAATCATTTCCGTAATCATGTTGGACATTATATTTGCATAGGACAAGTTGTAAAAGACATGTTTTGGAATTATGAACACTTTTGACCAACCAATAAATGCAATTTTATTAAAATTAGTGTGATAAGTCATGAGGTTGATTATTAGTTATAACACCTTATTGATACATGGCATGCCACACATCATCATTAAAAATTGAGCGTTATTAGTTTCTATTAGTCACAAAAAAATGGTATTTTTTAATCTTTAATTTTAAATCATTCAAATATATTAATATAAATTCAAAATAATAAATATCATCCAAAAATTGAATAAGTTATCATATTGACTATATTTGCAAAACTATGATGCCACATGGCATCTTGATGTCCTTTGCAACTACATAATAATTTCTACGACCAAGTAATTATAAACACAGTTGAAAAAGACAATAGTCATTTTTAAACCAAATCACAAAACCCAAGATGTGTTATTATAGTTGCACATACAATATCATGGTTCTTTCTACCAAACTAAATATAATATTTTCAACAAAAGCTTTCATTGATGGGAAAATAGCATGTGAATACCCTATATTACAATCTTAGAACCAGATGGGATCAACAATCTTCATAGGCAAAAACCTTTTAATCATAAGCAACATTAAATCCTCCAAGAAACCCACATGTGTGGGATCATTTTTTTTGAATTTATTTGAAGTTGAAAAAAATTTAAAAATTGTAGATGAAGAAATATGAAACTTATTTTTTGTTAACCTTTTGATCAGTGGAGCTTTCATTGAATGCTCTTCTACCAACTTCTTCATTGAGGAAGAACGATTAACATCAACATGTTTTTTCATAATTGTTATATGCCAATACTTTTATGGTATGCAATCAATCCTTTCTTGCACTTGGTGCACATAAATAGAATTTTAGGACTAGCATAATCATGGTGGTCAATAACACATCTCATAATTTGGTTATGTTCTAAATCCATGGGTTGATTATTGTTCACCTTAAAATGGGAGTGAAGTAAAACAATTTGGTTTCCAAATAAACCTTTGTTTCTGCAAATTTTCCAAATGTGTTTTGATGATGTATGCATCATCATGCCTTTCAACATCAACAACTCTTCTATTTTTTAGCTCCCCACCTTGGCAAACAACTTGTGCATTCCCAATACTATCATTATCATATCCTGCAAAAGTTGGACGGACTTCTTCATTAGAAATGATATCATGAGCATTCATAATGTTCATCATAGGACATGAAGAAAAATCTATCACAAGAGTACTAAGTAAGAAACCAACACAAGGCAACTCTAAGACATTTTAGTAAGAAGCCAACATAAGACAATTCCAAGACAAATGGTTCCAATATAGCTTAGTAAGAAACTAACATAAGAATTTTTTTTTAAAATAATGAATTGTTCACAAATTTAACAAAACCTTAAACTTGGAAAGAGATGTTTAAGGTTTAGGGTTTAGAGCTTTATGAAAAGAATAGAAGGTTACTTGTTGCTTCTTAAAGGTTTCTCCCCACCCATGTAACTTCATGCTTGTGGGTACAAGTTGAAAGGATGAAATGAAAAACATCAAAAGATTAATTTCATTGTTTGGCAAAGTTGATAGAATAGAAAAGTAGATAGTGTACATAACAACTATAGAACATAAGAAAGTTGAATTTACTTCCCCTACCCTTGTTGTTTCATAAATGAACCTTCAAGCAAAACTTATAGCAAGGTGCAAACGAAGTGAAACAATGAAACACAACGAAAAAGGAGACTCCAGTATCATAGATCAAAAACATTGTCACCTTGTAGCAATCACCACAAATCTTGAAAACCATTGTCCTCCCCCAACACAACAACTTTCATATTATTTTGTTCAAAGTAGAAACGATTGTGCAAAAGATGAAAACAAAAACTAAATTACTAACACAAAAGGATGCTACTTCACACATTTTCTTCAAAATAGGCAACCAATTTGCATTGCACACTCTCATTCAAAATGCAAACAAAAATATTGAAGGTGGAAAGCTTCATGACCACATACCTTTTTGTAATTCACTTGTCTCTGCATTCACCATGCACCCTTGAAAAAACTTGATTGCTCATAAAAAACACAAATACCAAGCGATCACATATCTATATATATATATATATATACTCTTAGTGTAGAACCCAGAAAATACCCGGAATGAAATCAAATACCCGCCCAACACTGGCAAATATGCCTTTTGACAATGATGGGTTGTGGATTTTAGGGTTTAAGGGGGGTTTAGATGGTTTTAGGGTTTTGGTTGCAGCATGATGATGTGATCTGGATGTGGGTCTTTCTTGCATGCAGAGATGGATTTGACAGATACGAATTCTTGGAGGACGACCAACTTGTGGCCAAATTGACTGATCAGAGATTCTTGCTCGCTCGAGGTTTCGTGATTTGCGATGTATCTGCATTGATAGATCATAATCTGTTTGTTGCATGGTTGTATTTCTCGAGAATGATGTGATTCATGCGTCGCAGTTTTGCTCAAACAAACGGTTGGCAGAAACGGAACAAAATGTTGTCGTTTGCAGCTGCAGCAACTGCAGATGCAGAAGAACATCCGCGAGACATACATATGTATACACGATTGTTGCAGTGACGATTATGGAGCCTGTGAGATCACATACTAATAAGACATGTGCATCAAGATCTCACACGCTGCACTAGTGCGAGCACTGCAACAGGAAATGCAGTCGGACAATTGTGTTGCAGACTTGTTCAAAAGCATTTGATTAATCAGGAAGAAGAAGAAGAAGAAGTGAAGCGCTTCAGTCGAGACTTGAACTCTGCATGCATGCATGCATGCTGCAAGCATAAGGCTCGCAAGTGGTAGTAGTACTAGTTCAACTTGTCTGGAAAGACTTTGCTTCACTCGCAAAACATACGATCATTGCAGGATCATTGCATAGAGAGCTAGGGTTCCATAACAAATTGATGTATGATAATATTCTTGAACACTAGATTAGCAGCCTGCTGTGATCTGTGCTGTGATGTGATCAATCCTGATCATGAGCTTGCTGCTGCTATATGCGCATTGCATGGATTCTACAGAAGCTACTGTAATTCCTGTTGCTGCAAGACACCCATGAGCCTGCCTGCCTACCTGCCTGCCTGTTGCAACAGTGGTGAGGAACAGATGCAAGCAACATGTGGGTCACAGAGTGAAATTGTACAGAGCTCTTCACTCGAGGCTCTTCTTCCCAGCTGAATCTCGAGAAGTTTCTTCAGATCATGATCAGGAAATTACTTGGGCTGTCAACTTGCAAGGTGGCGATGAAAACCAGAATCCAGACTACAAGGACTAGATATGTGACTAGATATGTGTCAGAGGTTCTCTAGAATTCAAGCTGCTTGCGACTTTTAAAAATTGTGTTTGTTTCTTTTTCTTGTGCAAAGCTTGACTGCGGATCATGGGCATGTACAAGTACATGTCTCTTGTGCAGCCGTGCTGAGGTGGAGCAGCTCCATATGATGATCTGCTGCAAGGATTTCTGAATCCTTACATGGATTCTTGTGCATGGGAGAGCAAGCAATCGAGCAAGCGAGCGAGCAAGCAAGCAAGCTGTGAAGTTCCATGGACGATTTCATCATGGATGTGCAGGACACCATCATGCTGGATGCGGAAGACTCGGAGGATGCAGCAGCTGCACAGGAGGAGAGCTGCAGCAATGAGAACAACGTAGACACAGAGATGGTGGATGCATTTCTCATGGCTTCGCCACCCATGAGCAGCACCACATTCCTCCTGCTCCCTGCAAGCAGCTGCAGCAGCAGTTCCTCAGATTGCTCAGACGCCGAGATCATCAGCGTCAGCTCCACGTACAATAAGCTCTTGGAGTCTGAAAAATCGGAAGAAGCTGGGGATTCGGAGTCCCGCGAGAGCCGCAGCACTGAGCTCCTCCTCCAGGTTGCTGTTCCGGCTGCTGCTGCTGCTGTTGCCGAGTCCTATGATCTCAGTTGCTGCTGTGCGGCCATTCCGAGAGCTGCTGCAGCTCCTTACAAAAGATTAGCACCCAAACAGCTTCGTGCAGATCCAAGAGCAGTATCAGGCGCAGCAGCTACTGAGCCGGATCTCCTCCATGTGCCTGAGAGTCCGGCTTCGTGTGATCATCAGCAGGTTGAAGAGAACAACTGTACAGGGAAGTCTGGCAGCGTCGCGGCGCGAGTGTGGAGCTCTGAAGAGCTGCTGCTGCGATCGGACTCAGGAGGTTGTGGATTGTGTCGTTTGCTTGAAAGGGCGGAGATCCAACTCAAGAAGCTTAAGGATGTATGCGGGATTCGCTCCTCCATGACCCGGCGCTGCCGCAAGTGTTCAGACTCTCCTCAGGAACTGCAGGAGGAGGTGCAGCAGCAGCAGGTGGGACGACTCCGGCTGATGAGGAGCAGCAGCAGCGCGCATGATGATCACAAGTTGGGCTTGACTATTCTGAGCGAGCTGAAAGATGATTCTGCGAAGCTGAAGCTGCTGGTGAGTGCACTCGACAACAGTCTCAACAAGCTGGGCATCTTGCAGCAGCGTCTCCAGGAAGACGACGACGACGACGACGACGTTGTTGCTGATAGATCTGAGAAGACCAAGCGTGAAGAAGCTCTGCAAGGAAGCTTGCAAGGAGCTGCAGCAGCAGCAGCGATCTCCACGGTGGTTCCTCCTCCTCCAACACAAGACCATGATCAGCAGCCCCCCAAGAATACCTTGACGAATGGCACATCCACTATCACCCAAGATTCCATTTCTTCTTCCTGCAACAATGTCGCAGACGAAGAAGAAGTCCCGACTTCTTCTTCTCCTACTGCTGCTGCTGGAAACCTTGAAGATTCAGATGAGCTTGACAATGTCTGCTGCAGCATCTGTAGTCATCAACGGAGCTCAGAGGATTCCTGCACCAAGAGGGTCACATGTATTGTTGCAACAGCAGGAGGCCACCACATGGAGTCTAATAAGATCCAAAGTTTGAACTATCTTCAGGCTGTCAATGCTTGAAAGGTTTCAGTGCAAGAGCTTCATCCTGGAAGTTCCCTGCTGCTGCAACATTCCATGCAGCTCAAGAACCAGCAGTCTCTACTTGTGCAGCCTCATGTACTACACATTGCACATCATGTGTCTATGTACAAAGAAACTCTGGCATTGGAATTGATGGCTGGATGTTTGAACCTACTGGTAGCTCTAGAGCTCCACCACCATCATCAAGAAGATGATCACAAGCTTGAAACCTCCTTCAGGTCCTGGATCGCTGTGCAGCAGCTAGCAGTGGGTTCAACAGAAGCACACAGTTTACAGATTGTTGAGTTTTCCAGAGAGGTTGGAATCGCCACCTAAACCCTAAACCTTGGGATCATAGTAAATTTAGCTCGAAATCCTTCAAATTCTCTTGAACCCCATATAAATTATTATAGATCATCTTTGTGAATTCATTGAGGCCTCGGACAGTGTAAACAACATACAGTAGTAAGTAGTCCATTGACTGATCATCAGCAACAACATTGGCAGACAATAAAACCTGAGAGTTGAAGAAGAAGAAGAAAAAACCCTGGGCTTGATCATTTATTGCACGTACATGCAGAGGGGATGATGATTC
>Ga0209208_10010503_pt1 | contig 11998 bp, 9 predicted proteins | sample S1TSphfallax_3_FD_187694 | JGI IMG/M metagenome (GOLD analysis project Ga0209208, IMG submission 187694) | Host-associated microbial communities from peat moss isolated from Minnesota, USA - S1T2_Fd - Sphagnum fallax MG (SPAdes) (version 2) | ecosystem: Host-associated > Plants > Peat moss >...
ATGGGTCATGATTTACTGTTCATGGGACTCATGGTTTATAGTTCATGTTTCATGGGTTCATAGGTCATAATCTCAGATTACATGATTCATAGTTCAAAGTTCATACCTACTTTGTACCATGGTTGGGTAGGTATATTTCTCTCCAACCTACCAAAACTTGAGTTACCCAACAGATGTTTTCATTTTTCAGGGCCTCCATATATGCAAAAGAAATTCATTTGAAGGGTTTTCATTCATCGTGTGTTCCCTTCAACCAAAGCCAGTGTAGGTATTTGGCATTCATAACCTAGAATTTGTAGCATGTCCTGGATATTTGATGTACTACAACTGCCTGGTAAAATTGATTGGTTTCCAGCATCAAAATCTTCCTCACCTGCCATTTCTATTCTCTCATAACCAACTTCAGGCACTGACCTGTTGCCATCTCTCATCCTGATTGGAGATTGACACACTATGGAGGTGAAGAATGATGCTTATGTCCAGTAATTGGCTCAATGCTAGTGGTCACTGAAAATAGCCAAGTTGCAAGACCTAGTCCTTTCACTTTTATGCCTTCAGCCCAAGCAAGCCATCTATGCCTTGTTGGATTTCTCCAACTTATCAATTGGCTTGAATACAGCATTGAGGGGCTATGGAGACAAAGGAGCCTACAATTTGGGAGCTGCACTCTGGTTGACTTGCAAAGCCTGCAGGACTTCCTGGATTGGTGTAGAAATACCATTGGTGGAGAATCCATTTTGCAGCTGAATTTTCATCTTGTTCACAAGCTCTTGGTTGAGCAATGGGTGGTCCCATCCGCAAAAATATACCACCTCAATTCCTGTATATCTTCCTTATCATCTGGCTTCCACCTTTGTGTTTTCTAGCATTTCTGTTGCCTAGTTTCCCTTTATTGAATACTATGAGCCCTGCAAGATACAAAAGATCACAAGATGGGAAACCTACCACTTGTTTCATTGCCTTGTGAGTCATGATCTCTTTGTATACATGGTCATGGGGCACACCCCTCAGAGTGCAGTGTCAGCTTCCATCTTTTGTCATCTGCCCCCCACATCCACCTGCCATTTTAGAACCTCATGTCCAATAATCAGACATTTGGTTTTCTCTCATGACTATGCACCTGTCAGGAGTAACATTTTGCTCACTACAATCAAACACATAGTCTGTTATTGAATTGGAACTTCATGCTCTGCAATGATGGTGATGGGGTCATTAAATTAAGTTCTACTTAATTAAATAGCTACAACTCCACACTGATTTCCAGTTGCCTTATGGCACTCAGGTCAGAATGAGTCTTATCTTTATACTTCATGAGAATAGAATGTAAAAGAATGGTTTGTACTAAAGAGGAATACACACTTGACCACCAAAAGAGAAGTATCATCAAACTCTACAGGTTGTGACATTCCACTTGGTTCCTGAAAATAAAACACCTAATTAGATGATCAATTGGTTCACTTTAGGCATAAAGGATGACTAACCTGCTTCACAAGCTACTGTATAGTATATGCGCCCAGCCTTTCAACAGCTTCCCACATTAACAGGTACTTAGCTCTGCATAAGCATTTGCAGGTTTCTACTACAAATCTGCACAAAATAGAAGATCTCATCAGGACCCACTCTGAGTGTACCTCAAACTCCAATCTAAAAATAACAATGGCTTTGTAGAGATTCATATGTGAAACAATGGCAGATAGCTATAGCAAGGTACTGCACAGTTCCACATACCATCTTAAGGTTGATTTCTTAATTTCCAGACATACATAAATTCAATTTGCCTGAAACTGAACTCTAAACTGACATCCGGTTCCCACACTCATGGTCACCAACACTAAAATTTGAAAGCTTTCCTTGCTTCCAAAATCCCGTTTGTGAAAAACCCTAAAATCTTAACAATTCATACCTGCAACCTGAAGCACTTAGTTTAGGGTTTCCAGCAGCAGAGTTGACATGTCCTTGTCAAGGTTGATCCTTTTATTGGGGTGATTTCTCTTCCTCTTATTGTGCTGCTTCCTCCAGAGCCATATGAGGATTTCAATATGATCAGCCATATGATGCACCATATGAGAATCCAATTGAGAATCATCTTCCTACAACATCTTGATGGCAAATAGACTCCTTCGCCTCATCACTTGCCTCCTGGGCCTTACCACCTACAATCCCACAAGAATGAACAAGAAGTTTTTGTGTCAATTCAAACATCACAGAAAGAATGAAAGAGTTGCTTTAAGTGCCACATCCTAAACCTTGGACAAACTAGCATTTGTATTTTGCTTGTGCCAGTAAGTAACTAGACCTAATCTAAAGCCAACTCTGGCCATTTAGCGAGAAAAACGACCTCTTAAACCATAGAAGACAAACAATCAATAATTGTATTGGGCTACAGATCTAGGTAAATACTATGAAATTAGGACTAGGGTTTAAGATGTTGAGAAAACCCTTTCTGGACCCCACATTACACATAAGCTTGCCAGAATTCAACCATGGCCCCTGGGTGTGCCTACAGTTACTGTGGATGGTGTTGAGAAGGCCTGCTACTCCTTTGACTCACAGGAGTTTGGCAAAGCTCTTTCTGGACCCCACATTACACATAAGCTTGCCAGAATTCAACCATGGCCCCTGGGTGTGCCTACAGTTACTGTGGATGGTGTTGAGAAGGCCTGCTACTCCTTTGACTCACAGGAGTTTGGCAAAGCTCTTTCTGGACCCCACATTACACATAAGCTTGCCAGAATTCAACCATGGCCCCTGGGTGTGCCTACAGTTACTGTGGATAGTGTTGAGAAGGCTTGCTGCTCCTTTGACTCACAGAAGTTTGGCAAAGCTCTTTCTGGACCTCACATTACACATAAGCTTGCCAGAATTCAACCATGGCCCCTAGGTGTGGCTATAGTTACTGTGAATGGTGTTGAGAAAGCTTGCTACTCCTTTGACTCACAGGAGTTTGGCAAAGCTCTTTCTCGACCCCACATTACACATAAGCTTGCCAGATTAAACCTAAATCATTGCAAGATGTATTATTACAATAGATGATCCAAACCACTGTAAATTAGGTCAACTAATTTGGACACCATGAATAATTCGTTAAACAAAGAAATCAAGTTGAAGCAAAGAATGATGCATCAAAATGATTTCATATCGAGGTTGATTTGTAAGTAAGTATGAACCCCAATTTGTAACAAAATCAAATAAGATCTCTTTTAAGTGTGAGAGAGGAATTTACTGGTGTTTGGTGGTTTTAAGTAATGGCAACCAAATGTGTGCCAGTTATGGTTCTTTAGTTCCATAACTGCTGTTCTCAAAATCAGAGAAGGATTTTCTGATAAGCAGCTGCAGTTCCCAAAAATAAAAATAGAAACCATTCAATTAACCTTCTATAAAACTATAGATTCTTTTCTGGTTCTTCTATGCAAACCACTGGCTCTATGAGGGGTTTGAAATTAGGGGTTTCTAACTGAGAGGTTTAGAAGCAAAATCAAATTTAGTGCCAAAAGCTGAAAAATTATTACTACCCTCGCACCAATGTTGGGTGGGTATCACCTTTTGAACATACTAGCTGCACTGGTATCAGATCTGTTTTTTGTTAAGTATAACATCCTGGTACTGACATTGGATGTTCTTTAATTTTTTCATACCATCTTGGTCCATGTATGTTAAGGGTCAAAGGCTGATTTTGGGCTGGTATGTGGCAGGTATATATCCAATATTGAGATGATATAGCCCTGGTATCAAACTGGTATTACCTCCGAGTCCCTACTAGGCAGGTATTTGTAGCACGGGATATTTGCCTCAAGTCATATCAGTCTGGTCAGTTCTTTGATACTCGGACTATTCTATGTACCAGGGTTCCAGCCTTGTACCCACCCAACACTGCTTCACACAAGTTGGGTGTCAATAATTAATTGCGGATCTGTAACCTTTGCAGCTATGCAGCTATCGGATTGATGGTTTGCAGTGGGACCACTTTTCAAGGCTTCTCCCTCAGCAATCAGGGGCTTTGCTGGACACACATACCTGTCTTATTTCTGTGACCACATTTGTGACAATTCATTTTTGTCCTACTAAAGAGCACCATGACAGGATTGCACCATGACAGGATTGTAGGAAGAACCTACTTGTAAGGTAATTGCAAGTATTGGCACTAGAAAACACTAATCTCCACAAATGCTAGAGATACTAGATACTTACATGGAAATTTTTTAGGCAGTAATCTACCCATTTGGTTATTAGAAAGTAAATAATAGGTGTTGTGCAGATATTGGAGATGGTTAATAACCCCTTGTGGTTCGAGTCTGGAAATTTTAAAAACAAGGAATCGCTGGCTCTCATTTTTGGGTTCTTTAAAGAAAAATCAGAATTGAAAAACCTCCGGTTCCAGTTACATATTTCCAAAACTCAAAGAACCTGTGGTTTTCATGAAAAAACACACAAAAAAACCGCAGATTTCTGGGTGGTGGTTATTTCGTTATTTTTTGAGGATGGCAATTTTATATCATTACCAGTTCTATGATTTTCTGAGAGCGGCTGTTATAAGGGTAAAGAATGACCCTGATAACTGTTGGGGTTGGTGCCAATTCTGATAGCCCACACAATACAGGTAGAAACTTAAAACATGTTCAATTGTGGTCAGAAAGCTTGGACAAGCTTTTACATTGCAGAGAGATTGATCCAATCATATACTTAAGTAATGATGTTTGTGTAGAGTTTATTATTTCACGTTTGAAGTTTATTGCTTGCAGGAATTATTGATATCATGGAGCAAGTATGGGACTCTTTCCCCTACCGTGGTGGAGTGTACTTAGTGCTTACAGCATATCCAGCAATAAGTTGGATGCAGTTAGTACTTACATGCATCCACTAGGTTCCATTGGATGCAAAATTACTAGGGTAGATTGGAACCCAGTGGAAACAGCTGCTGCCACATCACAACTTTAGGATCTCTTATTATCAATTGAGCTCAAGAGAAAGAAACCTGTCAAAAGATTTAAAACTGCAGAAGTGACAACATAATGAACTCATAGTGGCTAGACTAGAAATTTATAAAAAAATCTGATGTTGTATCAATTGCAAGCGTTCGAAGCGGGGTTTAGCATTAACTGATCATAGGTTTCTAGAACCTGTCCAAAAAGTGAAACTTTGTTGAAAGGAACAAGGAAGTGGCCCTAAAATAAAATCCAAGTCCAAATTTCTTTTTATGAAAATTTGACAATTTCTTCCCAAAAAAGGAACATGAGACCAATTTTTAAGTTTTTTCACATTTGTGTCAAATTTCACATCAGAACAAAAGGCTGATGTAAAGCTATGTCGATGGCAACATACTTTACCAAAATTGTAGCACAATGGTTTCTTCTGTCAGACACACAATGGGCTCCATGTTCAAACTTCAAAGTGATGAACAAGCTCTGTAATGGAAAGGCGGGAAACTTTATTGTGTGTAGATGGACCCACATTGAAAAGTTGATGTTGTTCTAGACTGATATGTACCTTTTCTACAACAAGATGCATAGTAGTCCCCAAGGGTTTTAAGACATTACAAGGGTTGACTTGAGAGACTCTGGGAGGTTCATGATGAATCAACTCGAAGCAATATCATGAGGCATGGATATTTGTGCTGTTATGAGACTCGTGAGTTGCTAGATCAACACCCAACACTATGGAAAATAATAGAATCACACACATGGAAAAACATGCACATCTAGCTATGAAGCAAGGTAATTTGTTTTGTTTTGTTTGTCACACTGAGATCTTGCAAACCATGGTGCTTCATGGTGTGCTCTTGGTATCTTTGGAAAGCTCTTGATGAGTAAGGGTGCACTGACTCAGATTGAGACTGTTTGGAGCTACAGTGTGGAAGCTATTGATTCGCGAACCATTTTCTCAATGAAAACTAAATAAAATCAAAACTGAAAATGATATTGGAATTTGGGGGTGTTCTCGATATTGTTAGAAAGCTCTGGAATTCAAACAAATTGCAAAACTTGGGTTTGAAGGAAAATTCAGTTGAGCCCTCAGTGTGTTCACCCTTGGGCCAAGGGCACAGGCCACACTAGTAAACATGAAAATGCTAATAATCTTGTTCACATAAACTATATTTTAACAACTACAGAAAACTAATGATCTGCAGTAAATATGTACTTGACAATGAGTGGACATGTAACACTGTTTTCCATTGAATTCCAGTTCATAATGTCAGGATAAGAAGAGAAGTAAGGCATCTCCTATGAAAGTCACAAGTGCACAACTATTATGGATGGCCATACTTGATCTTTTATTGTCTCCTCAATCTTCCTACTGAAACATGTATTATTGGGTATGCCTGGCCAGGCCATTTACCATATTGAAGGGAAAAAAACTGTTTCCAGGAAAGCTGTCTGCAGACATTAAAGTTGTCTGTGAATCTGGTGTAACTAGGGTTGAACACAACTATTTCCAGCAAAATTGGGCACCACCAAAAAATTAAGGCACAGAAATTAGCAACCAGATATAAGAGACTTGAGACAAGAGGCAGTCTCTTGTTGATGTACACAACTTTGTGCATGTGTACTCCACACCTCAACACTACATTGAGTAAAACAGAGAATCCATGCTACCAATGTAATCCAGAAACTCAAAGCCTGGGTTGCGGTGATTGGAGGCATAGAAGTACTACCAAAACTTTGATTGAGATATGCATAAAATTCACAATTGATTTTGCTGAGCTCTAGGTGGTTCCACTCCACCAGCTACCATCCATGATTTCCTATGTTTTTCCATAATTTGCATGTGATGTAAGCAGTGGCCTAATTGATTTGCATCTTTGGAGATTTAGACAAGGAAAATGAAGAAAAATGCTCCTGAAATTGATGAAATCTCAAGGAAGAAAATTTGCTTTATCTTAAATCTCTGAGCATTGGATAATAGTGAGAGAGAGAAGTTTAGTTATGTCACACAGCAAATTTGAAGTGGATCAAGTTTTTGTCAAAGAAAAGTTTCCACACCCATCCTGAACTATAGATCTAATGAATGTTGTTATATTCCAATGGACGAAGTGCATCCAACTGAGAGTCTAGTACTACTGCAACCCATCCTCATTCTGTCGGATCGAATTTACACAAAACTGCAGGAACTTACATAGTCACAAAATGCACTGCCTTTTGTCTCAGCCAGAATGTGATGCAATGCTTGGCCTACTAGTACTACTACATCATCATCATTTGTGGTCATCATGTTCTTCTGATGAAGAAAACTCCCTAATTGCTCCAGATAAAATTCCAACTACAACTTGGTTGCAACATTGGGGGAAAGAAAATAAATGTAATTTTTGTTTGGAAATGCAAATTTTCAGCAAATCTGACATTTATGTCCATGCAAAGAATGAGATGGTGAAGGTGGCAAAGAATGTGAGAGAGGAGGTGATAGTGAGACAGAAGAATTCATGTGACAAACAAGGATGTGATGGTGAGAAGAAGAATGTAATGGTGAGAGACAGAAGAATTCGTGTGAGAGAGAAGGATGTGATGGTGAGGGAGAAGAATTCATGCGAGAGACAATGACGGGATGGTGAGACAGGAAGAATTCACGGGAGAGAGACTTCAGGATGTGATGGTGTGAGAGGAATGTGATGGTCAGAGAGAACCCTGTGAGAGAGAAGGATGGGATGAGGAGAGAGAAGGATGTGATGATGAGAAAGAAGAATGTGATGGTGAGAGGCCATGACAGGATGTGGAGAATTTGCTAAAAAAATGAAGGGAATACAGAGGAAGAAGTTCCAGACGCGTTTAGCCAAAACTAGGCAGCTGATCAGAATCCCTTCTTAATGGTCTCGACCTCCGTGATCGGGATACCGAAAGCCTTGACCAGTACCCCATCCTCGATGGGGGGTTGAGCACCGAAAAGGGCATTTGCAACGAGCTGCAAGCCGGGATTCTGCGAGTTGAAGCTAGCAATGGCGAAGGCGGGACCGTTGGCTATATTGAGCTGGAAATGGACGAGACCGCGGGGGAAAACATACAGATCTCCCTTGTTCAAGATCGTGGGATAGAACTTGTTGTTGGTGTCGACGAAGCCGACGTAAAGCGTGCCTTGCACAACGTACAAGACCTCGGTGGCTCTTGGGTGGGTGTGGGGAGCGATGAGTCCACCTTTGGCATAGTCCAACCGCGCGAACCCCAGTCCCTGCGTGTTCAGCGCCGGGTAGTTCACGCCTGCAAAGCCCGGGGTGACTGCCGATCCCAGCGCGTTACTCGTGTTACCTGCCTTCTCGAAACCGGTGAATTTGAAGTCGGTTCCCGTGACGGTCGCCGGGTCTACGCATACCAACCCGTTGATGATGAGCTTGCTGCTCAAGTCCGCTACACAAAAATCGTCGATCGGATCCGCATCCGCCGCCAATACATAACACGACGACGCCAACACCAACAACACCCCAGCGACAACAAATGCGAACAAAACCTTCGCCATAACTCCAAGAGTCTAGTACTACTGTATCTACCAGTTGCGAGGTTCACACTAGATATATCGTTGCAACAACTGCTGTGCTGAGCTGAGCTGAGCTGAGCTGAGCTTCTCCAAAAGAACTACTACAAGCTGCTGATGAAAATATTCTTAGAACACAAAAACCTATAGGGACCTCTTTTCCAGAAACATTGCTAGAGCGAAACTCAAGACTAGTGAGAACACAATCGAAGAATCGACAAAGCTTGCAACTACAATCGCATGAGATTCCCAATTGCTCCTCGCTTCTAGTCCAAAACTACAAAGTTGCTCAAATCCTTAAAAGGCAAAAAAAAACGAAAACGACAGCAACAATCTTTGTACAAAAACACTAGAGAGATGCAAAACTCAAGACTAGAGACTAGAAATCGAAGAGTGGAAAAGTGCAGAATAGCAGATTTCTCAACTAAAGAGCAGCTTCTCCAAACTACAAATATTTAGCTCAAAATTCCCTGAACATAAAAGAAGAAAAACTGGCTTTTTTTCCAAAAATGCTCCAAGACTAGAGACTAGAGATCGAAGAGCCGACAACCCAAGTACAGGAACGGAGCAGATTTCTCGACTACTGACCCGAGCAGCTGCTTGTCCCAAACTACAAAATTAGCTCAAAATTCGTAACAACAAAAGAGAATGAAAACCGTTTCTCTTTTTCTTTATGACAAGTCGAGTCTCTTGGGATAGGGCATCAAGACGACTACTAAGACGACGACGAGCTTGCTGCTCGCTCACATAGTGTGCTACTACTCTCCGAGAATGATTTGCAAAGTCTACTTAGGCACCTCCCGCGTGCGTTTATCGAACAGTCTGCCGTGCTGCACAACAGCACAGCGACCAGTCGTGACGGAACGCCGACTGTCGCACCCGACCTGGACTGTGCCACGACAGCTCCAGAGTGAACTTGTAGTATCTGCCACCCCCACCAGCTCACCATGACGGAGGATGCATGGTACGTGGATGGATGATAAGTGGTCAGGGAAACAGCTGTCTGTTGGTTTACAATTGCCTAGTTAGTTAACCATGGTGGGTTAGCTCAGTTGCTTTTTTCACTGCTTACGGAAGTTCCCCTTGTGGTTTGCCCTCTTAGGTGGTTAATCTTGCCTTCTTTGATGTGGTTCCTTCCATTTTGTTCCTTGTATTCAGCCTTTGTTCGGTGCTTTGGTTTATTTTTGATTGGCGGGGTTTCAATTAATTTATATGCAACCGGGTTGTTACTCGGTAAGTTAGCTTTCAGTTACAAAGTTGTAGGTCTCTTTGAAACCTTTCCAATGATAGGTCGCAAGCCTATATAAAAATAAATGTAAGATGATTGTCATTGTTAAAATATTTGGAACACATATGTTTACTTAAGGATATTGGACCTTTTCTCAAGGAAAGTTCATTGTTCCTTAAGGAAGTTGTTTTTTTTCCTAGGAAACAATCATGTCCTTAGAGAGAATGAACTTTTTTTCCCCAAGAACATGGTTGCTCCTCAAGGAAATTTAAGTCTTACTTCATTTGGGAACATGGTTGTTCCCTGATAGCAACGTAAACCATTTTTACTTTGGGAATTTGTTTTCATCCATTTCATTCATAAATGAAAAAGATAATTTAAGAAAAGGTTCGAACCATTGCATTAATTTTTTTCCTTGAAAAAATAATATTTTAAAAAATATTTTAACCATTCCCCATTGTGGTAAAAACAAATTTGGTTTTTTTTTCTTTGTTAGGCATTGTACTATATTATATTAGAATTGTGTCAAGCATGGTGCCACATTTAACTCATTGCGCCCATTTAGTGCTTGCCCCTTTTACCTATGTATTAAATTCCACTGTTTTTCTTTTTTTGAAAGGAATTTTTTTTTATCTAACCTAAGTGGCACAATCATCCACTATGAAATATGTCTAAACATGGCAATTTTTGCTTAAAAGATTTAACCAAATCTAGCTCTCAACTAGATATGAAGTAGAAAATTTAATGAATCTTTTTTTATATTTATGGTTACACATTGAAAACTGAATATAAAAATTGGGCAATGTGTTTTTCCTCATTTTTAACAATTGAACCCAAGGTAGGGTTTTTTTTTGGTGGCGAATTTTCATCATTTTTTGAAAGAAAAATTTGCTTTGGAAAATAATATTTTGTGAGAATTTATCTTTTTTTAATTTGCCAAAAATTGTCACAATATGAAAGGGTCCTTAAGATTTTCCAATTTGATATTTTGAACATCACCATATTTGGATTATTTATGGATGATCATCACACATGAACAATGTCACAAAATTGAAACATAATGATATTAATGAAATTAACATTAATTAAACCTCACCAAAATCAATTCACTTTCAATTTTTAATTTCTTTTTTTGGGGAAATTTTGGCAATGAAGGAAAGAAGATTGATTTTTTCTCCTAGGGTAGACTACTTGAATCCCTCTTCGTGACACATCTAATACACTACACACTTACAATCATAAAAAATGGATTAGAAATGAGAAAATTATGACTCCTAAACTAAAGGGAGTCAACAACTCAGAAAAACAAACCATCAAACAGAAGCCAATTCTTGAACACCTAAAAAATTCCTTGTATCTTGTTATGTTGCTATTAAAATTTCTAAATGATTTTTAGAACTTCAGGTGGCACATCTATAACATTTTAAATTATTTTAAATGAATAAGAAATAAGAAAATTATAAAGTTTGAAAGTAAGAGGGGCCCAAAGCCAAAAGAAAAACATGTTTTATAAGTTGGAAAGCTTATTTTTCTTCTTGTTATTTTTTTTCATTACTTTTTTTCCTTTGCATTTCAAAGATGATTTCTAAACCTTGAAGAAGCACTTCCATAACATTTTAAATCACTCAAAATGAAGCACATATAAATAAATGTTCGATCATAAGCAGGCAATCGGTGATGGGCTGGTCGACTCTATAGACCTTTTACTTACCAAGTAGTCGCCTATTTCACTTCCAATGAAATAGGGGTCCAGTTCTTACAGAATGGGTTTAGCAATGCCAAACAATAAATTATTAACTCAGTTGAGATTCATCCATGCAACTGAGTCATACGGGCCATCCAGTGATGGTCACTTGTGAATTGGGTCGCACCGCCGTGTTGGTTCACTCTGGCCCGAATAAAAAGGGAATTATTGGCTCTGCCTGTCGGGGGGAGAAACTATCCGAACAAACAATCGGTAGTCCGTCATTTGGTCATTTGGTCATTTGGTCTCACATTTTGATAAAATGTTGACCAAGTGTGTTTCTTACCGTGAACTGTGAATTAATTCATTTTTCCCAAACTTCATGGCCAGTGTTTGTTTCTTTTTGGCCAATTTTTGTGATGCAACAACAACCAAAGTGGCAACCATCCGGAGAAAAAAAGTATAGCCAAAATTTGGCTATATAATAATAGATATGAGTTTTCTTTGTTTTCAAAGGGATCCTATTATATATCCTTGATTGCCTACTGGAAATTATCATAAGAATCTGGTGATTTGGGTGGGAACAAAAATTTGAAATCTGGTGAATTTGGGTTTTTTTTTTTTTTTTTTTT
>Ga0209208_10010504_pt1 | contig 11998 bp, 8 predicted proteins | sample S1TSphfallax_3_FD_187694 | JGI IMG/M metagenome (GOLD analysis project Ga0209208, IMG submission 187694) | Host-associated microbial communities from peat moss isolated from Minnesota, USA - S1T2_Fd - Sphagnum fallax MG (SPAdes) (version 2) | ecosystem: Host-associated > Plants > Peat moss >...
AAAACAAAAAAATCACCAAACTTTTGAAACCACAAAATGGAAAAAAAGAAAACCCGGTGGGGCCTGATTCCAGTAAAGCCCACAGCCAAGGGATTTATCAAGTGTAAAGACTTGCACTGATTTGTCCCATGACATCCAGCAGGTATCATGCGGACAAAACCAAAAACATTACAAGGCAGTTTGAAAAATGGAACCCCCATTACAGCAAGCATTCCCTTTTTCAAAATGCATAACAAACAGCAGAAGTTGTAAGCTGCTCTTCAATTACACTAGAAAATTGAGCTCAAGTCTTTTAAGTAGATCACCTCCAAATCACCACAAAATAAATTCAAAAAATAGAGTTTGAAAACTCATTTAGGACAATTGCTTTTTCCTGGACTTTTTGAAAGAAGGAGGACAGTTGGAAATGTTGGAAAGTTTTGTTTCAAATTCAATAATTTTTTTCATTGCCAAAATTCAAGAATTTTTTTAATTAATCGCCACATTTCTATACATAGTGTCAAGTAGGTAGCCAGTTATATTTAAGGGTAATAAAAATAATTCCATTCATATTTTGTTAATTAACCATATTTTGACTAAATTGACTTTTGGATGTTTGCCACATAATTTACATCACAAAATTGGGGGAAAAAACATTGGTTCCAATGTAAAACAAGCTTAGGTTAAGGTTTTAAGTTGCGAAAGTCCAAAGTCATTTTGTGCAAAACTTTTTTATTACTCCTAAGAGGTTGAATTGGAGATTCCACCAAAAGATCATTTTCAATTCCATACAATAATAGTCTACCAAACAGTCTAGTTGTTAACCCAATTTGTGTCGAGTAACCCCTTCGTAGGGAGGGTGGAGGTTGTTATGTGGCGTGAAAATGTACAAGAATTTTCTTTTGTTCATTTCACTTTTCAAAACACTAACTTCGTTTTTTTCCAATTTTCCCTTATAATAACCAATGGGTATCATTGGGGGTAGGGGGCGGGATGAAAAAAAAAGAGGGCTGGTGTTTCAAAAACTCAAATGCCCCCAAGAGCAGGCATTTCACTTTTGAAAACTCCCACCTTGAGCAAATGAAGATTCTTCCTCTACAAGGTCATCTCCAAATGAAGTAGAAACTTTCTCATAAGTTTTTAGGTGTTTATCATATTCACATCTTTAATCCAATCTCTTGGTGAAAATAAAGCTATTTTAGTAGTAAAGATAATGCAACTTCGAAAATCGCATTTTTCAATTGTAGACCTCCTCTTATCTGTGTGCACACATTCTATCAACCCTATTGGTATTCATTTCTTATGTTGCATCCATAGCAACAAGCGCATGAAGACCTATGATGTAGTTTGTGACATTCTTGTCATTATTGTGTGAGATGTTGGTTTCCATGTAGAACAAGAATAATTACATGTGCTTCCATTAACCACATTCAATCCTTTTATCATCAAATTGACATTGTGCTCACCAAAAATGGAATTCACACCCTACCTAATGTTATCATTGCTGACCCAATGTGTGTTGATTTTTTTTTTTGATCTTACTAAATTCAAGGATTTGTTGTTTCTAATGTCGTTCAAACCCAAAAAAAGAGTTGTCGCAAGCAACACCCCACTAATCAATTTTCTTTCTAGTAATTGAAGTATTTGAATGTTTACACAAACATCCCCTTACACAATTGTGCCAATGCCATTTGGAGATTCAAAGGGCCAAAATGGCCTTTGCTTCTTGTCTTGGTTATTTTTCTTTTTCAAAAAATTTCAAGTACATTGCAAAGGATGTAAGCATCCTCCATTTTAAGTTGGGCAATAATGATAGGCCTAGGTACCTCCTAACTTCCACCCTTTCAAAACACACCCCCACATGACTAACCTATTATAAGCGGTCATTTCTTGAAATGAAAAGATTTTGACATCTAGTTTGTGTTAACTTGACATATTTCAAATTTTCCCTTTTTCTAATATATTTGTACATTTTTTGAATGAGCAATATGTTTATAAATAAAATTTTACATGGTTTTGATGAATGTGACTTGTTTGACATTTGAACCAATGTTGGTGAAGTATCAAAAATAACCTAGGTACCACTCAAATATCACAGCTTAATCCCTTTTAGGCATCAACCCTTACAATACCCACATTGATGCCTTAATCACTAGTTTCCACACAAATGAAATCCAATGAATTTGGATCCCCTTCTAAATGTTAAAATTGAAGGAGGGGTAATTTTTTAAAATCAAGTTTAGGTTTAGGGTTTTGAAAAGCACCACATTTGCAATGATGCTCTAAGCGCTACCCTCTAAGGATAAAAAGGATTACCCATCATGGGTGGTCCCACTTGTTTTTTTGTTCATTTGTTATAACTTGTACCTCATTTTCACTTCTTGTTGTTGTTCATCGCTTACTTTCACCATGTTTATTGTTCATTGCTTGTTACTGATTGCCTGATATTGTTCATCACCTATTGTTGTTTATCACTTACTATTCATTGCCTTTTGATGTTTGTTGCTTGTTGTTGTTCATCACATGTTGCTACTTGTCACTAATTATAGTTCATCACTTACTATTGTTCATCACTTGTTATTACTTGTTGTCCTTCGTTGCTGCCCTTTTTTCAAGTACCAATTGTCCCCTACCTTTGTTGTTGTTCATTGTTTGTTTTCATTGCTTGCTACTACTCATCACTTGCTTTGGTTCTTGAATTGTAACTTGTACTTCCCCTTCCCCCCTCTTGGGTTTGTAGGTGGGGGAACATGGAACATTCAAATGCCAAACTCCATAGTAGGTTTGGTAAGTTGTTTTTCTCAATCTTTTTTGTTTTTTTTCTAAGTTTTTTTTTTTCTGTTTGCAAAAGCTTTGGAAATTGTTATAATTGAACACTTAACCAAATTTTGGAAGAAAATTTTACTAGAATCAAAACTTCAAACCTTTATTATTTTATAATCATAAGATAAAAAAATGAGTGAAATTTGGAATTAATTTTCTAAACCCTCAAGCCCAAACCTCTTACTTTAATCCTCTTTTGGTATTATTGTTTGGAAAAATAGAAGAAGTTTTTTTATCTCATCTTATTTTATAACAATCTTGTGAAAATTGTTAATAGATCAATCTTCTGACAATGAAAATAGAGTCAATGCAAATGAAACATGTGAAATTTATGTGAATGGTATAATGAAAGAAACATTTGAAGACAACCCCATTGTGTAAATTGACATAAGTAGAAATCCAAGGTCAAAATGAACAATATATAATGCAAACTAACATAAAAGATTTGCATGTTCAAAGAAATTTTTGGAAACCTCATGGAAGAACATCATTATGTTACACATTTTATTGTGTAGAGGATGATGCAGATGAGGATCTTGAGAATTCACAAATAATGCATTGTATACTTTGTCATAAAAAAATCCAATTAAGGCCATAAATCCAAAAACACAAGCCAAAAAAAGGTTAATTTCACATTTTTAAGCAAATAAAACAACGTCTTTAAAACAACATGTGGATGTAGATCTTGGTTCAATTGCCAAAATATTTGAAAGGGAAGTAAACAGTTTGTTGAAAGGAAAAGAGGAAACGCAACCATAACAAAAAAGGTCAAATGTGTCTAGAAATGTGATCTCCAATTTTTTTGTCGTGAAATTGCCCTTCAAAAAGGAAAATGTGTACCAAAAGATTTTTTTTTTTAATCTTGGGCTTTTGGTTCTAAAAAACATTTACCAATGCTATTTGACAATATGTGGCTAAAACATTTGATTTTGCATCTATGTCCAAAAGTTGATTTTCCTTCTAGAAAATAGTTTTAATGGAGAAGACAAAATAACTTTATGTTTTCCACCATTAGCAAAATCTCATTATGCAACTATTAGCTTTGATCTTTGGATGTCTAAAGGGCTCATGATATATTTTCATTACTCATTAAATTTTTGAGAAATGATTAGTAGCCCAAAGATGTCACTATTGGATTATTTGAAACTACAAAAATTATAGGGCAGGCCTTGGCTTGAAATTTGACAAATCTATTGGAATAATATAATTTAAGAAAATAGATTTTTGCTTAGTTGAAAGATGAAGGCTCTAACCTCAATGCAATGACTAATGCATTGAAATTAGTTGTTAATTGTGAATTTCTTAGTTCAAAGGAATGTTTCTTAGGAAGTTTCTTGGTCATAATTTTTCCAAGTTGTGTCAATATGCCACAATAGATGAAAAAATGTTTAGAAATCTCAAATATATATCTATTAAATTTACACAATTTTTTGGGTAAAAGTGCATCACTTGGCCCAAAAAAATCAAGAAAGGTAACATGAGTGGGAAAAAGCTTATGTCAAAACTAGTTTACACACACAAAAGATTAACACACCAATGAAAACAAGGTATTATTATTTAATTTTAGATAAGTTTTTTAGATTTGATTTTTTTTTTAAAAATTGTAGAATTCATTTTTGTTACTAATGTTCTTGTTGTTGTTTTGCAAGTTTGTTAATAAAATGATAATGTTTCAAAAATTATTACAATTTTGACATCTAATGTATGTTGCCACAATAGGTAGATTATTGTGAAGGTTACTAAACAAGTGTCACCCCTTTTAACATGGCATATTTCTCAAATTATTATAAATCATCTTTTTCCCATTGTCACTACTTGTGTTTTAAACCAATTTCATGGACATTAGCTGCTTAGTGATGCATTACACTTTGCAATTTCTTTGAATTTAAAACTTTAAGAAAATAATGAAGTTTAGCCTTCTTTTAAGAATTAATGGAAGATGAATCTAGTCTTGGTAATGAATTAACTTTGTTATCATCTAACATTAAAAAACAGGTTTATGGTGTACTAGAATTTTTCCTTTCATTCCTAACAAAATATGAAGAAAAAAAAACACACAACATGATTTTTTTAATGCTAGATCCTAGGTTTAAAAACCTTTGTATAATATCTTCATTTGTTGGAAAAGACAATGTTAAGGTTTCTATTGCGTAGGAATATGATAAGAAGTCTTCATATCGTATGTTGGTAAAATGTCATGAATATTTGCATCCTTTTGTCATAAGTTTTGTTGATTAGAATGTTTTTTATTAGGATTGCAATTTGGATATTTTGAGCCAACTTCAAGTATAAGTGAACTAGCAAAGGAACTTGTGAAGAGGGAGTTGCTGATTTTGAGACATTACCAAATAGATATTAAATGCCCTCTTCAATGGTGGGAAAAACATGAAACAATTTTTCTAATTGTTGATTTTTTTGCCTAGCAAATCCTAGGCATTGTTAGATCACATATTAAATAAAAAGAATTTTTTTCTTAACAAGAATACTTACTAATTTCAGGAGATGTAAGTTGCAAACTGAAAAAATAGAAAATGTAATCTTTGTGAGTAAAAATTGGCCAAACAACTCTAAAGTAGGATGTAAAGCTTCATCTAATGTAATACAAATTATTGAAATGGATGAAGATCTAGACAAAGAGTTAGAACAATTTGAAGGAGATTTTGAAAGAGATGAAGTTTTCGAACTCAAAATGTGTAAAAATGACAATTGTTGACACCTTGTCAATGTTATAGAAGAAAAATAACTAAGTTAAAATTGAAATTTTAGAAATTTTGACCTAAAACAAAAGTTCATAACCAGTTTTGTGAAATCTGACCAAGGATAACTGACTGTTATCAAATTTGTGAAAACTGACCGGCCTTTTGAGAACTGGTCAAATGTTTTGTTTAAAGTTGATGCCCTGCGTTGCTGTTAAGAAAATAATTTTAAAATGAACAAAGAACCGGGTCTTTCTTCATTTTTTTATTTTTATTTTTGTCATAACCGGATCTGTCAGTTTTTTAAAAAAACCGATACCCAGGCAACACTGGTTTGAACACAGTAAAAGCAGCGAACAAACATGAGTGTACCAAACTCTCAAGGTTAATCTAATTCTGAAACTTACAACTTTCCCACTCTCAGTTTTTCCGAATTATTTGACATGCACATATGACAAAGTAAGGTGGCCTCCTGTGTTTTAAGAAAAATATTATTAATGTATGTAAGGTACCCTTTAATTAAATACACACCCAAATTTCTAGGAGTGCTCAGAGAGTATGAAAATATGAAAGAAGAAAGGGAACAATGTCTTTGTCACCCAACCACTGAACACACAGTTACATGATATTTAGCTGTAGATTGTCAGTAGAGCCCTTTGTACCTTGAACATTTTCTATATAGCAAACTTAAGTTTTGTAATTTATGAACGTTACCCTTGTCTGGCTCTTCAGTTTTTGAAAATCTTTTTAATGTCAAAAACTTCCTCCAAGCGAGTACAACAGTTTGAAGGTTCAAAGAGTAAAAAAAAGGGCGAGAAAACATACATACATACATATATATATATATATAATCTCAAAAACCAATAGAACAAGACAAATGGTTGTACATGAAATTTGCACTCTGAAAACGGAATCAAACATGGGTCTACACTGTCGTCAGTAGAACCCTTGCTGAAGAAATGTTGAACCTTACCTTCTTCCTTTCAATAGGTTCAAACATTTCAGTGCCCAATCTTTTCTCCCCGCTAACTTTGGTTGTTCCAATAATACTATATAATTGAAAAACAAAAAAATGTCAAATATATGGATAAGTATTTCGGATATAAGTGCATCCTCATAAGTTAGAACTTAAATTTTCTTTTAAATTTATCCAAACAAGTCTTTACCACATTAATTATGTATAATTCGAAATTATTAACATACTCTGAATATTCGAAATCCTCGATTTTTTTTTCTAATTATTTGAAGCTGCCTAGAAGGTAAGGCCAAAAAAGGTAAACTTTATGCGTACGCCACCTGATAATTTTTTTTACACTCCTACTGAGACAGAAAATTATGTACAGGCCAACGAAACAACAAGTAGGACACCCAGCAATTACCACCTCCTCCCTAGGCTAGGCTAGGCTAGGCAAGGCTAGGCTACAGGGTATGAACGCCGGACAGTCTTCCACCAGTTTCGACCTCTCGACCTACGATCAATGCCTTCACCAGGCATACCTACCTTTGACAGCTGGCGACCTTTCCAGGCATTAGTGAGTGAGTGGCTTTACTACTTGAGGAGGGGTTTAGCCTTTGTGTTGACCAAGTAATATCATGGTGCCTGAGTTGTTTTTATTTTTATTTTTATTTTCTTTTAATTATTTTTTTTTGGGGCCAATTTTGTGATGTAGACAAACTGGTGAAATTTGATACGAAATTTTTTTTAACATATTTTTTTACTATACCTGAACGAGATAAAAGTATTAGAATTTTTTTAGCAGGCCTTGTTGGCTATATTGTTGGCTACTTGTTAGGACTTTGAACCTGGTGTACAAAATCTGGCTCTTTTTATTTATTATTTATTCATTTATTTATTTCTGGCTATTGAGAACGACAAACATCACTTTTTTTTTCGCGCCGCTGCCTTCGCGAGATGCTAACAGGAGCCAGTTTTGTATGAACCCAGACGCCATATCAAAAATTCACAAGTAGATTATTCCAGTGTGACCTTGCATGAGATCAGGATTTCTAATTGTTTTTCAATTTTTTTGGGTTGAGAAATCACTGCAATAAAGAATAAAATATTCAACCGTACCTATTGGCTGTTCATATTTAATGCCTATGTATATTAATTGGGTAGGAACATCATATTCAATTGTTGCACATGGATGTCTGGGACCCCCTCCCAACAGACACAGCTTTACTTGGGTATTTTTATGATTTCCTTCCAGATATTATTACAAAAGGAAACAATTCATGTTTGTAGGCAAGATTATTCTCAACGCCAACCCCATCACTTTCTCTACCTCTCCTCAAGCACAAAGACAAATTTAATAAGTGTATTTGGAGGGCACCTTATATTGATGAATATCCCTCTACAAAAGAAGAGGGATCTCATGCCTTCTCTTTAAAAATGAGAGGAAATTATGCCAACCATTGGTGTGTAAGATCCCTTCCATTGTTACCTAGTAGGGTGCAAGAACTAAGAGCCCTCACTCTTCTATGCGTCTTGACCCGGGGTATGTTACAGTTTATGATAATGTTTGCCTCATGCTTCCAATGGATAAAGCCCATGTGTTAAAACTTAAGAGACATTCCCAAAACGCGAGGCAGTACTCAACTACAGCCTCATTTCGAGCTCCTTATTTTAGGAATTCCCACACTTTATGGCTTTACACTATACTACAAATTCTGGAATACTGTAATGGATTTAATTTCTGCATCCTATGACCTCCTCTTCTATTTTGGAGAAGGAGAAAAAGATACAGAAGAGAAAGACCAAGAAGCCACTAAACCTAGAACATCACAGACCAACATGCACATGAAATTTTGAGCTAAGATAATTTACTCACAGATTCAAGTAGAAGTTCTGATAACGTCGGATCAAGCTATGTAAATAACAGGTCAACTTTAGCCTGGATCTTCCAAGTCCCCCGCACCCCACCCCACAAATGCTAAAGACAGGCTTGTGGGTAGAGATGCGTGTTGACTGGGTAACCTCACAAGAACTGTTGTTCAGAGTTTGAATTTTTTTTCATGGATGGATGGAAAAGAGAATGCAATCTTTGGGCAACTTCCTAAACAAGTTTTCCCACCAAGCTGGGGGACTCGCAATTTCTTGGGGGAGGAAAAAAAAATTCAACTTTGTTAGGGAGTAGGGGACTTGCAACTTCTTCAAAGCAAATGGGTCTAAGTTTTAGAAAAACATGATTGCTTGGGACAAATGAGCCCAAAACATGATACCTTAAAGCAAATGGACCCAAGTTCTAGAGGAAACATGATTGCCTGGGGCAAATGGGCTCAAAACATGATACCCCAAGGCAAATGAACCCAAGTTCTAGGGGAAATATGGTTCCTTGACACAAATGGGTCAAAGTTCCTCGAAGAAATGTGCTTGCCCAAAGCAAATGAGCCCAATCTCCTTTAGGAAATGTGGTTGTCTAGGGCAAATAGGCCCAAGCTCTACTGACGAACAGGATTGTCCAGGGAAAATGTTTTTCCCTAGGAACTTAAGTCCATTTGCCCTAAGGAACCATGTTTTGAGTCCATTTGCGCCAGCCACCACATTTTCCCAAGGAATTTGGGCCCATTTGTATTGAGAAAGTTGCAAGTCTCTTTCTCCCTGGAAAAGATGGAGAAAGTTGGTTAAGTCCCCTTCTCCCCCACAGAAGTTAAAAGTCCTTGGCTTCCTGAGAGGAAGTTGCGCAAAGATTACATTCTTTTGTCAGGAAAAAAAAGGAGGAGAATTTGAATTATTTCTCAAGTAAAAAGATTTGCTATGTAATAGAATAGAAATCCATCTTTTGACCTTTGGGTTGAAGGTTGCAATTCTAACCACTATAACACAAAATTAAAAATTAAAAAAAAAATGTTGGTACAAGAAAAATAAATAAACATTCCTCACAATTTGATACAGTCAAAAGAAATTTGAAATAATTTTCTTGTGGAGCACTCTTCTGCAATTGCGTTGAACCCAGTGCCACATTTAACTGGTTCTCCTTGTTTAGTGCTTGCCTCAAACTACAAATGAACAATTAGATAAATAGGCACCAAGAGATTGTTCACTCCTGGCATATTGTTGTGGGGGCCAGGTGAATTCTCATACATTTTTTCCACAAATACTTTTGTTTTCATTTAGAAAAACTCACAGTTTACACAAAGCGTCAGATTTTATTTAGAAAAAAAACTTTTTAGGAGGACTGTAATGTAGTATCATCCACACAGTCGTAGTAGTGTGTTGTAGTGTACATTGCATACGTGCTCTCCAATATGGGAGTCAACCAAAAAAAAAATTCTTGAAGTTTAGTTAGCAACATCATCTCAGACTTTCAGAGGTACTATATATATAAATGTTGGTGGAAGGGCAATCGGTTTAGATTTCTGGACGGGACAAGGCCACTCACTTTACGCCTTTATCCAGCAGATCTGCAGAATGGGAGAAAAGTAAAATACATCCCCTTGAAGTATTCTCAAAACCAGGGACCTGTTCTCTCTATGACTTTACACAAGAAAGGGGGTGGGTGTCCCAAGCCTCAAATGGTGGCACCAGGATATATTTAGTTTGCATAGGACTCCATTTGTCGAAGATGTCTCTTCCAGTGTAATTTCTGATTTGTGAGCAAAAGGGGGGCTGTTTCGCCCTGGGCGCTTGCTTGCTTGGGGTTCTCTATCTCCCAAGTCCCACCCTATTCTTGGCCCCTTTATGCTAAGAGTTGGTAGGCCTGTAGTGATTCAGGATCTGGAAAACATGGGAAATCAAGCATATGTCTTCAATTTTTTCTCTTTATATCTGAACAAGTAGGGTGATAGTTTAGATAGGTAGTAGGTACATATTTACAGATTTTTATGAGTATAAAAGCAAACTGCCATAGGCTGTGAGACCACTCATATTTTTCCCTTGTGTGTGGGGTCCTGTCTTAGCTAGGCACTATATTACCTCCTGGATCACTCACTCAGTGTGATTTGTTTCTTGTGTCACCCAATGATATGGACCTTACAGCTAATAGCTTCAGTTTGTAATCATTGTGTGGATCCATGCCAAGCTACTTATTGGATGTCATTCCCCTCCGCCAGTTCCTAGGGCTATAATTTTCAAATGAAATACCCATAGTCTGCCTTCTGGGTGAGAGAAGTGTAATATATTCGATAATTAGCAGAGGAATTGGTCACTTTGCATAATTCGTTCAATTCTAGTCCTTAGGCATTGAACATGTCAACCGCTTTACCCTCCACCCTAGCTTGAATAAATATGCATGTGTACTTATGTCCTTCGTTAGTAATATGCCAGACTGACCACTTCTGAACTGCCATCTGAAGGTTGTCTATTCGAACACTGTCCTAACGTGCGTTTCTTCATGTGTTTCATTCACTCCTCTATAATTTTGTCAGCTGTCCTGCTACATTGAGCTTAAAAGCCTGCCTGACATACCTACACTCTGAAGAAATGTGGTCACTGGTAACGGAGAGTAAACACTCAGGGGTCATTCTGGTTCAAGTACTTACATCAGTCTGCTGAGACCCCAACCCCCCAAACAGGGATACTGCCACCTATCTGGGTTCAAATTTGGTAGTGGAGAACAAGAGCAAGTCTGTTTCTGCTTTTCTTTTTTTATTTGGAAATAATAGGACTAGTGTACCAAAACCCCCCCTTCTTGTCCCCACCTTCACCCCCAACACCACACGGGCCAGAAACCCAAAGGGACACAAGATTCCTTGTCTTCCTGGTGACCAGTGGTCACTGGTTTTACTGTGTGGGTCGCATCTTTACAGCATTGCAGGATTCCACTGCTTGACCACTTCTGTTTTGCTGCTTCACCCAACGATGTTGGCAGTTTGCTTCGGCTAGAGTAAAACCAAAAGCACCCACCAGGGAGCCAGGGTAAACGAGCACCCACACTGGTACACCTTCACCTTCTTGAAAGACACCTCTTAGTTGCCAAATTAAACCCCAAGAAATGTTAGATTTGGACTCAGAGACCCTGATTCAGTCTATGAACCAAATGTTTGTAATATCTAGAAGCAATTTAGATTAATTTCAGGGTTTTTAGTTTTACCATGGCACCAATGTGTGTGTGCTGGTTCACCCAAGGCCCCACAAGCTCAGCCAGAACTTTTCAGTTCTCCCAGAGTGGATCTAGAGTCTAGACCTCCAAACCAAGAGATTCATTCAACTCCACAAAACTAGCAAAAACAACGCTTCCAGCGAACAACTGTCTGTGTAAGGACAGACACTAGGAAGGCGAAAAAAGAAAAAAACCACACGACGTTTCCCTCAAATCCCTGCAAAATATAACTGCTAAGTTTGGTTGGTCTCGATTTTGACCAACCGACTCCAAATCCCCCTCCTCAATAGAAAAGAAGAAGGCGGCTTCAGGAATAAGTGGGACAAAAGAACCAGCAGATTTGGCTTCACCTTGGCGTGTGCCGGCCGGGGCTGACTGACTCTAGCTAGTTTCCTTTCCCAAGAGAAGAGAGTAAAAAGGGAAACGAATTCACGGAGGACAAAGCCTAGTTGGGGGCGG
>Ga0209208_10010505_pt1 | contig 11998 bp, 13 predicted proteins | sample S1TSphfallax_3_FD_187694 | JGI IMG/M metagenome (GOLD analysis project Ga0209208, IMG submission 187694) | Host-associated microbial communities from peat moss isolated from Minnesota, USA - S1T2_Fd - Sphagnum fallax MG (SPAdes) (version 2) | ecosystem: Host-associated > Plants > Peat moss >...
CGGCGTGCCGGCGCATATCCGGTCAGATAACGGGCCTGAATTCATCGCAAAAGCAGTGCGGGGGTGGATCACTGGCGTAGGCGCACAAACCGCATACATCACGCCAGGCAGCCCCTGGGAGAACGGCTACATTGAAAGTTTCAACGCGCGGCTGCGCGATGAGTTCTTGAACGGCGAAATTTTCTACACGCTGCGAGAGGCCAAGATTTTGATCGAAGCTCGGCGGCGTCAATACAATACCATCCGGCCGCATTCGTCACTTGGCTACGGACCGCCAGCGGCAGAAGTTTTGATGTGGCCGGCACCGCCAGCCGCTTTGAATGGCGCGCTACCGGGTCGGCATCGATTATCACGTCGATGTCGAGCGGTATGATTACAGCGTGCCGCACCGCTTCGCCAAGGAGCAAGTCGAGGCACGGCTGCGCGAAGCCGCGCCGTGAGGACCCAGCTCCCCGAGCGAATCACAAGTTAAGTTCAACGAAACTTCATCTCAACAGCCGTCTGTCCCTGCCTTATTAGGAGGGGTGCGGGGCACGGGAAGCTTCGAATGAATGCTGGCTGCAACGGGGCGCAGGCGGAAGTCCGAAAACGGACGCGGACAAGATATCGTATGACGCACCACATCAGCGACCTCTACCTTCGCTCGAGGTTCGTAGGAACTATCGCCGACGTCTTACAAACCGTTCGCCTCAATTCGCCACCGTTCAGAACCGGTTTACTTGGTAAGATTCTTGGTAAATCCGGTTAGGCCGCTAAGCCACAGCTTAATGATTTCGCATAAAGCATTGAAAAGCCTTGGCGTCCCGTGGGTGGCGATGATGAGCACTACGTTTACGCTATAGCCCTCTGACGGGACGACCTTATAGGCGCCTTTAGTCCAGTCCATCTTCTGGCAGAAAGACACTTGTCCAGCGACAGGGCACTATGCCTTCTGTAGTGTGGTATTCCATGAAAGAAGGGATCACAGCAGCTCGGTGAAGGATATGATCAACGAAGATAAACCTGCCGAACCCTTTGGGGCGTCATATCTTTCCGACTGGCGAAGCCGCCGCTTGGAGGAAGCAAAATCGTCTTATAATCAGATATTGAACAGGCTTTGGGCCAGCAACGGCGCAGGAGCAGCCACCACACTCACGGCAGTTGGCGCGGCTATGAAAGACGGACACTTGCCGCCTGCGTCATTCCTGTTACCTCTTTCGCTATTTCTTCTTGGTCTTCTGATGCTCGTCGTGGGAGCAGCAATTGCTCTCGTTGCGGAAGCTCGTGTTATCCGCAATTTGGAGTCGGCGGAATCAATACTCGACTTGAGAGCCGACTACATCAAGTCACCGTCCGAACAAGCCGGACTGAGCCTCTCAAGCTGGCAAACACGAATGGCCGTAGGCGCTGCCGTTGCCCTGATGCTGGGCGTGATAACCGGATTCGGCATCCTGATGTTCGGCTCCGGTTAGGTGGCAGCGCGATTTATTCGCCGAGTTCGGCGATCAGGTCCCTGCCATATCGGACATGACCAACATTGCAAGCCATTTCGATGATACGACCGATCGTAGCCCGGCTATGGTTGGTGCTGAGCCACCATCCAGAACTCAGTTGCTTCGAATAATCGCGAACCAAGTCTGCGCGTCCCGGATACAGCTCCTCCGGGCTTCGGGATAGGTATCTGCGTGTGCGGCCGTGCTTCGGGAGCGATGCAAACCGATCTGGAAAGGATGGGTCTCGCTTTGTGAGAGTTTCAAGGACATTCACGAGAACATCGCATGCATTGCGCGCAGAATGATGTTTCCCGTCAAGTGTGAAGCCGATCGTCATCGGCAACGGAGTTGGCCTCTGGGGCGAAACGGCCACTGGCCCAGAGACGCGCGGCCGGACGGGCGAAATTGGAAGCGGGCGAGGCGGCGGTGCCGGTGTGACGTAGGCCTTTAGAAAGGATGCGACAGTATCCGGATCCGGCTTATACCCGCAGAGGCTTTCTACCCGGTCCGCGAGCAATTCGAGCAGAAGTTCGTCCTCATCCTGGACAAGCTGCGCCCAAGCTTGTGGCAATGTGGCCTTCATCTGCCGTTCGCGAGAGACATTGCGATAATCCTCACGCGCGGCCTCCATCGCAACGCCGGATACAATCGCGTCGTAATTCAAATACCTATTTAGCCTAAGAACACACTCGGCAACGTCTCGCTCGACAATATCAAGCTTGTAGACACGCCGCTCGCCATAATCGCCTTGCTCGCCGGGGAGGAAGAAATTCCATTCCTGGCCGTCCGTGAGAATCGCGAGTTGCACCCCTCTGTGGAAAGCATATTCGAATAACTGCCTTTCCGCCCCGTCGCTTTGCCCAAGTTTCTTGACCTCGATAAACGCTATCGGCTTACTGGGAGGATGGCATAGCGCGTAATCGACACGCCGATCTTCAAGAGCATACTGAGGGTTGATCGTCTGAGTATCGTAAGCTGGCCAGCCCAAGGCGTGTAACAGACGGAGTACCACTCCTTGGGAGACCGCAGCCTCATTGCCTAGCCGCCCAGCCTTGATGGCAGCGCGTATTTCGTCGATGTCCCGCTCCAACCCCACAACGCTCCTCCCGCTTCGATCCTGAATAGCCTCTTCGCCACTTCTACATATTGCGACAAATCTTGCCATGACTCAGCGTTCGAACAGTAAATCAGGAGGGCAAGATAAAAGCACCGCCGTCGGTCGGGGTGCTTGTGGTTGGTTTGCCTGGGCTTTTAGCGCCGCTCTGCATTCAGCGCGGAGGCGCCAACGCCAAAATTTCCAATCCATTCAACAATAAATGCGCCGTCGCGGCCAAGGAATTGGCACTGGAGGCGTCGATCGGCGGCTCAGTTTTGCCGGACTTCTCTTGGCAGTGATCGCCACGAGGTTCGACAGCGCTTGCGGACACAGAAACAGCTGGAAGTGGGGAAACTGGGCTAAGAAGGCGATGGCCAGATAAAAGCACCGCCGTCGGCTGGGGTGCATGTGGTTGGATTTGCTGCGTTTTCAGCGCCGCTCGCAATTTGACCAAGACGTCACTTTTGCAACAAACGGGAAGTAGACCGCCGGAAAATGAGCCGTCGCTCCGCCAAAACCCCGAAATTCTACGCCCCATCCAAGGATGCTTTGCGTTCAGCCTGCCGGACCGTTGGCAGGCCCTCAAGGCTGGCGCGTGCCGCGCCACCGCTGCGCGGCTTCGGCCTTGACCGCCTGCCAACGGCCCGGCGGATAGACCGCCAAGCGCCTTCGGTTGAAAAACGAACGGGGGCGTCCGTTTTTCCGACGGGGGGCAAGACATTCCGCCGCGTGTGTTCTGGCGTAGAGATAGGCCGTTCCGGGCCAGACCAGTTTGCGCGATGCTGCCCGGATGTCTCACCGCCGCCATGCCTGGCATTGCCGAACCGTCCCCGGCGAATTGCCGGCCGATTTGTATATCACGCCCGCACCCTGGTCGCGCTGCGGCCGGACCGTCAAACATGACGTTGAAACCTGGAGCGTAATTGACGATTGGCTTCAGCGCGTCCCAGTCACACAAGTCGAGATCGACGTCTTTGAAGCCTGGTTCGGCGACCTGTTCGACGAGTTTTTTGGCCCGGTTTGAGCCGCCAAAATTCCTTGCCCGGCATCATCCAATGGAGTAGTATCTACCATGTCCAAGCCAGCCCCCGTCAGCGTCGTTGAGACGCCCGAGTTTCTGGCCGCGACAAAGCGGATCATGGATGAACAGGAGCGCAGCCAGTTGGTCGATCACCTCGCCCGTCACCCGCTGGCCGGAGATTTAATCCCCGGTACGGGAGGGGTACGCAAACTGCGCTGGGCATTGGAGGGCCGGGGCAAGCGCGGCGGCGCGCGCGTTGTCTATTACTACCATAACGACGCCATGCCGATCTTCGCCCTGACCGCCTACGCCAAAAACGAGCGCGCCGACATCACCCAGGCCGACCGCAACGAGTATCGCCGCCTCACCGGGCTGCTGGCCGGCCAATATACGAGGAGAAAGTCATGACGAGCAAAGTCGCGATAAGCATCCGCCGCGGCCTTGAGGAGGCGTTGGCCTATGCCGAGGGCACGGCGGATACCAGCCGCTACGGCGTCCATATCCCCGAGGACATCGACGTGAAAGCCATCCGCGCCAAGCTGGACATGACCCAGGAGGAATTCGCCGGCCGCTTCGGTTTTAGCGTCAACACCCTGCGCCATTGGGAGCAAGGCCGCCGCGTGCCCGAAGGCCCCACCCGCGCCTACCTCCTCGTCATCGACCGCAACCCCAAGGCGGTGCAGAAGGCTTTGAAAGCCGCATGACGCTTGGTATTCTGCAACGCGCCGCCCTCTACCTGCGCGTCTCCACCGCGCGGCAGGCTGAGCATGACGTATCCATCCCCGACCAAAAGCGGCAGGGCGAGGCGTACTGCCTCGCGCGCGGCTATCAGCTCGTCGAAACTTTCGTCGAACCCGGCGCCTCCGCCACCAATGACCGCCGCCCCGAATTCCAGCGCATGATCGAAGCCGGCACCTCTAAACCCGCCCCTTTCGATGTCGTCATCGTCCACTCTTTCAGCCGCTTCTTCCGCGACCACTTCGAGCTTGAATTCTACATCCGCAAGCTGGCGAAGAACGGCATCAAACTGGTCTCCATCACCCAGGAAATCGGCGACGACCCGATGCACGTCATGATGCGCCAGATGATGGCGCTGTTTGATGAATACCAATCCAAGGAAAACGGCAAGCACACGCTGCGCGCCATGAAAGAAAACGCCCGCCAGGGTTTTTGGAACGGCGCCCGTCCGCCCATCGGCTACCGCGTCGTCGCAGCCGAGCAGCGCGGCGCGAAGGTAAAAAAGCGGCTTGAAATTGACCCCGTTCACGCCGACACCGTGCGATTCATCTACCGCCTCGCCTTGGAGGGCGACGGCACATCCGGCCCAATGGGCGTCAAGGCAATCACGACCTACCTGAACGCGCGCCGCATCTTCACCCGCGATGGCGGCCGATGGGGTATCGGTCAGTTGCACCGTGTCCTGACCCGGACAACCTATATCGGACAGCATGAATTCAACCGGCGCGGCGCCGCAACCGGACCAAAGCCAGCCACCGAACTGATAACGGCCGAGGTGCCGCCTCTGATCGACCAGGCGACATTCGAGGCCGTGCAGACCCATCTCCACGCCCGTAACCCAAAAGTCACGCCGGCCCGCGTCGTCAGCGGCCCCACCCTCCTTACCGGCATCTGCTTCTGCGCCAACTGCGGCGGCGCCATGACCCTGCGCACCGGCAAGGGCGGCCGCTATCGCTACTACACCTGCTCAATCAAAGCCCGGCAGGGCGAAACCGGCTGCAAGGGCCGCTCGATCCCCATGGAAAAACTCGACAACCTCATTGCCAGCCACATCGAAGACCGCCTTCTCCAACCCGACCGCCTCGAAGAAGTCCTGGCCTCCATCCTTGACCGCCGCCAGGACCGCACCGAACGCCGCCGCGCGCAACTCGCCGAACTGAACCAGCGCGCCGCAGAGACCGACTTGCGGCTCAAGCGGCTGTACGACGCCATCGAGTCAGGCATCGCCGACCTTGCCGACCCAGCCTTAAAGGACCGCATCGCGGGTCTGAAAGCCATCCGCGACCAGGCACGCACCGATGCCGAACGCGCCCAGGCCACGCTGGAAAGCTCAGGGAACCAATCCATCACGCCGGACATGGTGCGGAAATTCGCCTCAACCGCCCGTGAGCGCATGCACATCCCCGGCGGCGGCTACCGCCGCGACCACCTCCGCGCCCTCGCTCAGAGGGTTGAGGTTGCAGAGCGTGAGGTCCGCATCATAGGGACAAAAGGCGATCTACTTAGAACCCTAACCGCCGCTTCAGGAGCAAAAATCCCCGCGCCAGTCGTTCGCAGTTCTGTTCCGAATTGGCGTCCCGTAGGGGATTCGAACCCCTGTCGCCGCCGTGAAAGGGCAGTGTCCTGGGCCTCTAGACGAACGGGACGAGGCTCCCGGGCTGTACGGCACCGCCAGAATTAATTCAACCCGCCCCGGCGCTTATTTTCCACGGCCGCCCGCGCCGCCGTGTAGCGCCCGTCCCGGCACGCCGCCGAGCAGAACTTCACCGACTCCCAGTCGCGCGCCCATTTACGCCGCCAGGCAAAGCCACGCCCGCAGGCGGCACATATCTTTTCCGGCAACTGGTTCTTTTTCACGGCCCCAGCACCTGCCGCGCCTGGCCGCTCGCCGGGTCAATCAGCAGCACCCTATCCCCTTGCGGGCCGCTCACCCAAACACCCAGCGCCCCGCCGGCCGCCGCAATCCCCGCCACATGCTCGCCCGGCGCCAGCTTCACCGGCGCCACACCGGGCCCCGGCACGGCCGGCCCCGCCGGCATCGACGCCGGGGGCGAAACCCTGGCATAGATACGGTGGATGATCACCCCCGCCACCAGCGCCGTGCCGAGCAGAATCAGCACCCCCAAACCCGCCACCAGCGCCTTCAGCGCGCGCAAATCCTGTGGTGGTTGATCCCGCATCAATACTCCCCGGCTTTCAGCTCGCCGCCACGCCGGAGGATGCCGGCGCCAGGCTGGACAAGTTCGTCGCCAGCCGTATCGGCACCATCTCGCGCGCCCACGTCAAGGCCCTCATCCTGGCCGGCCACCTCACCTGCAACGGCGCCGTCACGCGCGATGTCTCGCAAACCGTCCAGCCCGGCGCGCTCTATCGGCTCACCCCGCCACCCGCCGCCCCCGCCACCCCGCAAGGCCAGAACATCGCGCTCGATATCCTCTACGAGGACACGCATCTGCTCATCATCAACAAGCCCGCCGGCCTGGTCGTGCACCCCGCCCCCGGCAACCCGGACGGCACGCTGGTCAACGCCCTCATCGCCCATTGCGGCGAGAGCCTCACCGGCATCGGCGGGGAGCGCCGGCCCGGCATCGTCCACCGGCTGGATAAGGACACGTCGGGCCTCATGGTGGCGGCAAAAACCGAGCTCGCCCATACCCGCCTCAGCGCCGCCTTCGCCGCGCGCGACCTGGACCGTGAGTACCGTGCCATCTGCTGGGGCCTGCCAAACCCGGCATCCGGGGAGATCACAGGCGATATCGGGCGGGACCCGCGCGAGCGCAAACGCATGGCCGTCGTCACCCGTAACGGCAAGCCAGCTCTCACCCGCTATAAAATTTTGCAATCTTTCGGGTCCGCCGCCGCCTTGCTCGCCTGCCGGCTCGCCACCGGCCGCACCCATCAAATCCGCGTGCATCTGGCGCATAACGGCCACCCGCTGGTGGGGGATCCGGTCTATCTCCGGCGCCGGCCAGCCGCCGCGGCCACCCTCAAGCCGCCCGCGCTCAACGCTGCGCTGGACTTCCCGCGCCAGGCATTACACGCTGAAATCCTTGGATTTTCTCACCCCATCACCGGTGCTGCCCTGCGGTTTGAGGCGCCCCCGCCGGCGGATTTCGCGGCCCTCGCCGCCAGCCTCAGCGCGGCGTTTTGAAACCGTACCTCCGCCGTCCGATTTCAATTGACGGGTTCGCGCTTCATCACATAGATTATGATTCATATGCCGGACGCGAGGATTGTCCTGGCCGGATGATTACTGCCTTTTAAGGGGTATATCCGGTTCGTGATGCGCTAAAACCTTCGCGAACAGTATAGATGATGCGTCAAAGACGTTAAGACCACAGACGATAAAGCAGACGAGTTCCGTCCATCATGCGCCGAATAACTCGGGCAGCGCGGGCGGGGATAAAACAAAGGAGTTTCCACACCATGGCCTCCACCATTTCAACCATGGCGCCCGACGCCAGCTTGACCCGCTATATGCAGGAAATCCGCAAATACCCGATGCTGGCGCATGAGGAAGAAGAGCGCCTGGCCCGCGCCTGGCGCGACCAGGGCGACCACAAGGCCGCCCACACCCTCGTCAATTCCCATCTGCGCCTGGTCGCCAAAATCGCCATGGGCTATCGCGGCTACGGCCTGCCGGTGGGCGAGCTGATCTCCGAGGGCAATGTCGGCATGATGCAGGCGGTGAAACGCTTCGACCCCGACCGCGGCTTCCGCCTCTCCACCTACGCCATGTGGTGGATCCGCGCCGCCATCCAGGAATATATCCTGCACTCCTGGTCGCTGGTGAAAATGGGCACCACCGCCGCGCAGAAAAAACTGTTCTTCAACCTGCGCCGGCTGAAAGGCCAGATGCAGGCGATCGACGACGGCGACCTCAAGCCCGAGCAGGTGGCGCGCATCGCCCATCTGCTGGACGTGCCGGAGCAGGACGTGGTGAACATGAACCGCCGCCTCTCCTCGCCCGATAACAGCCTGAACGCGCCGATCAAAATGGACGGCGAGGGCGAGTGGCAAGACTGGCTGGTGGACGATTCCGAAAGCCAGGAAACCACCATGGCGGACCGCGAGGAGCTCACCGGCCGCAAGGCCCTGCTCGCCAACGCGCTGAAAACCCTGTCCGACCGCGAACGTCACATTCTGATCGAGCGGCGCCTGAAAGACAACCCGACCACGCTGGAAGACCTCTCCCAGCAATACAACATCTCGCGCGAGCGCGTGCGCCAGATCGAGGTCCGCGGCTTTGAGAAGCTGCAGAAATCGATGAAAGCCCAGGTCGCCGAACAGCGCCAGGCGGTGCAGGCCGTGCAGGCGCGGATGGCGTAAAGTAAGCGGTCGCTTTTCTTTAGAAAAGCTCCGCAAAAGACTTCTGGTTCCTCTGGGGCGAAGCTGGTAACACGGCTTTAGCCCCAGGATGAAAGTTTTTTGGTTCTTTTTTTCAAAAAAGAACCGCTTACTTCCCTTCCCTTTCCTGCCGCTCTTTCTCCTTCGTCCGCCTCAAATCCCGGCTGATCGAGATATATTGCTGCACGGCGATCGCCAAAAAAATCAGATCGGCAAAGCTCCAATCGAGCAGCGTGCCGAGTCTCGGCGTCATGCCTGTGCGGCTTCCCGCTGGCTGCGCTCCAGCCGCTCGAACAGGGTCAGCAATTTAACAATCGCCGGCGGCTCGGCCTCACGCGCCGCGGCGTTCACCAAAAACGCGTTGGCAAAGGCCGGTGGGCCGTCCGCCTCGTTCCAACCAAAGCTGTCGGTCACCGCGCGCAGCGCCAGCAGCATCTTCCGCCCGCCGCGCACGCGCGCCCGGCGGGTGATCGAATCATACCCCGCCGCCGCCACCTCGGCGCCGATGGCGGCGTAAATCCGCCCCGCCGCGGCGATACCGGTGCGGCAATCCAGCGGCAGCGCCGGCACCCCGGCCATGCCGCGCGCGTAAAACCCCGCCGCCTCGTCCAGCAGGCGCTTGATCAACCTTGCCACCTGCCTGGTACAGGCGGGTGCGGCCAGAAACGCCGCAACATCCACCTGCGCTTCGTCCATCCAGTCCAGCGGCAAAAACAGCCGTCCCGCCGCCGCATCCTCGCCCACATCGCGCGCGATATTGGTGAGCTGCATGGCCACCCCCAAATCCGCCGCGCGCGCCAGGGCGCTAGCGTCGCTTACACCCATCACCAGCGCCATCATCACGCCCACCGCCCCGGCAACCCGGGCGGCATAGTCCAGCAATTCGTCGAAATTCGCGTAGCGCCGGCCTTGCGCGTCCCAGGCCATGCCCTCGATCAAGGCCGCCGGCAGCGTGCGGGGGATCTCATACGCCGCCACCGCCGCGGCAAAGGCCCGGTCCACCGGGTCTGCCCAGGGCCTTCCCTCATAGGCCGCATCCAGCCTCTCATTCAGCTGGTCCAGCGCCGCCATCGGGTCATCACCCAGGTCGATCAGATCATCCGCCACCCGGCAAAACGCATACAAAGCCGTCGCCGGCGCCCGCACCCGCCCGGGCAGCAGCAGGGAAGCTGCGAAAAAACTGCGCGAGCCGGAGCACAGCAGCGTCCGGCAGGCGGCGATATCCTCTTTAGCGGCGGAAAACTGCGGCATCGGGCACCACCTCATCCAAAACACGGGCGGACGAGATCACCCCGGGCACGCCCGCACCCGGGTGCGTGCTCGCCCCCACCAGAAATAAATTTTCAACCTCCTCGCTCGCGTTATGCGGGCGGAACCAGGCGCTCTGCAGCAGCCGCGGTGCCAGGCCAAACCCGGCGCCGTGCGTGGAGAGGTAATCGGCCTGGAACTCCAGCGGCGTCATCATTTTGGAACTCACGATCGACCCGGTGAGCCCCGGCAGCGCCGTCGCGTTCAAATAGCGCTCGATCGCGGCGCGGTAGGGCTCGGCCGCTTGGCGCCAATCGGTCCCGCCTTGCAGGTTCGGCACCGGGGAGAGCACGTAAAACCCGTCGCAGCCGGGCGGGGCCAGGCTCGCATCGCTCGCGGTCGGCCGGTGCAAATACAGCGAGAAATCCCCCGCGAGCGTCTTACGGTCGAAAATATCGCGCAGCAGCTCGTCATGCCGCGGCCCCAGCAAAATCGAGTGGTGCGGCGCCTCCGGCCATTGCCGCGAAGTGCCGAAATACCAGACAAACAGCCCCATCGAATATTTCGCCCGGCGCAGTTTTTTATCCGTCCAGCGCCGGCGCGGCGTATCGCGCAGCAAATGCCGGTAGGTGAACGCCGCACAGGCGTTGGAGACCACCACATCCGCGGCAATCTCCTCGCCGGAGGCAAGCCGTACCCCCGCCGCCTTGCCGTCTTGCACCAAAATCTTATCCACCTCGGCCCCGCAGCGCAGCGCATTGCCCTGGCCCTCGATCAGCCGGACCATGCCCTGCACCAGCGCGCCGGTGCCGCCGCGCGGGAAATGCACGCCGAATTTGCGCTCCAGAAACAGGATCAAACAATAAATCCCGCTGGTGTTGAGCGGATTGCCGCCCACCAGCAGCGGATGAAAACTGAGCGCGATGCGCAAACGCGGATCGCGGATATATTTATTCACCAGCCCCGAAACGCTGCGATAGCCCGAGAGCTTCACCAAATCCGGCAAAATCCGCAGCATATCCACCCAGGAGCCGAACGGCTTATGCGCCAGCCGCTCAAAGCCGATTTTGTAGATCGCCTCGCTCAAGGCCACGAATTTTTCGTATCCCGCGAGGTCACCCGGCGCCAGCCGCGCCACCTGCTCGCGCATCGCCGCCGGGTCGGCCGAACAATCGAACACCGCGCCGTCGGGGAAGGTGATGCGGTAAAACGGCGAGATATTAATCAGCTCGATCTCATCCTCGAGCTTTTTGCCCGCCAGCGCCCAGAGCTCGTTCAACAAAAACGGCGCGGTGATGATTGTGGGGCCCGCATCGAACGTAAACCCATCCTGCCGGAACACCGAGGCGCGGCCACCAGCCGCCCCCAGCCGCTCCAGCACGCTCACCCGGTAGCCCCGCGCGCCCAGGCGGATCGCCGCCGCCAGCCCGCCAAACCCGCTGCCGATCACCACCGCGTGCGGCCTGGCATCGGAGAGCGCGGCGCTCTGCACCCCCAGCGGCGGCGGCATCGCGTTCATCGGCAATTCTCCTTCAGCAGCGCGACAAACAAAGCCGGCTCTTCCTCATGGGCGAGGTGCCCAAGCCCCGGCAGCGTGATGATCTCGGCCGCCGGCAAAACCGCTCGCACCTTCTGCGCGTCCGAGGCCGGGATCGAGCGGTCATTCTCCCCCACCACCAGCACCAGCCGCCCGGTGAATTTCGGCAGCCGGGTGAGGAAACCCGCCAAATCCCAATTACCCATCATCGCCAGCGCCGCCCCGGTATGGCCGCTATGCCGGGCCAGGCGCGCATAGAATTTCAAACCCACCGGATCAACCGCCGAGCCGGTGGAGGCCAGCAGCTTTTCCACCACCTGCTGGTCCGCCGCCCGCCAGGCGAACACAAACGGCATCAACGGGTTGCGCGCGATCAGCCGAGCCAGCGGCGCGAACAACGAGCTCGCATGCCCGCCATAGGGGATCATCGCCCCGTTCAGCGCGATCACCGCGCGCGGCGCCATCGTCCCGTCCAGGCACATCTGCACCGCAATCGCCGCCCCGGCGGAGTGCCCCGCGGCGAATTCCGGCTTGAGCCC
>Ga0209208_10010506_pt1 | contig 11997 bp, 10 predicted proteins | sample S1TSphfallax_3_FD_187694 | JGI IMG/M metagenome (GOLD analysis project Ga0209208, IMG submission 187694) | Host-associated microbial communities from peat moss isolated from Minnesota, USA - S1T2_Fd - Sphagnum fallax MG (SPAdes) (version 2) | ecosystem: Host-associated > Plants > Peat moss >...
CGGGTGCGGGTGAAGCCGCCAACGCGCCGATCTGGGTCGGCCGCCTGGGCGCGGGTCTTGCGTTCCTGCTCGTCGGCGCCGGTTTGCATACGACGCAGACGATCGGACTCGCGCTCGCGACGGATCTCGCCCCGGTCGAATCCCACCCCAAAGTCGTGGGTCTCATGTATGTCATGCTGTTGATCGGCATGATCTTGAGCGCCTTGTTTTTCGGCGCGATGCTCGTGAACTTCACGCCGGCGCGGCTCGTGCAGGTCATTCAGGGCTGCGCACTCGCGACGATGGTGCTGAACGTGATCGCTTTGTGGAAGCAGGAAGCTCGACGACCGCAACGCGGCGCCGCGGCGCCCGTGGTTTCCGAGCCCAGCTTCAGCGACTCCTGGCGCCAGTTCACGCGCGGTGATTTGGCGCTGCGACGCTTGGCGGCGGTGGGCATCGGTACCATGGCATTCAGCATGGAGGACGTCTTGCTCGAACCCTACGGGGGCCAGATTCTGCATCTGAGCGTCGGGTCGACGACCAAGCTGACGGCCACGCTCGCCATCGGCGGCCTGCTCGGCTTCGGCCTGGCGTCGCGAATTTTGAGTCGCGGCGCGGATCCGTTCCGGATGGCCTGCGCCGGTGCCGCGGTCGGCATTCCGGCGTTCCTGCTCGTGATCTGCGCGGCACCTGCCTATTCGCCACTGATGTTCGCACTCGGCACGTTCCTGATCGGCTTCGGCGGCGGCTTGTTCGGTCATGGCACTCTGACTGCGACCATGAATCTCGCGCCCGTCGATCAACGCGGCCTCGCGCTCGGCGCCTGGGGCGCAGTGCAGGCGACGGCTGCCGGCATTGCCGTCGGCATGAGCGGAGTCATTCGCGACGTGGTTGGCGGCATGGCCGCTCAGGGCCGCTTTGGAGCGGCGCTCGCAGGCCCCGCGACCGGTTATTCCGCGGTCTATGCGCTCGAGATTCTGCTGCTGATCACGACCTTGATCGCCACCGTGCCGCTAATCCAAGGCGGCCGCTTGCAGCCCGTGACCACGACCTTGGTCGGTCGCGACCCGCTGGACACGCTCGTCGAGTTTTACGCGAACCGGTAAGCCGTCGTGGCCTGTCTGACAATTTTGGAATACCCCGACGAGCGACTTCGCACCGTCGCGAAACCCGTAACCTTGTTCGACGCCGCGCTCGGTCGATTCTGCGATGACCTGCTCGACACCATGTATTCGGCACAGGGCATCGGACTCGCCGCCACGCAGGTCGACGTGCATCTGCAGGTAATCGCAGTCGATGTGTCCAAGGAGGCGAACCAGCCCCTGCTGTTGATCAACCCGCAGATCGAATCCAGCGAAAAGATCGGCCGCGTCGAAGAAGGCTGCCTCTCGCTGCCGGGCGTCTACGCCGATGTCGAACGCGCGACACAGATTCGCGTGCGGGCACTCGACCGCGCCGGGAATCCGTGCGAGTACGAACTCGACGCGATGGCGGCCGTCTGCGTGCAACATGAGATGGATCATCTGCAGGGCAAATTATTCGTCGATCACCTGTCCTTCTTCGGCCGACGACGTGCGATCAAGAAGCTCGCGTCCTTGCGGCGTGAACGGTTGGTCTCGTAGGCAAAGCCTCACAAGGCGGCAAGCCACGGGCGGGTGCATAAAGGATTGCGGTGGCGTACCGCAAGATGCCACTATCGCCTGATGTGCCTACACCGGACGTTCGTCTTGCTCGCAGTCTTGCTCCTCGCCAGGATGGCGGCAGCCGACGCGCAACCGCAAGGCGAACACTCCGCCATGATGCCGGCGGTGGCGGGTCCTGCAACGGGCCTCGCCGACTCAGCCGGCCTACGCGCGACTGTATTCGGTACACCGCCGCAGCAGATGGCGCCCCTGCCCGACCGCGTGCCGCTGTCCGAAATCGACATCAAACTACCCTGGGCAAATCCGGTACCGGACGTGTTCTGGTTCAACAAGAAATTGCGCGTTTGGTTCTCGGCGCAGGACAAGCCCGCCCCGCTCGCGATCGTCATTGCCGGCACCGGCGGCGACGGCAACACGAGCAAGAACGCGACGCTGCGTGGCGTTCTCTATGGTGCCGGCTACCACGTGCTCACGATGCCTTCACCGACCTTCCCCGGCTTCATCGTCGCCGCGTCCAGCACCGGGGTTGCCGGTGATCTGCAACAGGACAGTCACGATCTCTACGCGGCGATGCAGGCGATCGTCGCGCGCTTACCGCGCCGCGTAAAAATCACGGAAATCGACGTGCTCGGCTACAGTCTCGGCGGCGCCAACGCCGCGGTCGTCAAGGCGATCGACGCGAAAGAACAGAAACTGCACATCCATCGTGCCGTCATGATCAATCCGCCGGTGAGCCTGTTCACCTCGATCACGCGACTGGACCGATTGTTCGCAATCAGCATCGGCACCAGCAATGAAGATATCGACCGCCTCTATCGGCAACTCTATGCGGAACTCGCGAACCTTTACCGCGCCTCGGACAAAGTCGAGATCGATGAAGAGTTTCTGTTGGGCGCCGCGGCCGTCGTCCTGAAGACCGACGCGGAATTCTCGGCCGCGATCGCGCTCACGTTTCGTCTCGACTTGGTCAATATGTTTTTTGCCGGCGATCTCTACGCGCGAACCGGTGTGGTGGTCGACCCCAACCATCCGCCCAAGGTCGGCGATCCGCTGGAGCAAACCGAGTTGCGCCTGAGGCAAATGCCGTTCTCCGCCTATTTCTCGCGCGTCTTTGCGCCTTACTACCTGCAGCGTCGCCCGAATTCGACCAGCGCCTCCTTGATCGCCGACAACCGGCTCGACATCATCGCCGACGCTCTGCGCACTGATGGCGACTACTATGCGCAGACCAACAGCGACGACTTGATCCTCGACAAGGCCGAACTGCTTTGGCTGGAGAAGACTTTGGGAAGCCGCATCGTGGTCTACGATCACGGCGGCCATCTCGGCAATCTCGGTGACCGCACTCAGATCGCCGACATGCTGGAAATGCTGGCCGGGCGCTGGTCAGGTCCGCGCTCTTGATCATCGCCCGCCCCCATGGCTTGCTTGGGTTCGTCGGCGCGCTGTTGCTCGCCGGTTGTGCCTCCAATGGTCTCGAGATCCGCAGCCTGCCGCCCGCAACGCCGGCAGCGGACAACGCGGCGGCGGCGGCAAATGCCGAGGCGCTCGCGGCGGCAATGGCCGACGAAACAACGAACGCCGCGGCAAAGGCGACGGCAACCGATGCCGGCAATGCGCCGGCCGATAGGCCGCCCTTGTTCACACCCGCCGATGCGCCGTCGATGCGCACCTACGATCCGTTCGAGCGCCTCAATCGGTTCACCTACCGCTTCAACGCGCGCTTCGACGATGCGATTTTCCTGCCGCTCGCGAACGGCTATCGCCGCCTGCCCTTGTCGGTGCAAACGGCCACGCACAACTTCTTCACGAATCTCGACGAAGTCAAAAGCGTCATCAACTATGTTCTGCAGTTCCGACTGCGCTACGCCGTGCGCACCCTGGGTCGCTTCGTCGTCAACAGTACGATCGGCATTGGCGGCTTGATCGATGTGGCGAAGGACATCAAGATGCCGCGCGCACAAACCGGATTCAGCGACACGCTCGCCACCTACGGCGTACATCCGGGTCCCTATTTGGTGATCCCGCTGCTCGGCCCCTCGACCCTGCGCGATGGCATCGGCTTCGCCGGCGATTACGGCATCAATTGGGCCGTGAACGTCGGCGATCTGTATCGAGGTTCGTACTGGAAGGCGGCCGCGATCGACATTCCTTGGGCCGTCGATGCGCGTGCGAACGTCGATTTCCGCTATTACGCGACCGGTTCACCGTTCGAATATCAGCAGATCCGCTTCCTCTACGTGCGCAAGCGCTTGATCGAGGACGCGGGCCTGCGCCGCTACAGTCGGCCGACGCCGCCGCCGGCCGGCGCCGAAGCCGGCCAGTGAATTGTGGACACGGCGACGGCCTAGCCTGGCGAGCGCCGTGCGGCGGCGCTAAAATCTGCAAACCCGACAACTGCGGAGATCTCGCATGAAGCTCGTAGCCTTGGCCGCCCTTCTGATCGCCGCATCGCTTGCTAGCGGCCAAGCCAAGGCCGGCAATGCGTATACCCAGGGCAAGGTCAATCTGCGCGCGGGCCCGAGCGCGGAATATCCATTGGTCACGTCGATCCCGCCGAACAGCTTCCTGGCCGTGCAAGGTTGCCTCAGCGATTACACCTGGTGCGACGTGGACTGGGAAGGCAACCGCGGCTGGGTGTACGCCAACAACCTCTACTTCGATTATCAGAATCGTCCCGTGCCGATCCTGCATTTCGGCGCCGCGTTCGGGGCTGGGATCGTAGCCTTCAGTCTCGGCGACTATTGGGGTCGATACTATGCCGGCCGTCCGTGGTACAGCCGCCAGAGCTACTGGATGCATCGACCGCCGCCGCCGCGCTATCCGCCACCGCGTCCGCGCCCACCTCCGCCGCCGCCTCGGCCGCGGCCGCCGCCGGCTGTGCGGCCGCCACCGCCGCGACCGCCCGTGACGCGACCGCCGCCGACGCGGCCGCCCGGCACACGGCCGCCGGCGACCAAGCCACCGCCCGGCGCGCGGCCGCCGCCGCCGACCACCAAGCCAAGCCCTGGGCCGGGACGACCACCGGGCGGCGGCAATGGCGGCGGACGACCGCCGCCGCAGAGGCCGCAAAACAAAGCGGCTCCTTCCCCGGCTTGAGCGCGCGCGTTTTCGTTCACACGATCGCGCGACGCTCCCGGGCCTGCGGCGGAACTTCGCAGACGACCGAGTAACCGCCCGCGGGACCTGGGCCGATCACGATCCGCGCGCCGATCGAACTCGCCCGATAGCGCATCGTGCGCATTCCGAGGCCCATGCCGCGCGGCGCGCCGGTCGCGGCGCCGTTGCCATTGTCCATATCGCGAGCCGCAGAACGCCGTTCGAGTCCGTTGCGAAGTTCGATATCGATCGCGGTCGCGTCGGCGTGCTTCAAGGCATTTTGCACAGCCGCCTGCGCAATTCGATACAAATGGCCGCGTGTCTCGAGTTGCGGGGGCGGCTGCAGCGTGCAGCGACCGCGAAATCGTACAGTCGTCCCGCTCATCGAACTTCGGTGCGCAAGCGCGGTGAGCGCTGCCTCGAGACTATCGGCGGCATCGCTCAAAGGCGCGAGGCCCTGGACGATGCGACGCGAGCCGCCGATAAAATGAATACCGGTACATCGCGCGCGCGCGCAAAGTTGGCGTTGAATTCGTTGGCATTGAGAAGCCAACAACAGAAGCAAGCGCCGCTCGCAAGCCCCGCGCCCACCCCGAGCGCGGCCAGGGTCGGATTTCGCCCTAGAAATTCAGGCGACGCCGGCGGCGAAGACTGCGGGCCACAAACGCCATCCCCAGCGATAAATGACCGCCACGGCGATCCCGCTCGGCAGCAGCAGCAGCGGTTGCCGCCCGCCTAGGCTGGGCACCAACAAGCCGAGCGCGCCCATGGCGAGGATCGCGAAGAACGCGATCGATGCGCGCGGCAGGGAAAAACGGGCTGCGTTCATGTCCTTCCAGTCGTAGGCAGTAAGCGCAACGCTCGCGTGGCGGGGTAGAACCGTGATTCAACACGAAGAAAACGATTCCAGACGCAGCGTAACGTGGTGCGCGCCGCCTGTCTCGCTCATGAATCGCTCGATCGCGATAAAAGCAACGGGCGGCCTGCGACGCCCGCCCGTTGCGATCACGCGGCTAGGTCGCGCCGCATTCCTTGCCGTGGTCGGGCCGATCTCCGTTCGCCTTGGCGGTCGCCTCGGAAACGTACTCGCCCTTCTTGGTCTTGCCGTACCAGCGGTCGCCGGGACAGTGATAGACCTTGCTGCTCGTGTTTACCCAGACGAGGCCGGGCCCACCGCCCGCTGCGGCCGTTGCCGGCGGCGTGTACTTCGAGCCGCTCGATGACTTCGCCACCGGCGCTGCGGGGGCCGCGGGGGCGGCGGCAGGTGCCGCGGCGGGAGCGGCCGGAGCCGCCGCAGCAGGCGCGGCCGATGCCGCTGCCGGCGCACCGGCATACCAATCCTGAACCCCTTTGTGCCCATGGCACGCGCCGCGCTTGGTCGGCGTGCTGATGTAGGTACCGTCTTTGCAAAGGCCCGTCGTGCCCGCGGGCGCGTCCGCTGGTGCCTGCGCAAAACTAAACGCAGAAAGGAACCCACCCAAGCCGAGACCCAGCAGCAGTTTAGCTGTCTTCATTGCCGTCCCTCCTGGTCCGAATTAGGCTTTCGCCACCACCCCGGCGGGCGTCAGTTTGTCGATCGCTTGCGGCAACGCATGCGTCAATTTGTCGAGCACATCCTGGGGTGTCAGACCCACCTTGGCCGCGAGATTCGCGATCGTATCCGCGCCGAAGGTCTGGTGAATTTGCTGCGCGGTGATCGGTTCGTTGGCGCCCGTGCCGATCCAGGACTTGACGGTGCCGCCGAGACCCTGCTGTTCGAGCTGGGCAACGATTCCCTGTACGCCGCCATGTTTCTCGATCAGGCCGCTGACCAGCGTCGCCATCGATGCACCCACGGCCCCACCCAATACGCCATCCAATAAGCCCATATGCATAGCCCCTTATGTAGTTGATGTCCCTGACCCACGCGCACCGCGGCGCCGCGTGGCCCTCCTACCGGTCCGACAACCGGGAAAACATTATAGGACTGAAGCGGCGCTCGGGCCATTACGTCCAAGCGCGCCCGCCCATCAACCGCGAGACATCCTGGTCGCCACGATCGGCGCCGCGTACGGCTGCCGGTACGCCTGTTGGGGGCGTGCAACGACGTTATGTTTATTGTCGAAAATTCACGACGATTATTGTCGCCACCAAGTCACGAGTCGTGACGCAGTTAACGCCGGACACGCAAGCGCCAGCCTAACCTTGCCGTCATTTACCCGCCTCCGAGGTCTCGTCTGATGCACGCACGCCCGCGATGGCTCCTGGTTGTAGGCGCCTGCTGCTCTTCGTTGATACTCGCGGGTTGTGGCTCGAGTTCGTATAGCAGCGACAGCGGACCCGTGAGCAGCAACGGCGGCACAGGAACCGGCACAACGGGCAAGCCCGTCACCGGCAGCGCAGGCGGCGAACCGGGCAGCGGGATCACGGGCGCATTCGATTCCATCGTCGCAACTCCGTCGGTCTCCGGACCCATCGCTGTTGCCATCGGCACGACCCAAACGCTGAGCGTCACGTTCACGTCAAGCGACGGACTGCCGATCACCGGTTTTGCAATCTCAGGGACGACACTGCCGCCGGGTTGGAGCGCCCCCAATGACTTCAGCTGTTCGACGGTCAGCACCGGCAGCGGCTGCGTGCTGAATCTTAACTACAGCCCCACGGCAGCCGACAGCGGCAGCTTCACGATCAGCTACATCTTCATCAACAACGCGATGATGCCGGTGACCACCGGCACGCCCGTCACGATCAGCTACGTGGCGGCAGCAGCCAACGACATCGTGGCTACGCCCTCCCCGATCGGTCAGATCAATGCCGCCACCGGTTCAGGCAGCCAATCGGTCAGCGTGACCTTCACGACCGATGACGGCAAGCTCGCAACCGACCTCAGCATCACCTCGTCGCTCGGCTCCTTGCCTGCAGGCTGGTCGAGTACCGCGTCGAGTTTCGCCTGCGCCATCGTCACGACCGGCAGCGGTTGTGAGCTGCCCTTGACGTATGCCCCGAAGACCGGCGGCAGCGGCACGCTCACCGTGAACTACAGTTATGTCGACGGCACCGGCGCGAGTCGCAACGGCGCGGTCAATATCCCGTATGCGACGACCTCGAGCGGCAATATCTTCGCCACCGCGGCGCCCGCGGGCCAAATCAACGCCGCCTTGAAGGGCGGTGGGCAGGCCGTCGCAATCACCTTCGATACCGACGACGGCAAGACCGCCACCAATTTGTCCCTGAGCGGCAGTTCGACCGTATTGCCGCCGGGTTGGAGCGGCGATCTAAGCGCCTTCAGCTGCGCCAGCGTCAGCACGGGCAACGGCTGTCAATTACGGCTCAACTACGCGCCCACCGCGCTCGCGTCCGGCACTTTGACCGTGGGCTACAACTACACGGACGCGGCCGGAGCGGCACAGACCGGATCGGTGAATCTCGGCTACGCGGCGACCACCAACGACAACGTCGTCGGCACGGTATCGCCGTCCGGACAAGTCGTCGCGGTCGCCGGCATGGCCGCACAGCCCGTGGTGATCACGTTCACGAGCGACGATGCGCGCACCACGACGGCACTGCAGCTGACCACCGATCTCGCGACCTTACCGGCCGGATGGAGCAGCACGGCCAGCTCGTTCAGCTGCAGCGGCGTCACGAGCGGTACCGGCTGCCAGCTATCCCTGAGCTACGCGCCCGCAGGTTATGGCAGCGGTACACTGCATCTCGCCTACAGCTATATCAACAATGCGGGCGAGACCAAGACCGGCACGGTGGCGATCCCGTATCGCGCGACCACCAATGACACGGTCGTGGGTACGGCGACTCCGACAGCGGTGTCCGTGCTGACCGGCAACAGCGCGACGGTCAATATTACGTTCGCGACCAACGACACTTATCCCGCGAGCGCTTTATCCGTGACCTCGGGACTCAACCCACTGCCCGCAGGCTGGAGCGCCGCAAGCCCGAGTTTCACGTGCACGAGCGTCAGCAATGGCACGGTTTGTCAGCTGCCGCTCACCTATGCGCCCACCACCGCTGACAGCGGTACCTTGACACTCGGCTACAGCTACACCAACGATGCGGGCGTCCCGGGTACGGGCTCCGTGAGCGTCGCCTACACCGCGACCCAGCCCTATCTTTACGTCACGAATACCCTGGTGACCTCGATGAGTGCCTGCCCGATCTACGCGGGCACAACTCTGCAAGCATGCACGACGACGGGGACCGGAATCGGTAACGACGTCGCGTTGGCCGGCAGCTACGCCTATGTCACTGACCCGGGTAACGTCAACGCAGTCGTGAAATGCAGCTTCGCGACCGCCGGCATACTGAACAACTGCTCCCCGACAGGCCCGACCTTCAACATGCTCACGGCGATCGCCACGGCGCCCACGGCACCGTTTGCCTACGTCGACCAGAGCAACGGCATCAGCATCTGCGCGATCTCGCCAGCTGACGGATCGCTATCCGGTTGCACGGTAGCGGGCGCAACGGTCGGCGACCTCCAGGGCGTCGCGATCTCCCCCGACGGCACCCATCTCTACGCCGTCAGCGTCACGACCACGCCGGGAACGCCGCCCACAACCGCTTATACCATCGAGGTTTGCAGCATCGCGGGAGATGGAACGCTTAACAGCTGCCAAGCAACGGGTCCGACCCCCTCGCAAGCCACGCAGAGCCTGACGATTCACAATGGCTATCTCTATTTGCAGAATGCCAACGGCAGCCTGTCGAGTTGCACGATCAACGCGGATGCAACGCTTGGGGCCTGCGCGCCCACCGCTATCGGCAGCAACCCAACCGGCCTCGCGTTCTACGGCAACATGGCCTTCCTAGGCACCGGCGGGACGAGTGTTCTGAGCTGCCCAGTCAACGCCGACGGCACGTTCGGCGCTTGCTCGAGCTTCTCGGATCCGAGCTTCAACGGCACGGCGGGACTCGCTGCCCAGTAGTCGCCGCACTTTCCACGCCTTGGGAATCCGACTACATTGGCGGATCTCAAAAAGGGAGAGACGTTGCGATGCCCCGAGAGTCTTTGCTGCCGATTCTGTTGATGAGTCTGTGCGTGATGGGCCCCCCGACGTCGTTGGCCGCGCCACCGAAACCCGCCTATCCGGACTATCCTAGCGAGACGCCGGCGAAGTTCACGCCGGTCACCGACAGCTACGACTACACGCTACGCGACGTGATGATCCCGATGCGTGACGGCGTGCGTCTCCATACGGTGATCCTCGTACCGAAGGGCGCGCAGCACGCCGGCATCCTGCTCACGCGTACGCCTTACAACGCCACCGAACTCACGAGTCACACCCGCAGCGGTCACTTGGGTCCGATGCTCGAGGGCTATGACAATGCCGCCGATGTGATCGTCGAGGACGGCTATATCCGTGTGGTCCAAGACATTCGCGGCAAGTATGGCTCCGAAGGCGATTACGTCATGAACCGCCCCATCCACGGGCCGCAGAATCCGACACCGGTCGATGATGCCACCGACACCTATGACACGATCGAGTGGCTGATCCATCATGTCCCTGAGAGCAACGGGAAGGTCGGAACGCTCGGCATTTCTTACGACGGCTTCGAGCCCTTGATGGCGCTCGTCAATCCGCATCCCGCGCTCAAGGTGTCGGTGCCGATGAATCCGATGGTGGACGGCTGGATGGGCGATGACTGGTTTCACAACGGCGCTTTCCGTCAGCAAAACCTGTCCTATATCTACGAACAGGTTGCGACACGTGATAACAGCATCAAATGGTGGAGCAACTACCACGACGAATATGATCTGTTCATGCAGGCAGGTTCCGCGGGCGAACTCGCGCACCGCTACGGCATGGAACAGCTCGGATTCTGGAACAAGATCCTCGCGCACCCGGCCTACGACGCCTTTTGGCGCGATCAAGCCGTGGACAAAGTGCTCGCGGCTCAGCCGCTGAAGGTGCCCGTGATGCTGGTCCATAGTTTGTGGGATCAAGAGGACAGCTATGGCGCCCTCGCCGTCTATGCGGCCATCAAACCGAAGGACGTGAATGGCGACCTGGTCAAGTTGGTCATGGGACCTTGGCACCATGGCCAGGAAATCGAAGAAGCGAGTGCGCTGGGGCCGATTCGTTTCGGCATGGACACGGGCAAGTATTTTCGCGAACAGATACTGAGACCTTACCTCGCGCAGTACCTCAAGGATGGTGCACCACCCGCTGACCTCGCCCCGGTGACGGCTTTCGAGACCGGGACCAACGAATGGCGCCGACTCGATCATTGGCCGCTCGCCTGCGAGACCGGATGTGCCCAAACCTCGAAACCCTTGTATCTACAGGCGGCTGACGGACTCGGATTCGCGCGACCGACGAGCGGCGACGCCTATTCCGAATACGTCTCGGATCCCGCACGTCCCGTGCCGTTTCGCGCGCGACCGATCCAGCCGGTCGGCTACGATCCGGGTCAAACCTGGTCGCAATGGCTCGTTGATGATCAACGCGAGGCTTCGGGCCGCACCGACGTGCTGAGCTTCAGCACCGAGCCGCTCAAGGCGCCGCTCAAGATCGCCGGCATGCCGGCCGTGAATTTGATCGCCTCGACCAGCGGCACCGACAGCGATTGGGTCGTCAAATTGATCGACGTCTATCCGGATCAAGTCGCGGAGCAACCGGAACTCGGCGGCTATCAGCTCGCGGTCGCCATGGATGTGCTTCGCGGTCGCTACCGCGAGAGCTTCGTCAACCCGAAACCGATCGCGAGTGGCGTGGCCTTGCCTTATCGGTTCAATTTGCCGGCGGTCAATCACGTGTTCCTGCCCGGTCACCGCATCATGGTCCAGGTGCAATCGAGCTGGTTTCCGCTCTACGACCGCAACCCGCAAAGCTTCGTCCCCAATATTCTCGTGGCAAAGCCCGCGGACTACCACAAAGCGACTCAGCGCATTTACCACTCCGCCGACAAGGCGAGCTATATTTCGCTACCGGTCGTAGGCGAATGAACGACTAGCGCCAGCGCTCGCTATGCGCCTTCACGTAGTGCCTGAACACGTACGGCCAGGGAATCGCCAGGTACACGAGCACGACCATGGCGCATGCAAAGATCGAAGGCTTGATCGACTCATCGATATGGCCGGCGAGCCATTGCGGGAACGGCACGAGCAGTAGCCAGAGCGTCTTCCAAGTCACTTCCCACAGGAGGACCGGCAACATCTGCAGCGGATAGCGCAGGCCCAGTGCAGAGGCCAAAGAGAACGCCGCGAGCATGCAGGTCGCCTGTCCCTGCATCAATTCCCAATGCCGGTTTGGGTCGAGAATGCCGGGCCACAGGTACACCC